>Ga0268261_10003104_pt1 | contig 12102 bp, 12 predicted proteins | sample TergutNc150P1_FD_190353 | JGI IMG/M metagenome (GOLD analysis project Ga0268261, IMG submission 190353) | Nasutitermes corniger P1 segment gut microbial community from laboratory colony in Florida, USA - Nc150 P1 (SPAdes) (version 2) | ecosystem: Host-associated > Arthropoda: Insects >... | reverse complement strand
GTGTCGTGTGTTGTCAGGTAGAGGTCTCTGCGACGAGCTGATCACGCGTCCAGAGGAGTCCTACCGACTGTGCTGCGTCGTTGTGTGTGATCTAGAAACATCAAGAATGGGTGCTCCATATATATATGACATTAGTCGCCTAAGGGTTAATCACAAATCAAAAAACTTATGTATTTACACAAGCTGCATGAATGCTGTAAAGTAAGTTTTAAATTTTGGTATAAAGCTCCTTGCTGATGGTGTAAATGATGCTGAAACATGTAGCAGCAATTTAAGAATATATTTTTATGCATCAAATGTGCACTCAATGGTATAAAGAATGAATATTTTTGGCAAGATGCACAGAATAAAGTGTCAAAATGTAGAGGTAAGCCTGTCATTAGAAGTGAAACTGCATGTCATTAGACATAATGAAGCAGGAGAACACCAACACAATGCTTGCAAAGCATTAGACTTTGTAAGAATGACAGTATGATCTACTTTGGGAAATAAAGACTTCATAAAAGACTGTGGAAAAACAGCAACACCTTTGAAGTGCTTTAAAATGAAACAGTGCTCTGTGTACTTTTAACCATTACTGTTATTTCAGTATTACATATAATTCATAATGGGAATTAATTATCAAAGCATACGGTAAGAATGCAGATTAGATCAATGAATGGTGAAAACACAATACATTTTAAGCAGCCGTCCAGACTTACGCAGTAGCTTGGATGTGACATACCTCAAAAATGAAGACATTCTGCTCTGAAAGCTCAATGTCTTACAGTAGTAACACACACCAGCAACCCCCTTCCATAATGCTCATTAAAAAAAAAAAAAAAAAAAAAAAAACAAACAGCTAACTTGTTTAAATGATGAACATCTGGAAAAGACATCCACAAGAAATATGGTTCCTACGTATGAGAAATTAATTGGAGAAAAGAAGTGTATTATCTCATTACCCACAGGTAAACACAAAAAATTTTACTGATTAGCCATCATTACATTTCTTTGTTAAGGGCCACCTTGGTTGAAGTGCAATGCAACCCCTACAACCAGGGAGTTTTATTAATGCTCATATCCTTTTAGGTTCCAGTCTAATACTTCCTGAGTTACACTGATCTTATTTTCTTACCTACATTCTTGAATGTTACCATACCTCTCACAAAACTTCTCACCTTCTAATAACCAGTATATTCAGAACAAATTGTCACTTACAGAATTCACACCTTTACAAAGAGAAACAGTAAAACTATGCACCCTTGTTTAAATTTCACAAATGTTGTAATTATTTTAACCAAATTATGTATTTATTTACACATAATTCATGCATAACATTTACATTCTCATAACTAATTATCATACATGAAATACACAACTGTGGTTTGAATCACTTTCCTGTTTCACATTGTCATCCATATGCACGTCCACATTGTGCATGCTTGGATTATAAAACAGTTACTATGGTGACACTTTTTCATCCACTTCATTTCAATATCCCAGATATCAGTAGATTCCAAGTCATATCTGAACAATTTATTGTGTGTGTGAAGACAAAGAGTACCGACAAAGAGTATTTAAATAATTACAATAAAGCTACATACTATTCTGCTAATACAAATGAGTAATTTCTTTAAAATCACCTTGGGTGCTAAATCCAAATTAAATTTGCGGTATTCTTTCATCAACTGAGATTTACTCCACAGCTTTGTAGATGCAGGCTTCCCAAGCCCAGTGTCATTTTCTTCCCCAACACACCTTTCTGTTTCATCATTCTCTGCCTTTTTTGCATCATCTAATTTTTCTCCTACATTATCTTGATGATCTCCATCAGTGTCATTTCTTTTACAGAATGACTGGGCCTCTTCAGATTCTGCAAGTTCTCTGTAATACAATACAGCATATAAACTAGCACATCAATGGCAAAGTTACTGCTCCATGAATGGAGTTAAAGATTCACACATTGTTAATCTTCTTACTATGACTGAAGTAAGTGGCCAGCTTTAAGCTTTGGCTACTCTTTCACCTTTACTGCCTAGGTCAGACACAGGTGTTCCATATGGAAAACTTTGTGCCAATTGGACCTTGACCATCCAGTCTGTTATCCCTTAATGGCCATCACTGTTCCAAGCAATACATTAGCAAACTTACTCTACAATGTGCCATTTTTCTTCAACGTTAAATGGTGTTGACAACTGATTTCCTGCTTCAATTAACGTTTCTCCATCACTCGCCACTGTGGGTACCTCATCACTTTTCCCATGGGGTTTCGCTAGATACCGGCAATTTTCAATCCATTTCTGCAATCCTTCAAAATTGAATGAGGCCCACAGCCCTCCATAATATTCGTTGCTGAAGTGAGAACAAAAACATATTAGTGTCAAGGTTAATAAATCATAGTGTGAAAGGACTTCCATTAAAGTTTACGAAAGTTCATACAATTTACCTATCGAGGTGCAAAACTTTTTTGCCTATTCTACTTGCAGCCGCAGCCACTATAGATTCAGTCATTCCTAAACAAGAGATGATTCATTATAAGATGCATTTGAAAATATTTAGTCACACTTATTTATAAACGTACGCAACACCTGACCGGTGCATTTCTGATACAACACGCTAATTATTTGATTCCACAGCACTGAAACAATTCGCTCCTCTTTTAATTATTCATATATCTCAATACCTGTTCCTACGACAATAACGTCGTACTGTGTTGGCAGATCGTCTTCCATACTGTATTTATTTCAGAATCTACAAAATTTGGTTGATACACGGTTAGCTAACCGTCAATTTTTACGTTAGCTCATTCGAGACCCTCGCTCACAAGGCAGACACCGAACACCACAGTTCATATACTGTTAAATTGCTAACAGATAGAATTCGATTCCACCAACAAAAGTCAACGCAATATTCTGTTACAGTGGTACGGAAGTAATTCATTTATAGTTATAACACTGGTGTACTTGATTACAAAATTCTTATTCGTACTACGCGAAGCCTATCTTAAATACATCAGCTGGAGTTCAGGTTATTTCTTCCCATAAAAAAAAACTCCCGTTTCCTACGTTGGCAGTACACGGAACCTCCAATCACGGAAAAGCATGTGGATCAATCGGATCCACAGGGCATCGTGCGTTCGGTATTTGCTGTGAAGCACGGATTACAGATATCTGTACCCCGAGACCATAGGTGCACGTAATGGGCAACCTGCTCACGGAATTTTTTTTTAATCACTCAGTACATTGCAATCTGTCCGAAGACATTCAGCAACCGTGTTTGACAATCACAAACGTTGGCATGTAGGGGATATATCCAGTGATATATCTCCTATTTAGGCGCAGTAACAGTAGATTGATTGTGGTTGTTGGGGGGTTCGCAGGTGACGGGTTAGAAACGAGTAGCTAGGTCGGCGGGGCAGTACCGCTTGAGTCTACGATTATGAGGTGGTTGTTGAAATAATGATGTAGCTAGGTTGTTGGGATGACCTTCAAGTCTTGCGTGGTAGGTGACACTAAAGGTCCGCACTTCTTGTCGCACTGATGGCACTCGTAAGTCATGTTTTATCACCGCATTGGGCACATACCACGGGGCGTCGGTAATTATTCGTAGGACTTTTGACTGAAATCTTTCGAGGATGTCTATATTGTTGGATGCAGTTCCCCATAATTGTATACCATATGTCCATATGGGTTTCAAGATGGTTTTGTAGACAGGAGCTTGTTGGCCAGTGATAACTGTGATTTGCGACCAATGATCCAATACATATTACGGAGTTTGAGGTCTAGTTGTTTTCGCTTTGCAGATATGTGGTTGCGCCGGGTGAGTTTTCGATCAAGGCGAATGCCCAGATATTTTACTGAGTCAGTTTGCGGCAGATGGATGTTATTTAGTTGAAGGGGAGGGGGGGGCACGTGTCCTTTTTTAAAGTGAAGGTGACTTGGACGGATTTGGTTTCATTTGCTTTCATAAGCCATTTTTGGCCATAATTGGATTTCGCGTAAGTGTAATTGCAATCTGTGCGAGGCTATTGCTGGATTTTCGTGCGCAGTTAGGACGACAGTGTCATCAGCAAACGTTGCAGTAGTGCTGTCATCCATAGTACGTAGGTCAGCAGCGTACATGAGATAGAGGAGGGGACCCAGTACGCTCCTTTGTGACACGCCGGGTAGAACTGGGTGAAGAGGCGAATAAGCCTGTCTGTATTTGATCTGAAAGTATCTATGTTCCAAGTATGATCGTAGGAGTTTGTGAGTACTGGCCGGAAATAATGGTCGTAGTTTGCATATTAGTCCTTCATGCCACACTTTGTCGAAAGCTTGGCTGATGTCAAGGAATGCAGCCGTAAAATATTTATGGTTCTCCAGTGCTTCAGTTACTGCATTAGTGACACGGTGGACTTGTTCAATAGTGGCGTGTTTCTGTCGGAAACCAAACTGGTGATCTGATATAGTCCGTTGTTCGTGGAGGAGTGGTTGAAATTTAGTCAGGAAAAGTTTCTCAGATAGTTTCGAAAGGATAGGGAGCAGGCTGATGGGTCTGTATGATGTAACTTCGTCGGCTGGTTTTCCAGGTTTGAGGATAGTGATAATTTGGGAAACCTTCCATTGGGCCGGGAAGTAACCGGTTCGCATGACACTATTAAAGATAAGGGTGATGGCTCTTAGCCCGACTTCCGGTAACTCCTTGAGGATTCGCCCTGTGATATGGTCATAACCCGGGGCTTTTTTGGTACGCATGTGTTTTATCGCATCCCGTACTTTGGTAATCTTGAATTTCTTGGCTGGGGCTTCCAGACGACTTGGAGCTTCTTGGGGGTGAAGGATTTCCCGTTCTTCTACGTCAGGTATCTCGGAGTCATACGGTTGAAAGACGTGTGCAAAGTGTTCTGCCAAGACGTGTGCTTTTTGTGTATCACTCTTCGCCCAGCCTCCCGCTGCAGTGCGTAGTGGGGGGATATGTGTTTGCGGCCGATTGATTCGTTTAGTAGCTTTCCAGAGTGAATATTCTGTGGCGTCATTACCCGTCAAGCTTTTCAGATAGCTTTGGACAGCCTGTTGTTTTAGGTCGTTGAGGAGGAGTTTTAGTTCGTGTGTCGCCTTGTTGAATATTGCTTTATCCTGCGGTGACCTGGTGGTTTGCCATTTTATTCGTAACTTTCTCTTGTCTAGAATTTTTTTGTTTGATCCGCGGCGCCCATTCGTCCACTTGGTAGGTTCGGCGTGGGGAAGGCGTAGAGCTCCAGGCAGTCTGTTGTATAATGTGTACGAACTGGTGCACATAGTCCTCTATATCCCCGTCGGTTTTGAGTGGTACGTCGATGGGTAGGTTTTCCCTTATAATTGTTCTAAAAGCCTCCCAGTTTGTGTGTTTTGTACTGAGGGTTGGTGGGCAGGGTTGGGGAAGTATTTTAGAGTGGATAGTTATAAGAACTGAGGAATGATCCGAGGATAGGTCAAGACTAGACTCTGCATGGAGAGTACGTAGAGGAATACGCTTCACTACCCCGAAGTCAAGAAGATCGGGCACTCGTCTTCTGTCGCTAGGCCAATAGGTTGGTTCACCAGTTGAGATATGTGATAGATGTTCCGCCTGTATGACTTTGAGTAATTCGCGCCCTCTGGGGGTAGTTAGGCGGGAGCCCCATTGAGGGTGCTTGGCGTTGTAGTCGCCTCCTGCCAAAAATCGTTGTCCAAGGGTAGCGAAGAATCTTTGAAACTGCTCGGCTTTAATATTGTGTTTTGGAGGACGATAGACCGCCGCTGGTGTAAGTGGGCCAATCCAGTCTTCGATGACGACGCTGGTGGCTTGTAGGTGGTCTAAGTTGTAGTGATCATGTAGATGGTGTTTGATGCCAGTTTTAATAATAATTGCAGTTCCTCCGTGAGCAGTACCGTCGGGGTGTTGGGTGTCGTATATTGTGTAGTTGGGAATTTTAATTTAGCTTTTGGTGGTGAAGTTGGTTTTAGAAATCAGTAAGATGTCCGCTTGTTGGTTTCGGATGTAGGTTTTGACTTCTTCAACGTGAGAGGCTAGCCCATTGGCATTCCATAGTTAGATTTTGAGTTGTGGAGCTGTTTAGGCCATTTTGGAGACGAGTGTGGTGAGAAGACTTAACAGGGTGCCCAGATGTTCCATGAGCCCCTTCATCATTACTTTAAGTTCTTGTATGTCACTTGGGGGCATTTGCGATTTCTGAAGGTATGATGTTTGGTGGGGTCGTATGGGTGTGTCCAGCTCGTGCTGGGGTTGCTGGGATTTAAGAGTAGAAGCATAGGAATTGATGGGATTGAGTTAGGACTGGTCGGAGTTTTTCATCTCGTTTGTCACGTAGGGGTGCGAAGGTTCTCTTTTGCAATTCTTTGTAGACAGCAAATCCTTTGTAATTGGCTGGGTGGTTACCTTCACGGAGGACGCATTTGACTGCGTCTGATTTTTCAGTTCTTTGACGTTGCTTAGTGGGATGATTGCCGGCGCATTTGACGCATCGAGGGCTATTATAGCAGTAAGCCTGGGTATGCCCTATCGTTGACATTTACTACATTCTGGGATGTTTCGCTTTGTTCGAGGAGGTTCGAATTTTACTTTGGAGTAGTTTAAAGTTTCGATAGATTTCCTTATTGTTGTCGCTAGGTTGAGGTCGACGAAGAATAAGGGCAGCGGGATGTTGGTCCGGGTTTGTTTGATGTCAAAAATGTTGACGACCTTGTGGCCAAGTTTTTCTATTTCAAACTTGATTTCATTTGTGTCCGTAGAGTAGTAGTGTATGCCCCTGAGGACTGTCCTAAAACTTCTGTTTTCCTTAGGCTGATACGTGTGAAACTCGGTGTGTTTTTCTGCTAAAGCTTTTATGATGGTATGGTATTTGTCTGTAGAAGATGGTTGGATTTTGACTTGGTCTCTGTTGAGTATTTTGAGCTCGAAGTCGTTTTCTGTCACAGTGACAAGTAACTCTTTGAGGGGTTGAATGTTCTGTACTCCCGACACAAATATGGGTGGTCCTTTGGGTGGGCGTCGTGGGGTTTTTTCCCCTTCCGCTTCACTGCAGTCTTCTGATAATGAGGCGTATTTGTTTGTGTGTACGGGCAATGGCTGGTTAAGCCAGTAATCGTTTGGCTTGAGTATCTTGACGTGTTGTGTAAGAGATTCTGGGTTGTCTCGTGGCCATTTTTTTGTACTCTACTTTATGCCACGGGGAGTCTGACCGTTCGGGTAAAGGTGGGAAGGAAGCGTCGTATGATTGGGGCTGAGTAGGGTGGACACAGGTATTCTGAGTATCGTATTGATGTTGAGGTTATACTTGCGGCATTGTATTGTAGACAGACAGCCCTTGGTGGAGTTGTTGTACCTGCTGCTGCGGCACGTGAGATTGAACATACTGCTGAGACGCGTTGAGTAGCGTATGTGGCATCCTCACCCTCGGTTGTTAGTAGCGAGATGAAAGAATTCGTGGTTTTTGCAGAAGCACTGTAATGCCTTGGTAAAGTGTCGTAGGATTGCAGTTTATACTATTCACGTAAGTTACTATACTGTACTGGGTTAAATGTGCTGTACACATAATTAAACAGCAAAGAAGCAATTGCATCCATCTCCTAGCCTCAAACCTTTCTTAAATTTAAATTCAGAAAATACAAATATACACCAGTTTTAATCTCAGAATATATTTCAGTATTTACAATTCTGCACAAATTAACTATTTTTGGGGGGGGGGGAATCTAGTTTATGCATTTCACTCCACATTTCTTTTCTCCGTACAAAGTCACAGCTGCTCGGAAGTCAAAAAATAAAGTATTTACATCTACCACGTATACTGTGTACCCAACATTTTTCTGATATTTGTCTCACTGTAACAATTTGATCAACAGTTGGTCTTCCCTTTTGAGAGCCTCCCAGTATTCTACTATTATTTCCTCAACATAAGGTACTAATTTTACATATACAGTATTTACTACAATATTATATGTTGTACATAGAAATGTGACTGCTCTATAATTATCACATATCATGCTGTCCCCTTTCATATGAATTGTAAATATTATGCCACATTTCCACTCATGGTATGATCTCTTCCTGCAATATTTTTAGAATGAGTTCATAAACGACCTTCTTGAGCTCTCTTCCTCCCTCTTTGATCAGTTCAGCCAGGATGTGATCATGTCCAGTTGCTTTTCCTTTTTCAACTTACTTATTGCCATCTCTGTGTCTACACCATGTGATGATTCAACATATCGTTCTGCGGTTTGTACACATTGTCAACTCTTCTCCACTGTCAATGTCTGTTCCATCTTGCAATTCAAAATGCTTCTCATAATATTCAGACCACCTTTGTTTGACAGTCTCTTTGTTGTTTACTGTATTACCTTTAGTATCTCTAGTTTGTAATGCTTGCAGTTTGAATCATTTTCTTATATATTCAATTCTTGATACAATTTCTTTGCTTATAAGCAATTTCCATTTGGTCAAACTGTGATTTAGACAATACTCTCTTTTTGTGTCTACATAGTATTTTATGTGCATCTTTTGCATCTTTATGTTCCTGTTTATTTTGTCTGGTATTTCTGTTAATCACTGTGTTGTAGACTTTCTTTTTATCTTCTAGACATTCTTCATCAAACCAACTACTTCTTTGTGGTATTTCTTCTTTTCCCATTTTTCTTCTAGCTGCTTCATTTATTCCTTTTTGGATTTTGTTCCATATGTCATTTATATCTTCCACTTCTACTTGAGTATTTTGTACATTTACTTTTAACTCCTTAATGAGTTCTTTTTATACTTCTTTCTTGTTTAGGTTACCAATATCCCATTTCTTTAATTAACTTTTCTTACTGTTCTCATTTTTCTCAATTTCAATATAACTTTGGTCCTCACTAAAAATGGCCTGATTCTATTTCAGCACCTCTCTTACTTCTCACATCACAAACATTTGCGCAGTGTCTTCTATCTACCAATGTATGATCTATCTGGTTATATATTTTGTGTCAGTTGATTGCCAGGTGACCTTGTTGATGTCCTTATGCTGATACCATGTTTCCATTAAAGCTAAATCCCTTCCCATTGCGAAATTTACCATTAATTTTCCATCATGATTTATTTCATTGTGAATGCTATGCCCTCCACATGCTGGATGTAAACAGGACTCTTTTCCAACTTTAGCACTGAAGTCCCCTAGTACTGTTTTCATGTCTTATTGGGAACTGCATCACATAGCTTTTCCAAAGACCTATAAAACTCTTCTTTGGCTACTTCATCACTTTCTTCAGTTGGGACATTTGTTGATATCAATATCAAATTGTAATTAATTAATTTTAACCCAAAGTTTATAAATCCTTTCACCTATAGGTTCAAAATTTAATAAATCATCCAGAATATATTTACTAATATAAAATCCTTGTCCCATTTCATATTTGTCACTTTTATGTGCACTATATAAAATCATATAATTCTTTGTTATCACAGTTCCTTTCCCTGGCCATCTAATTTCTTGCAGAGCACATATATCTATTTCATATTTAACCATCTCTTTCACCAATTCATTCACTGCTCTGCTCTGTATAACATACGTACATTCCAAGTCATGTCATTAATCCTTTTCCACTGCCTAGGTCGATTCCATTCAGTCTGACCGTTCTGAGGCCACAATTGAAGTTTCCTTACAGTTAGCTTTTTATGGCAACAGGTTATCAGCCTGTTGCCCAACTCTCAACCTGGAGGGCCAGTTCACTTTATTTATAACCCATGAGGCAGGCTGGCCCAGCTGTATCCCCAGGCCCTGGGACTACTCTGTTTCCTGGTCACCACACAAAGACATCTTCCTAACTAGTTTAAAATACATCCTGATCCACCTATGAGTATTCCTTTTTTAGTAGTTTAAGAATTTCATAAATGTGAACCTTTGAAACTGAACTGTTATTGTCCAGACTTTGTGTATCTTATGTACTTGATAAAATAATACTTCAATGTAGTAAAATGTCAGCATGTTTATTTGCACAATGTTTACATGCAGAACATGCAACTCACAGCTCATAAGTAATTTAATACATAAATATTGTGATACTGCATATGTATAATACAAATTTTTCACACTTAGTGTGTGCGTTTGCATGTTGAATTTTTAGATATTTTTAAGCCCCCAGAATCCTGAATGATGCCTGCCACTGTCATAAATCAAACTACATCAACCAGTCTGTACCAAGGATGGTTTTATTATATAGTTCTTTGTCAACTACACTTACCTGAATGTATGACAAGAATTTTTTCCTACTTTATCATCTGAAGGTGGGGGTGGGAGGTCCCCTTATAATCCCCCACAAAATTAATCATGTTTTGTACATGTACTTTCCTCAAAAGTGGAGACTGCAAAGGGCAGTTACCCTATATGCAGAGCTGTAAGTGTGGTATAAGTGGCTAATGAAGTCATGTTAAGTGAAGCACATCATAATCTAGGAACAGAGGATTGTAAATGCAACATTTAGCCAGGCGAACTACACATCAAGGCATGGCCAGGAAAAGTTATATGTATTTTCAAAGAAGTGTTGTTGTTGGACAGCTGCATGCAAAAGTAGTCAAATTAGCCTTTAAATGGTCTGTGTTTGAAGGTGCAATCACACAAAAAAATACCCCTAGAAACTCATTTTATATATTCAGGCAACAAGAGAATATAATGAATTTTTTAGATACGCTATGCAATCTCTATTTTCTTTTCCACAAAATGCTGTTCACTTTCATAATTTTATCTTCATCTGTTCAAATAAAATGTTTTTCGTAAGCCATGCCCTACAGTACCTACCTGGTCATTTAAAGGATAGAGAGCATTGTGTAATGGCCGCTTTACATACTGATAGGCCTATATACATCAACCCTTCACATACTGCACAGTACTACCATTTTGACAGTCTCACCCTGCTTCTTATGAACACTACATAAAAACCCTGTTATTTCGAAATGAATTACTTCACTGAAGCATGCAACATTCTCCAGCTTTAAACACAGGCATTTTAATCTAGGTAATTCAAACTATGGTTCACATGTAATTTGACGATACATAACAGTGCTTTGATCAAAAGTTGAGTCACTCAGAACACTACTATTTTGTGAACAGTTCAATACATATTCACCTGTTTCTAACCAACAGCACCCCTAGACCTCACCACAATCATGAAAGCAGTTGATTTTGAGAAGCAGCAAATATTTGGTTCCATGTGGATCCTGTCCATGACAAGAAATAACAAACTCCAGACTCAAGTGTAACTTTTGCAGAAGCAACAAAACTCAGCTGTACACGCTGTGCATTGAATTTGGTTATTTCTGCAATGTTCAGAGAGGAATGTGGATTTTACTCCTTCCTGTCACTGACAGTACAATGCACAAGCTGTTGCCGGTATGTGAGAGTAATTCGGAGAATTGCGTTAAGGTAGCAGTAGCCATTTAAGAGGTGCTGCCATTGTTGATGGAAACAGTAACCATTGGATGTGCTTTGTACTGCTGTGAACATGAGGCTGAGAAACTGTATCTTCTGTATATATCAAAGTGCTGTGGCAACTTGTGTATTCATTTTCTAGTACATCCAGTGGGGTGAAATGTGAGAGAAAATAAGACAGAATACTCATTAAAGATGATGCTGAAGTAAAATAAAGTCGGTGCTGAAAGAATTGAGGAGGAAAAAAAACAGTAAGTGGGAGGAATTGCTACATCACATGGATTGTTGTAGAAGTTGACTTTCTCAATGTTGGCCAATTGATCCCAACCACCAGTTTCAAAAGACAAGTCCTGATGGGCCTAGCTGTGAGAATGATGCAAGTGATGAACAGATGGAAGAACAGAAGATGCACGAAATGCACTAATTTTCATTGCAACAAGTTCACAGATGTATTAATGGCCTTGTCAGTGCTGAACTCTGTCATATGTTAAAGTAATGCAAATGACAGAACTGTCACCACCGATGAGATTAAACATTTTGTGGTGAACGTGGATAAGAACACTATGAAAGGACAGCTGAATCTTATTTTAACCTTTTAAACGCTGAATTAAATCCCATCTGCTATTTGCTGGCATTATTAGGAGCTCACCATTTTCTCCATGTTAGCAGGAAAAGGGTTAAATCATTAACCCTTAGGCTACTAATGT
>Ga0268261_10003103_pt1 | contig 12103 bp, 6 predicted proteins | sample TergutNc150P1_FD_190353 | JGI IMG/M metagenome (GOLD analysis project Ga0268261, IMG submission 190353) | Nasutitermes corniger P1 segment gut microbial community from laboratory colony in Florida, USA - Nc150 P1 (SPAdes) (version 2) | ecosystem: Host-associated > Arthropoda: Insects > Digestive... | reverse complement strand
ATGATGTTATTTGAAGTCCATCTTACGGAGAATGTAAACAAATATCTTTTATATTAAAGGCTACTAATGACACTCAGTACTAAGGGATAATGCTTGTGTTACCTGCGGATTACTTTGTGGAGAAATGTCCATATTTGTGTGTTGAAACAGTACTATGAAGCGAGTCAAGTTTTATATGAAAAAATTGTAGATATTTTTATGAAGTTTGCTGGTGAGTTTTTCTTCTTCTTCTTCCCCCCCCCCCTCTCTCTCCCCCACCCCTTTTTATTTTTATTTTTTTATATAAAAAGCTCAACTTTGAGAAGTTATGAGGTTGATGTGTGTTAGCAAGAGTGGAAATGTGGGGTGCTGTTTGACAAGTCATTCTGAAGGTCCTGTTTTATGGAATTGAATGGGGTTTATGTGTGTTAGCAAGAATCGAGATGGTGGGTTCTGCTGACAAGTCATACTCAAGATTATTAGTACTCTCATGCCAGTTACCAGTACATAACTGGTTACACTGAGTACACGTGTACCCCCTATCATAAAGGATGACGCCAAAAACACAAAGTACATTAATTCGCCAGTAGAGGATTATCATATCTATCTAGTTCCATGCTGCATTTTTTTATATTAGATAAAAACCATTCCAAAGTTTTTTTTTATGTTGCAGCACGAAGTTAAATTCAAAACGAGAAATAAGCCGCTTGAGACCCATAGTAAAAAAATGTAAATCTATAAGCATGTTTACCAGCGGTGACAGAATAGATTAAATTTGCTCATTGCTTCTATAATATTCGTTAGCTGATTACTTCATTTCAAAGATTTGTGTAATTAGTTGTGTGGGGTACAGATCCTGTCCAAAAGTTCAGCCATTCATGACAGAATTGGAACACAGTCTTCCAAAAATCATTGATGAAATTCACTTAGTGGGCGTGTCAGGTGAAGGGTTAAGATGGAACTGTGTTTCTTGAATTGCACATATTTTAGAATTTTTGTGTTGTTAGTATTATGTTTGATGTGTGAGTGAAATTTTGTTTTGTATGTTGCAGTTCCACAACAAGCCCCACCTGGATCAAAGCCAGCTGTGGCCCCATCGCCACCCGTCAAAAAGTCTCTACCTCTAGTTTCACAGCCATCTCCTAAGCCAGTCATCGCTAAGCCAGCTCCTCCACGGCCAGTGTCTCCACCACAGCCCCCACCACCTCCACCTGAAGTTTGTCTTCGTTGGAACAGCTACCATTCAAACATGCAGGCTACATTCCCAAGTCTGCTGAACAATGAACAGTTTGTGGATGTTACATTGGCATGTGAGGGGCGCAGTATTAAATGTCATAAAGTAAGTGCATTTCAATGAGCCTGAATCCCACCCATGGGACCAAACTAGGGATGTGCATGGATCCTTCCCTGGGGAACAAATCCTGCTACCATACATGAATGCCGCCCTTGGGCCAAGTCTTGCCACGCTGCATGAATCTGAAACTGGGGCACAAATCTGGCTGTGGTACATATACCCTGCACAGGGAATCAAATCTAGCCACTGTACATGAATCTTGCCCTGGGGATAAAATCTAGCCACTGGACGTGAAACCTGCCTTGGGGACCATGTCCTGCCACCATACATGAATCCTGCCCTGTGGAACGAATCCAGCCACTTCACTTGAATGCTGTGCAGGGGGCGAAATGTAGATATGGTGCAATGAATCCTGCTGATGACCAGATCTTATATTCTGGTTTATGAATTGTTATTTTTTTACATTTGTTTTATATGCATAATTGAATTAACCCAAAACTTGAGTATTGTACAGCTACTGAAGGAACTGTTTTTATGTCCATTTGCACTTGCTGTGAGACCTTAACTGCCACAATGGGCAGGTAGTAAAATCAAGGGAATTACAGCATATGAAGAAAGGCCATATAGGCAATGCATACAACAGTACAAAAGGTTAACAGCAGTCTTGCCATTTAACAGTGTGTGATTGGCAATCAGAAGTAAAGTGCTCAAGAAGTGGATTTCAGGGCATGTCACAGTATGCTTAAAAAGTGTTGAGGAAGCTAGTTTTTATAACCCCTTAAGTAGTGTGTAAAATACCCAGGGCCTGTGCGTTGATATCCCATGTGATAGTGCTAGGTATGGGTGTTCTGTGCATCTTTAATTCTGAAGCTGCATAATTTGACAATGACAAACTACTGTAATCCATAATGTTATCCAGGTTCAATGTGTGGTTCCAGTTCTCTAGCATAAACTTCACTTTTTCCCAATTTGTTTACAGTGCCCACTTGAAATCATTGGAGCCCATTTGTGCTCATTTTCACATGTCTTACTGCAGAGCCAGTGAAGGGTCTCAGAAACACTATTTCCTGTAGCTTATGTAGCACATATGATGACTACTGATAACCAGAATATTACAGGTCATTTCATATTACCTCAAGTCATTGTAGGGGCCAAGTTTTGGTGTCCACACAGGTTATGATAAAGTTCAGCAACCCTGTTTTGGCTGCTGAGGCTGCAGAGTAAGGGGACACATGAAATTTACTTTCCTGTGACTCTTAATTGTAGAGATTTCTTCCTCTTCTAGTGTTACAGTCTTTGGTGGACCTTCATTTCTTCAATTTTAGAAGCTTTTCAACAGAACATTTTTTATGGGGTGGGGTTGGCAGCCCCATGCCCAACCCCTAACTTGGAGGGCCCTTCTTGTGTGGGTCATAACCTATTACCTGTCTGGCATGGGAGGCCCTACCAGTAGCAACACTACTGCCAGTGTATCTGTCAGGATCATTTGACCACCCTAGCCCCAACATTGTGTCAAAGTAAGGGAAGTTCTCGAGTAGTAGGACTTTTTTGTATGCCAATTGATAAAATTTCAGGTGACATCTTCATAACTTTCTGTATATGGTACTTGATATGTGATTTTATGGGAGAAAGAATACCAGATATCGCTATATGGCTCACAGAATGCAATAATGGAACCAAACAATAGCCATTTGGAGTTACTACTACGATTAAGCTCAAAAATATAACTACATCCAACAATACCAGCACACCTGTTACTTGAAACCTAACCAGCTAGATGTTGTTATTGTTGGATGTAGTTATATTTTTGAGCTTGTACACACGCACCCGCCGCCTTTGTACGTTTTGTGTCCATGTCTAGCTCAGCGTAGCAGGTGAGACCTCTGTTTCTGTAATGATGGCCTGATGATGGTCTTTTTGGGGAAAACATTTAGTCATTCCTGAATAAAAAATGTGGTTGTGTTTGACAGAACTATATTATATAGTTCAAACTATAACTGTTTGCTTATTGATCTGAGCAGTAGCACACCGCAGTAAACACCCACTGTCCTCGTCTGTTAATGATGAACTATATGCAGATTTTTGTGAGGTCAACTCCCTATTCTGTACACCTGGCTTATGAACTCAGACTGCTTCTTACTTGTATCTCGGAATGTCTCCTTACAGTTAAGGTATTTACTTGAATAGACCTCTGTTGTGAGTTTTATTACCGATGGCAAGGACTCGAGATGTATTTACTGCACTTAGTCATCACGCTAATGTATACAGTGGATTTGAACCACCTGTAACTGAGGGCAAGCAATTGTTTTACGTCTTATACAAATGTACAAACAATGTTTGGCTACAAGCTCAATTGTAATATTAACTCCAAACGGGCAATTTTTGGTTTGTGCCACTATTAAATTTAGTGAATGTTATGTTTGTAATTTCAAAACTGGCATTTCAGCTCAAGTGATGCAGATTTAGAGCAAAAGCAAACAATGAAGTTTAAGGACCATTTAAGGTACACCTCCTTAGAGAAGGTGGTGTAAAGACATTGTATCAGATGCAACAAGGTAATTTTATTAACAACCATGCTGCAAAACTGGGAAGAAGACAGAAAAGAAGTAGGAGAAGGCTTAAAATCTGGAGTGTCAGAAGTTCCCAAATAATAAAAGTGAATTACCTTACTCAAGGTCTTCAAAATAAAAATGTGCCTAATAATAGAGCAGAATACATGAAATGCTTTTGCAAGACAGGAGGTTAGAACATGTAGGGGGATTTGTGGACAGTATGTTAGTCATTTACATCATGAGTGGTGTGGAAGACAGGTAAAGGCATTTAAATGCTAAAGGATATAAATACAAAAGTCAAGGACTGACTTTGGTATAACCCCAAAAAGAAGAGGCATGGCTAGGTTGCTATAAGCAACTGTGGACTGGCCTACAGGGAAATGAATTGATGCCAAGCATTAACACGTCATAACTGTGGAAAAAGTGCGAGAAGCACTGAGGAAGTTTTAAAACAAGATAATGGTTCAAATTCAGGTCTGAATATAGAACTTTGAGGTTACTCATCCCCATTGTGTAGATCAACTATCTAATCAGAAGAATATATGGTCAGAACACAACTAAGTATTATTATCCTATAGATAGTACATACAACTACATGTTTCAGCCTTGCATATTGGCCATCGTCAGGTTGTACTACAAACTTAATAAGTGGCTATACAACAATGCGTGGGTACTCGGGGGGGCGAGATCTCGTCTTACTGCAGTGGGTGGCATGTTCATGAGCTAAGGTGATTACATGTAAATAGTCTACTTTCCTAATATTAAAAAATGTTCTTAAATTACAAAGACGTAGTAGTATCAGGTACAATTTTCTGGCATGGCTATAAATACAAAATACGATAAAATGCATAAATAAGATTTTGTGTTTTTAAACACATCAGAGAATAAACAAAATTAAAGTATATAACACATCTGTGTCCTTACATTATGTGTTATATACTTTAATTTTGTTTATTCTGTGATGTGTTTAAAAACACAAAATCTTATTTATGCATTTTATCGTATTTTGTATTTATAGCCATGCCAGAAAATTGTAAAACTGATACTACTACGTCTTTGTAATTTAAGAACATTTTTGAATATTAGGAAAGTAGACTATTTACATGTAATTACCTTAGCTCATAAACATGCCACCCACTGCAGTAAGACGAGATCTCGTCCCCCCAGGGTACCCACGCATTGTTGTGTAGCCACTTATTAAGTTTGTAGTACAACCTGACGATGGCCAATACGCAAGGCCGAAACATGTAGTTGTATGTACTGTCTATTGTTAATAATACTTAGTTGTGTTCTGACCATATATTTAATATATTTGTCTGATTAGATAGTTGAATATAGAACTTTGTAAATGTGCCTGCAGAAATTACTGATTCCCTTCATAGGTCTGATCAGTACCTGCCATCCAGTCACCTCCCAGAAGAACAGAACATTGCATGTAATCCTTTGGGACCAGCTTCATTGCCCAGTGTACTTTGCAAAAGACCCACAATTAAAATGGCCATCATTACTTTGCGTGTTCTTGGCAATGACTTTATTTGATCAATCTTCTCAGCATCAAACTGCACATTGACTGTTGTCTAATTAATTAATTAATTAATTCTGGACATAGAGCGTATGCTCTGATAATCACAGGAAGAAAGGTTTCACATGCTGACTCAGTAACTTCTTTCTTTCTTTCTTTCTTTCTTTCTTTCTTATGTTCTTAGTGCCTTTGTTAACATGTGATCATTGTTCAGAACATTTTTGATGAGCAGGGTTTCATAATGAGAATCTTTGTAAAGTGATGGATGACTATATCTTATTAAGGAAAAGGGGACTTTGTGTATCTTAAATGTTTGGCTGGAGATCAGGGAAATTTGTCTGTAATTTGTGTGTCATCCATTTGTCAGATGATACTTATGTTACGCATGCTGGTTGATTAATATGAATGTGATTTTCTGTGACGTTAACACCTTGTTAGATATGGAACATATGTGGATGCACAGGTATGTATGTTGGTTTATGTTTTAGACTATAGTTGCCTGTTTAAAACAAGGATATCACTGTTAATCCTTCATGTATTCTGCCATCATATGTCAGATTTTGAATGAGGTATTTGTTATAGGGCGGCGATCAATCTGTAGCAGTTGGATGTATCATTTAACAGTGCTGTATCATTTACTTACAGGTAATGCTATCAGCGTGCAGCTCATACTTTGAGGAGTTGCTAAGCCAGAATCCTTGTCAACATCCCATAGTTCTCATGAAGGACCTTAAGTTCTGGGAAGTGCAGGCCCTTGTGGACTTCATGTACAGAGGGGAAGTGAATGTGGGCCAAGACAAACTTCCCTCTCTATTGGCAGCAGCTGAGGCATTGCAGATTAAAGGTGAGGATGACATATCACTTGGTGCATAGTTTTTCATTATGATAGTCTTGAATTGAGGATGTGAATTGTGCCTAGGCAGACTTAAAGATGCATGATCTCATGCTTCCACTGTGATGTAAAAGAGATAATGCGCTCTTGGGATTTTACACAGCGTAGAATTGTCCTGACATTTCGGGACAACCTGTCAGTTCCATCTGCTAGGGTCAGGCAGTCCATTTGTCTTGGGCTGCTTGACCCTTGAAGATGGGACAGATTGATTGTCCCACAAGATCGGTATGGAATTACCATTCTGCTCTGTATAAAATCCCAAAAGAGCACAAATCTCAGACTTAAAAATATATTCAGAAATTGATGTCTGAGGTCCCTAACACTGGACACAGTTGTTAGCACAGTCCAGTTGCTGCTTGGCTCATGTCAAAATGGCCAGGCTCTGTTATACCCCTTCCAAAAACATATACTCCTTTGGTAGTACAAGTACATGGTTTGTCTATTGAAATGAAATTCCTTTTGTTAGTTTAAATTGTAAGTGTTCTAGTAAAATAATCTTTTCTTCAAAATTAACCCTTTAAACACTGAGTTAAATCCCATCTGTCATCTGTTGGCATTATTAGGAGTTCACCCTATTCCCCACATTAGCAGGATAAGGGTTAAAGTACATCAGTTTCTCCTGCAGTGAAGTAGTGTAGCATATTTCATACATGTTAATATATTGATTTGCTATGCCAAAAACCACAGGATATAAAGAAAACAGTAGTTGAATTTGTTAAAATTACTTACTCCTTTTCTTGATCCTCTTAATGGTGACTACATTCACACCCATGATATAGGCCACTCTTTTCGTGGCTTTCTAAATAGGTACATGCAGACATTTATTCTCTGCTTCTTCATTGTAAAGCTCGATTATCCTTCTAATTTGCTCAGTGTTTGAACTGCGAGTTACGGGACACTGTTTTTGGAAGTAAGAGAAAATTTCTGGAGATGTGCACACTGTGCAAACCCCCCCCCCAACTAACTTGCCTCTACGCCACGCACTAAAAGCGTTTAAGTTACCTGATGAGGACTGTACCTCCAAGCTAGCCTAAGCAGAGACATTGCTGCTAAAAGGCCAGGTTCACAGAAAGTAGTACAATGATATTATGGCTGATTTCACTGCCGCATGCAAAAATCCCTGTGCTTAAAACCACCTCATATACCATTTCATCTAAACAGCCACAGTTCTCTTAGCTTAGAGATGGAAGTAATGCTCTGTATATAGTGTTTTCTGTGACTTGTATAGCATTGTCTGCCAAATGCAGTACAAGCAAGCCACTTTGCGTATCTCAGATCAGCACATGGCACTTCATTTCCATGTTAGTACTGTGAGCATTCATCACCACAGAGCTAATAGCATGATAGCTGTGCCTTACCAATGTTTTGTATTGAGTATTGTGTATAATTTTGTAATTCACATTTTGTTCTTGTTCTTGTACCTCATTCAGTGCTCACTAACCTGTGGTTTACTCTGTCACTCAATCTGAATCAGTCATCTGTGATGTGTGAGGATCTGTTCATGAATGTATAGCTGACTGCAGCTTCCAGTTCGCTGCATTGTCTTGTGTAAGTGGCACCAAAGTCACCTTCTGATTATAGGATTGGCTGGACCAGCATCTACATCTTCATCTCATGACGAAGACTCTCTTCCCCCTACTCTTCCACTCGCAACAGATGACTACATGGATGAATCCACTCCCTCATCTTCCAGTGCCAGAAGGGCCAGAAAGAGGAGAACTATTGCATCTCTGCCAACTCCACGACAGGTACAGAATGGAGTAGATGGTAATAACTTGTACGCATCACGGGTGTTATAAGTTAAATTTTGGAATGTGGTGTTTAATGAGTATACAAGACAATGCAACATAGGTAGTAGTACTACAGTTAGAAATTTCAGCTGCACCTCCTCCTCAGACTGGTGTAGAGGCACATTGCTAGATATAAAATATATTTAGTATTGTGTTAACTGTGCTGCCTGGCCATTGTGTTCTCAACCATTTTTTGTAACTGTTGTTTTCAAATGGTATACCATACTGTGTCTACTCATTCTTGTAGCAACAATAAGACTTTTCCTTCCTTGTGTTTTTACGCGCATTGTTTCAACTTGTACGTGGGATTCTCTGGATATATCTGCAACAGAGTTAAATATTTTGGGTTATTCATATTTTTCAATTATGTATGCATATTTTTCCTTTCATTAGTCCAGATTCAACTGTACTTGTTATAAAGATTAACCCTTTCCCAGATTCTGCCAACTGTTTTACAATAATTTCTTTGGTCCATCTACATAAATACACCCCTAGACGAGTACCAACACAGCGGTGTCCCAAGTTTATTGTTTATTTTCATATCCTTGTTCTCCACAGAACACCATTTCTCCACATCGCAACCCAGTGGGCCGACCACGTTTGATCAGACCATCTCCTCAGCCATCTACATCAGCTTATCATCAGACATCTGTGGCTTCTGAACCTCCACTTCGGCGAGCCAGAAGATCTGAACCAACTAGTCTTCCTGTTGGGGTTGGTATTTTCCCATTCATGTGTTTATTAAGATGGTAGGTTGAGTTTGTTAGCAGATTCCTCTCGGGAACACCACCACAAACTTGCTTTTCTGTATGTGATGTGTCAGAAATGTAGTTATTGATAGAAGTAACACACTCAGTCCTTTCAGGAAGCATTGTTTTGAAACAGTATCAGTCTTTCCCCATTTGAATCCCAAATTGTAACCTGCCTCCAACATGGGTGGAGCATTTTTGTCACAGTCATATAAATGGTGGCTCATTCTTTGTCATGGTTGCAGTGGTCTAGAAATGTAACCATAACTGCTTTTGATTTGTGCACATTTTGTTGTATGCCTGATTCATTTTCCCAAGCTGGGTATATGCAGAGGCAATGCCAGCCACATTCGTAGAATCTGCTTGTGCAGGCAATTTTTCCTGAGAGCTGCAAGTTCACCTTCTGCAAAGTAAAAGATTTGAGTGTTTATGTTTCTGTAATAGTACAATACTTCTTGAAATGGATTGTGCAGATGTTTTGTTTAAATCAAAAGTAACTCTCATTTCCCATACTGGTATACAATATTGTGTGCTTTTTTATGTTGTTTACTCAAAAAATAATGAGTGTGTAAATAGAAGCATTATTAACATCCTGGTGAGTAAAAAAATCCAAAGTTTAAAAAAGTTACAGAATATAGACTACAGTTTACGTATAAATGTAATGTACATTTTTATAAATACATTATGCCTTCAGTGCCTATGACAGGAGGAGAATGAGGGTAGGGAGATAGTAGGCTAACTGCCATTGTGCTGTTGTATATTGCAATATGTATAGTTTTCGTCTTCTGCGTCTGTTGGGGGGGGGGGGGGGGGCCACATGCATGGGGATTTTATTCTTAAACATGTTAAAAACACTATTTTACCAACTAATGTCACTAGGTATCTGCAGCCCTTGGATCTTTGAATTACATGCTGATCAGACATGCTAACAGAAGTAAGTGCCTAGTGCAGGCCTGCCCAACCAGTTGCTAGTGGGCAACATGTTGTGTACAGATACATTTGAAATGAGAAAACTTTTTTTTAACACTTTCCCAGCAAACCAAGCTAGAATGCAAAAGCATTTTTAAAACTTATATGCCATTTATTTATGAAAACTTGTTTACTTGTCATAAATAAATATATATTACATTATTGCAGGGTTTTGGTGGGGAAAGCTGAGGGAAAGAGACCACTTGCAAGACCCAGACATAGATGGGAGGATAATATTAAAATGGATTTTTAAGAAGTGGGATGGGGGGCATGGACTGGATTGGTCTGGCTCAGAATAGGGAGATAAAGTGGACTCTTGTGAATGTGGTAATGAACCTTTGGGTTCCAAAAAATTTGGGGTATTTATTGACTAGCTGAGAACCTGTTAGCTTCTCAACAAGGACTCTACTCCATGGAGTTTGTTAGTTGGTTAGTAGTTGGTGTATTATATTACTAACTTAGTTTGTGAAGGTGTGCTGTAATAATGAGACCCTAGCCTAGGTTGTGAATTGCATTTTTCATTTATTTCTCTTCAGTACACATTTATTGCATGTAATAGAAAAACATACAAGTACAATTATACGTATGTATGTGTACTTATTTGTTATTTATTTTGTGTATTCTATATCATGTTGCCCACATGCAGACCAAATATTGACAGAAGTACGTGCACCACACGAAAGGTTGAGCAGGCCTCGCGTAATGCATTTCTTGTTGACCTGTAGTGACAGGAATGTCCCTTGAACAGAGATCAGGATGTAAGAAAGTAAGAAAGTTTGTCATGGTAGTCTGTTACTCCTTCAGTTGTACAAAACTATTTTTTCAAATTCAGCATTATCGTTCAGGATGCTGTTGACATAGACAAAGGTGGTAATGGGTGGAATTGTGAGGTCATGTGGAGAGCCCAGGCAGTTGTGTTGATTGCAGTAGCTGATAGATGGGAAGATGCTAGGAGATACCATAACTGATAAATGAGAGAAAGAACCTTGTTAACATTCCCTAGTTACAAAGAAGCATCTGTGGCAATCTGAGCGTTGACTGTGTAATTTTCAGCTGGTGCAGTAACAAAATTTGGAAGGCATTGGACATTATACTGCTACACTTTGAAACATATCTCAGCTGGTTAATGTTTTCAGAAACAAAGACCTAATTTGGATTTGCATAAATGGGGCATCCAGTCTCCTTTGGTGTAGGGCCACAATCATTATGGTCAGTTTCACAGGCTACGTGTCTAAAAGTCACAATAAGTGGAGTAACCTGACTATGTAAATAATTGTGTAACTTTTAAAATGTGTGTGTTTGTGTGTGTGTGTGCATGCGTGCGCGCGCGCGCCTGCAAGTAATTTACAAATGTGGCCATGGGACACTAACACAGCTTTGCAGTCCATGAGTTGGACACCCATGGCATAAATAGTACATAATAATTTGCGTTTTAAATATATCTGCTATTAACATATTTTGCTGAGAGGTTAGTGCTTATGTCATGCCAATATGTTGTTACCTTAACTGGTTGTCAGCATGTTAAGTCCACCGTGAAAGACAGGATAATTTGAAGCCTTCTGAATAAAGGAAATGTTATTTTTCCTTTTTTTTAATTGCTTCATCTTGTAATGCACAAAAACATGCTTGATGAGGGTGCTAATTATGTGCAAGATTGTCCCACTTTATATTGCAGTTAAAGACAGTTTGACAGACAGTGCAGGTTTAGGACTGTAATTTCCACTGTGACTATAATTTTGCACAAATTAGTTGGGAGTTTGTACTAAATAATTTGATGAAATTTCTTATTTTCTTTTACAGGAGATTAAGATAGAGCCAGTGGATATTGACATTAGCAATGATTCTGTAGACCCAGCTGATGATGGATTTGACATAAACAAGGTTAGTTTCTGCTGGTGATGGTTGTGACATAGCTACACTGTGTTCTGCATGATATTGTCCACTGAAAGTAATTTGTGTAAAAGTTCACCCTAGACCAGGCCATGAAGGACTGGGAGGGGGTGAATAGAGGTATAGCTTGACCCTGTCTTTAACCTTGGTGCTGTATGTGGGTGGATAGTCAAGGCCTTGCCCAGGCCACTTCACTGCTGGGAAGGAGACCCAGTACCCCTTGTACAGGAGGCTGGGTGGGCCTCAGGGTTGATCTGGACAGGTGCAGAAAATCTCGCCCCACACAGGGATGCAATCCCTAGTCCATCCAGCCCATCTCTTTTATGTACATGAAGTTGTGGTTTGTAGCATTGTTAGTGAAGTTTTGGACATGATGTGTCATTAGGCAGTTCCCATTATTTCAAAGGATCATAGTGCCTTTTGGAACATCAGAAAGTACTTGCCCCATAATACTGTCACATTCCAG
>Ga0268261_10003102_pt1 | contig 12103 bp, 17 predicted proteins | sample TergutNc150P1_FD_190353 | JGI IMG/M metagenome (GOLD analysis project Ga0268261, IMG submission 190353) | Nasutitermes corniger P1 segment gut microbial community from laboratory colony in Florida, USA - Nc150 P1 (SPAdes) (version 2) | ecosystem: Host-associated > Arthropoda: Insects >... | reverse complement strand
CTGGTGTAATATCATTGTTGTGAATGTGCATGCACCAAGTGAGGAGAAAAGTGATGATTTAAAGACAGTTTTTATGATGACATAGGGCAGGTTTTTTTTTTTTATCTTTTTCCTAAGTACCATATGAAAATTCTATTAAGAGATTTTAATGCAAAAGAGGAGAGAGAGAATATTTTCAAACCGACAATTGGGAACGAGAGTTTACATAAGGATAGTAATGACAATGGTGTTAGAATAGTGAACATTGCTACATCAAAAAATCTAGTTATTGACAAAAGCAGGTGGTAGAACAATTTGCTATGAGATCCATAAACTTATTAGCTCTATTTGAAATAAAGTGGAATTGCCCGAGGATTGGAACAAGTCATTAAATGTACCTATCTATAAGAAGGTCGATAAAACAGACTGTAATAATTATAATGGCATATCACTTTCGCCAACTACATACAAAATTTTATCCAGCATCCTGCTGTCAAGGTTAACTCCATATGCAGAGGAAATTATTGGGGAAAATCTATGTGGATTTCGACACAACAGGTCAATTGCTTATCATATACTCAGCATTTGTGAAATACGTGAGACAAAGTAGGAATACAATGAAGCTGTGCATCATATCTTTATGGACTTCAAGAGATCTTATGATTCAGTTAGGAGGGAGTGTTTGTATAATGTTATCATTGAGTTTGATATCTCCATGAAACAGGTAAGGCTAATAAAAATGTGTCTGAATGAAATGTACAGCAGAGTCTGGGTAGGCAAGAATTTGTCTCACATGTTTCCTATTAGGCATGGTTTGAAACAAGGAGATGCTCTATCACCATGCTTTTCAACTTTGCTTTAGAGTATGCCATTAGAAGGGTTCAGGTAAACCTGGATGGCTTGAAATTAAAAGGTACACATCAGGTTCTGGTTTATGCTGATGTTAATATATTGGGGAAAGCGTACATACTATAAAGGAAAATACAGAAGCTGTGGTAGTGACTAGTACGGAGATTGGACTAGAAGTAAATGCTTATAAAACTAACCACATGATCATGTCTCGAGATTAGAATGCAGGACGAAGTCACAGTATAAAGAATGATAATAGTTCCTTTAAAAGGGTGTGTCGCGTCCGGCGATTTTAATTATGCCAAGTGACAATTTAATTTTGACTATAGTGTAAGATTAAGAGTGGAGTGTCTCGTGCTATGGTACTTTGCTACAAACTAACGGATATGACACGCACACCCACCCCACATCCGCTTCGTAGGGAGACTTCTCACGTACCCCTTTGTTCCAAACTCACCCCTAAGGGTCGCTTGATTTAAACGTCCTGTTGCGACAGCGAAGGCCACGTTTTCAGTGGCTGGATCTATTACCATATTTGATCATGCTTGGAGCCCGTGAAAACGCCCTGTTACGTCACTCGACCCCAAATTTTGATGCTAAATAACCAGGAGGCTTGAAAGCCCCGAGGGACATTCTTGGTCATCGCTTGCTGCAGGAATCGCTGTCCGAATACATCGCCAAAATTTCTTTGTGTGAATGAAGTCTCTCTACAAAGCCGAACTTCTAAATTATTTTAATAGTGCGCTGCTTCATTTATTACCACAGCGCACTACATCAGTTACTTTTGTTATCTCTTATCAACAAGCTAAAATAAATCAACAAATTCTTCCCTTCAAGAGTTGTGGTTGGATTCGTGAATATCAATTCTTAAGTGTCCACAGAGCCTTATACCAGGTTCCCTCAGTAACCAGCTGCTCGGTCAACACCGGCCTACCTGATTTCGACCATCACACTCGGTATACGACACGCCGGGAGGAAGATCTGGTGTCAGCTTTTGAGGTTTGAACACAGTCTACCAACCAACTCCACCAATCTTGCCATCGTCGTATTATCCACCACGGCTATTTCTGGAGGTTGCACAGTTGTCCCAGTCGTCAGAGTACTACATTGGGGACTACCTTCACTTTCTTGACAGGGATTTGGCCACCCCTGCTCTGATGAACCCCGGCCTGGTACTGGACGACGCTCATCTCATCTTCACCCCTCGACGAGGCCAGATCCGCATCGAGAGGCCACCGAAGAGTCTAACCACGAAGCAGAAGCCAGGCAGTAAATTCCTGCAGCAGCAGCAAGAGCAGCCAGCCCCACCGCGTCATTGTAAGCAGTCCGCCGCCCCAACATCCAGTTTTTGGCCGCCGTTCTAGGTTCTACGCAACACCGCACACCACAGCTCGACCACGAATCCAGGAATTTCGCGGAGTCCCCGTGTGCCCACAGCCTCGAACATTCATCACTGGTAAGTAGCACTCGTTCCAATATTGTCCTTGGCATTAGGCAGTTCCATCTCAGTGCTCTCTATGCATACCTTAGAATAATAATGGAACCCGACCATGTCAGTGAAAATTCTGATATCGCGTATCTTACCCACTATTGCAGTGTAACTGAAGCAATGAAATTAATCACCCATCCGTTCGACGGCGACATGAAACGGTTGCGGGAATTTATGGAAAATGTAGATGTGGCTTTTGAACTTGTGCATCCCAATAAGCATGATGTTTTGTTGAAGTTTGTGAAAACGAAAATTACAGGAGACGCTAGGTCGAAACTGATAGTAAGAGATTTAACGCATACCTGGGCTTTAGTAAAAGAGATTTTAGAAGAAAATTATCCCGTGCGACTCAGGCTAGATATTTATGCATGCAGAATGTTTAGTTCCAGACAAAAGACGGGCGAAAATGTCGCTTATTGGGGAAGTAGCATTGATGAGATGCCAACAGAATTAAGGGAAGCAGCTAGGAGAGTGTGTAAGGCTGAGGAAATACTAGGTACTGTAGGACTTATCAATCACATAGGGAAGGTATGCTTCGTACAAAGGTTACACAACGAGCGGATTCAAAACATTGTTCGCAGTACAGGCGAGTCAATCTTGCTATCGCAGGCTGTGGAGATAACTCGGGAAGAGGAAGGCGCCATCCTCTCCATTAGAAAAAAATTCGGAGCCGGTGAGAACACCGTCAGGTGTACAAATTGCAACAGGCAGGGTCACATGGCCAATAAGTGTGTATCTAAGGATAGGCTTCCCCTTGCCAACGCGCGGGGCAGTTGTGAGTTTTATGAGCTGTTTTAAATGTGGGCGAGCAGGGCACCTCGCGAGAGATTGTCGACAGAGGTTGAACCAGGAATCCTGCGGACCGAGGGGTCGCGCGGAAGAATGTCGTCAGGGAACGGCATTTGGGTACCCGTGAACAATGGAGCTCCACGGAAGCTGCATGCGGTGTCCAAAGAAGGAACTGGATAGTCGGTAAACAAACGCATGGGGCCGATGCGCAACCAGTCGAGTCCCCAGACAAGGAGACAGTAGGTTGTAATATATTTTGCATGGATGAGGATGAAGGTCATACGTTCAGTGTAAATCATTGTGGAAGCCATGGTAAATCAGACTTAGACACGATATCTTTAAATATTTGTTCAAGGGACACAATGAAACTGAAATTCCTGTTAGACAAAGAAGCCGAAATTTCACTAATCCGTAGTTCAAGTTTAACCCGTGGAGTCGAATATCAGTTGCATGCGGAGTAGATATTAACCTTTAAGTACCGTGCGTCCTATATGTATTTAATAATGAAATGCGTCCCATATATAGGACGGGCGTACCGCTACCCTCCAGATGTTGCATTTTATATATTTTTTCAACAAATATAAGTACTGAGTATTTTAAACATGCTGCACACTCTCCGTTTTTCTCTTAAAATGTCGTTTATTTCATAATGCTACCTTTTGTGGTTCCTGTATTATTCACATTTTACATAAGGTGTGCTAAAATTTAAATGTAAAACTCCGGTGCCAAAAGGTTAAAGAGATTTCTAACACCGTTATGAAAACAGAGGGCACAATAGATCTAAAACTTTTTGCAGACACACACGAGACAATGCACACATTCCATATACTGGGAGAAAATTCCGAAATGCACTATAATGCGATCTTGGGCAAAGGTTTTTTTGGAAGAGAGGGGTAGTGTGATTAATCATTGTTCTCGCCAGATTGTAATGAGTAATGGAGTGTTGTAAATTTTGATACCAAACCAAGCGCAAATAAGAACCGTATAGACGTTAAAAGCCTGAACAGAAAATATAGTAGGAGTTCCAAGCTCTTCTAAGGGGCTAGGTTTCCTACTCAAGAGTGAAATATTGCCAGGTATATATCTCGCCTCATCTTTAACAAGGGCAGTAAACAGTGTTTGTTACTAGCATAATAAACACGGCAGAGAGACCTGAAAATAGAACTACCCCGTGTTGACTTGGAAGGTCTGGACAAAAGCGAAGGTGCGCTGACCCTGACATTCACAGCTGTAGCAGGTAGCGACTGCAGACTATCTAGATTACGCTATCAGTTGAGACTAGAAAATTTGAATAGCGGAGAGGACATCCATTGTAGCAATATGCGAAGAATATAACTACATATTTCATTTACCTGGTGACAAATTAACATGTACCTCCATGACTGAGCATGCAATCCCACCCCAATGGTAGACCCACATTAGGCAATAAATGTAAAACCGTACCGAGTACCTGAAGTACATAAGGATGAGGTGCAGAGATAAACGGAACAGATGTTAGCAGGTGGTGTAATCCAACATAGCACGAGCCCATGGAGTTCTCCTATATTAGTCGTTCCTAAGAAAGCTGACGCTTCTGGCAAAATGAAGTGGAGAATCGTATCGGATTTCCGCAAACTAAATGACGTTACTATAAATGACAGTTTTCCTATCCCCTTAATTTCTGATGTGTTAAAATCGCTGGGAAAGTCAAAATATTTTTCAACTCTTGATTGGCAAGTGGGTTTGGGCAAATTCCACTAAGAGCTGAGGACCGACCGAAAACTGCTTTTAGTACAAATTACGGTCATTTTGAGTATGAATCTATGCCTTTTGGTTCTAAGGAAGCTCCATAAAAATTTCAAAGTTTAATGTCCACTGTGTTGTCTGGAATGCAAGGTTTAAAGTGCCTGGTTTATCTAGATGACATCATTGTGTTCGGATAAACTTTGAAAGTGCCCAATAATAAGCTTAGGGACGTATTCGCTAAACAGCGAATGCACAACTTGAAATTACAGACAGAAAAGTGTGAAATTTTAAGGTCACATACTTACGTCACATTAACTACCCAAGGTTTACTCCCAGATTCTGATAAAGTAATGTTTTATTCTATGGATAAAGTTTTTAATTTTAAGGAATAAGGTATATTCTAGATTTCAACAACTTATAACTTGATGTATTGATAATTTACTATGTAGATATTATATTCAATTATATTGTTATGTCATCTGTAATTCAACAGATATATTGTATTTTATTGTGACTTCTCCACATCCTTGGGATGCGCCTGTAAATGGATATATGGAAGCAAACGCGCGAGTTAATTAGTTAATATACCAATCTTTCTTTGCTATGCAGTGATGTAAATTATTTTCTTGCCCATAAGTACTGTCTTTTTTTAAATTGGTGCTCTAATGTTGTTATTTGTTATATTAAAATAATTTATATTATGTTAAAACCTCAAATATTGTACTAGACCTAGTAACTAAAATTATTGTACACTTTTATATTGACTCCAATTCTAGATTACTTAAGCATACTTTTATTATTTCATATCCATAAGGATTTTGTAATACTGTACGAATCCACGGAATGAAAATAAATGATACGATATAATAGCTGTGAGAGAATTTCTTATTCCCACCAAAACTCGTCAACTCAGGATTATTTGGTTTGGCCGGTTATTACAGGATATTTATACCAAATTTTAGCAAAATTGCTAAACCACTGACTGAATTGGGGCACGCGGTAACGCAGTTGGTTGAGGAAGTGCGCTACAAATCGGAAGGTCGCGGGTTCGATTCCCGATGGTGTCATTGGATTTTTTATTGACATAATCCTTCCGGCCGCACTATGACCCTGGGGTTGACTCAGCCTCTAACAGAAATGAGTACCAGGAATGTTTCCTGGGGGTAGAGGTGGCCGGTGCATAGGACTGACCTTACCACCTTCATGTGCCGATTGTCTTGAAATCTGGGGGCCTCAACCTTCTGGAACCCTCAGAGCATGTCCAGGCATGTAATGGGATTGCTTTACCTTTACTGACTGAATTCTTAAGAAAGAATGCCACTTTTGTGTGGAACCAAAAAACATATGAAGCTTTTATTACCTTAAAGATTTGCTTACTAATGAACCATTATTACAATACCCAGATTTTACGAAACCATGTGTGTTAACGACAGATCCAAGTAACGAGGCATTGAGCGCGATTCTCAGCCAAGGTCGAATTGGAAGAGATCTCCCAATTGCGTATGCCAGTAGAAAACTTGTAAATACAGAAAAAATTACTCTACTACAGAGGAGCTTCTAGCTAATGTTTGGGGCTGTAAACAGTTTAGACAGTATAATAGTATAACAAAAAGTTATACTATGATGCACGGTCAACCAATCATCAAGTTTAGACAGTATTTGTATGGCAGGAAACTTACAATTGTAATTGACCACAAAGCTCTCACGTGGGTCTTTAATGTAAAGGACCCTAGTTCGAGACTATTCATATGGAGGCTTAAGCTAAAGGAATATGATTTCGAAATAATTTACAAGCCAGGAACAAGAAACGCAAACGCTGACGCGTTAGGGAGAATAAATATGACAGAAGTTAACACTGTAACAGAAATTAGTTTAGTACACACAAAGGAATAGAAAAGGAAACTTTTACGGGAATTTCATGAAGAACCTATAGGATGACATTTGCGGATGAATATAGCTTTCGAGAGAATGAAATTATACACTTCTTGGCCAGGTGTGAAACAGGAAATTGAATATTATGTAAAATATTGTGAGACTTGTCAGAAGAACAAAATAATCCAAAGAAAAACCACATTACCTTTACAGTTTACTGACACCTGAAGTAGTTTGGCAAAACTGTAGTTTGGACATAGTTGGACCTTTAACACTGACGTCAGGAGACAATAAATACTTACTGGCATTTGAAGACAAGTTGTCTAAATAGAAAGTAGCTGTTCCGATACGGCATCAAATGCCATGATTGCAGCAAAGGTTTTGGTAGAGAAAATTATTTTTAAATTTGGAATACCCCAGGTGATATTAACCGATCAAGGTTCCAATTTCCTTAGCGATTTGTTTTCAAATATGTGAAAATCGTTAAGAATTAAAAGAATTAAAACCAGCCCATACCACCCTCAAGTAAATGGAGCTTTAGAGAGAAAGTATAGAGTTCTCGTGGAATACCTACGGTGTTATAAAAGACCAAACTAATTGTGGTAAATGGATAACATATGCCACTTTTGTGTTCAACAACACTCCACAGTCAGGTACGGGGTTTACTCCTCGTGAGCTCCTTTTCGACAGAAAACCTAATATACCAGGTGTATTGCAGAGGGATCCCCTGAAATTAGACACAATTATAACAATTATGTTCAGGAACTTCAGTCCCGATTACAATCATGTTACGAGGTAGCGATATCAAACCTAAGAGCTAAGAAGGTAAAGAGCAAGGAATACCATGACAGGAATATAAATGTCCCGTTGTTCGCTATAGGCGAGAAGGTATTGCTACAGGATAAGAAAGTACGTCGCGGTAGGTCTGCAAAACTGAGTCCGCCGTGGACTGGTCCATTTGAAATAATGTTGACGATGTAAATACTACGTAAGATATGTCGAAAGTTGTAAGACATCAATAGAAAACAAGCATCAAAATTTCACACATTTGATATACAAGGAATCTAGCGATTGTTAACTCTTCCTAATTCAGCAATACCGCAATAGTTCGTTACACCTATAAGCTATGTGACGTGAAAATTTGTTACCCTTTTTGGAATGCCTGGTTAATAAATCCGCTTCTATATAATGTAGTACGCATCGGTAATTGCCCTCACTCGTACCGGCGTTACAAACCTGCAATTTTTAAGAAGACAATAGTGGAAGGTACGTATAAATCGATAAATATTTGTGACTGTGATTTTTGTGAGACTGCTGCTTCCTACTAATTCACGGTAAGCCGTGCTGATAGTATTTCAGTTTACGAGGTTATTCTTTGATCCGAGTCGAGTAACTTTTGAAATAACTTCACGTGCATAAATTCTAAATTTACGCGTACTGTTTTATATCAAGAAGGGGACAGATAATTTAATATCTGATCAACTAACACTTTTAACTAAATATGCATACTTATTACTGAATGTAACAAATTATATTAACTTCATTTCCTTTGTAATATTATAACCTGTATATAGGATACATTTATTATTTTACCACTTTATTGGATTGCATTATTCGTTCATTTAGTAATCTGTCTTACGACAGGTCCAAAGCCTCTTCCAAAGCGAGCTCTCTACATAGTGCGATCCAGAGCTTCCTCATTGAAATGAGTATCCTCTCCTTTCCTTAAGGTCATCCAATAGCTTCACATGCCTTCTTCCTTGTCTTTGTCACTTCTCCCCTTGTATCTTTCCTTCGATAACACGTTGTAGAAGGCAGTTTCTACGCAAAATGTGACCAATCCAGTCCGCCTTCCTTTTTCGTATTTCATGTAGGATATTCCTCTACTCCTTGACTCTAAGCAATACTTCTTCATTTCTCACATGATCATTCCAACTAATCTTTTTCATCCTCCTTCAACACCACATTTCAAAACTTTGCAGGTGTTTCTGATTTACTGCCCGAAGCGTCCGAGTTTCAGCACCATATAAAGCTATGCTCAAAATGTAGCACTTCACTAGCTTCTTCCTCAATTCCAAGTCCAATGTGCTAGTAAAAAGAGTCATCTTCTTGTTGAATGCAGCTTTAGCCATAGCAATCCTACATTTAATTTCACAAGTACATCTTCCATCATTTGTTACAATGCTACCCAAATATTTAAAAGATTCCACATTCTCTAGTTGTTTTTGGTCTATCATAATTTTTACTGGGAATGGTTGTCTTGAAATTCTCATTACTTTTGTTTTTTTCCATTCATTTCCATTCCATAGCATCTTCCAATTTCAGTTAGTTTATCAATCATGTTCTGTAGCACCTTTTCTTCCTTAGCCAGTAACACAATATAATCTGCATATTTCACAATGTGAATGACTTGCCCGTCTATTTTGAAGTCTCCCAACCCTTCCAAAGCTTCCTTGGTAAGGTATTCGCTGTATAAGTTGAAAAGAATTGGTGACAAACAACATCCTTGTCTAACTCCTCTTCCACTCTTCACAATTCTTGGCTACCCCCGGTTTCGTCGCACTTTAACACTCTGGGCCATGTACAAGTTAATAATTAATTTTCTTTCACGCCAGTCGATACCCGTTTCCTTTAGGGCCTGCATTAATTTGGTCCAGTTGACTCGGTCAAACGCCTTCTGCCAGTCTACGAAGCATATTTGATTCAAAATTAATTTACGTATATAAATTGCAATAAGTGAAGGCAGTGAATTTGAGATATTCTTTATTGTCCAGATTTAAATTGGTGGCATCATTTACCATTAGATCACTTTACAATAGTGATAACAACGTAGCGCCCATTGAGTTAGAAATATCAGGAGCCTTATTTCTAGTCGTGGGCACTCGACTCCACTCCACACTCGAGTACCGGGTTTACTCCTCATGAGCTTCTTTTCGGCAGAAAACCTAATATACCAGGTGTATTGCAGAGGGATCCCCTGAGATTAGATACAATTATAACAGTCACGTTCAGGAATTTCAGTCCCGATTACAATCATGTTACGAGGTAGCGAGATAAAACGTAACAGCTAGGAAGGAAATGAGCAAGGAATACTATGACGGGAATACAAATGTCTCGTTGTTCGCTCTAGGCGAGAAAGTATGTCGCGGTACGTCTGCAAAATTGAGTCCGCCATGGGCTGGTCCATTTGAAATAATATCTGTTGACGGCGTAAACATTATATTGAGGTTACCCAGAAACAAAGCATTAAAGGTTCACTCCAATAGATTAAATCCATTTTTTGAATTGCAGGAATGGATCGCAAACTGTGGTTGGCCTGCGTGTTATTTGTGACCTGTTCGATAGCCATAGCTTTGGATGTCACTGTGCAGCAATTTAAGGAATCGCCAGGACCGTATTATGACTATATTGGAGAGGCATGTTTGTACAACACTGGGTGAAAGGTTGTTACTTATATATATTAAGACAGTTGATGACAATTTTAGAACTTTAAGAAATTATGCACAGATATCCGCTGACTTTTGCAAAAGCATGGACATAAATTTTTGGTCAATTATACTGGGTGTTTTAGTAGCATACGTGAAACTGACAAGCCAATTAAGGAAGTCAGTTACTTAAAATTAATACTTAAACGGTTAACAAGGAATGAAGGTGAGTCAATTCACGCTAATAAACAAGGTGTATTTAATTTCATTGCAGGAATAAGCAAAATTTTATTTGGAACTTTGGATAATGAAGACGCTAATTATTATACTGACAAAATTACACATTTGGAAAATAGTTGGATTTTTTAAACTTTCAAAGGAACAGATTATGGTATTAAAAACTACCCTTAGGTCCGTTAACTCTACAATGCTAACGGCATCTGAGAATGAAAATTTTCTTTCTAAGGGTTTCCAAGAAATGTCTAAGCATATTAATAAACAGGATGGAGAAATTAAGGAAATGTTCAGTGGTTACTCATTGTTATTGACTATTAACGAACATTCTGTGCAGCTGAACACAGCAATTTATGAGTGCCGGAGATAATATGAAATTTTGATTGATGCTGTTGTCAGTTCTCAGAAAGGTATTATTCAGCCGCAGCTTATTACACCAGCTCAGATTTTGGAGGAAGCAAAGATTTGCCAAGCAGATATGCCAAGTGACCTTCCTTTACCTATCCCCACGAGTGCCACTTACTAACTTTTTGTTAAGAATTATTTCCATTGATGTGTTTTTGAAGGGTCATTTCCTTGTGTATGTGATTCGCCTACCCCTAATAAACAACGTGTTTTACAATTTGTATCACGTGTTACTCCTTCCAATTAAGATAAATAGCTGTATATTGCCCCAAGTCCGACGTCTTAACAGTGTTGTGTACGAAGCACGAACCGACGAATATTAAACTACTGGAAACTGCAAAACTGCAGTTAAATTCCATGTGCAAGGCTTATGGAAGCAGGATCCTCATTCAATCTCACTCAACATTGGTCAGTAACCGCACAAGTAAGGATGTAATTCCACCTATGTCTTTAAAGTATGACTGTTGTGGCAGTGTAGATCAGAAGTTTAAGTTAAATGAATTACACTTACACATACATTTAAGAAGTGTTACTAATTCACTCGATGATTTGAAAATTGCTAGTCATAAGGTAGAGGACGTAGAAAATCTAATACTTGAACAAGACAAGAGAATTAAACATTCAACAGTAGATTCTCATCTTTCATTTTTGTCCTATGTAGGAATGGTCACAACAAGTTTAACCTTACTTTGCTTGTGCTATTCTTGTTCAAAGTGTTGCCGCAAACGATTCCCTAAATTTTCAAAATGGTAGAAGGGCAATCCTTGCACCATGATTGTAGTCGAGCCAAAAATTGTCAATTCAATTCGTCTAGGGAAAGCTTGAGATGTTCAGTATCCAGAGTAAGTAATCAAACAAGACACTCATTAACTGATGCTGTAGAAGCTACTGAGCTGGTCTCTTTAACAAAAATGTTAAACACACAGTGCCTTAAGGCAGTCGCTGAATATGCGTTGGCACAAATTTTAAAAGTTGCCCTTGTGCGTTTCAACTTTGAACTTAAGGTAAATCTGCAAAATCACATTAATAATGGATAATAAGAGGATATGTAACCATTTTTCTTTTGTTTACTTAGTGGCATATTAGTTCTTGTACCCATGAGTATTTAATTTGCCTTGTAAGTGTTGTGTTGATTTGCTGAATGTCACCAAGGTAACAGTTATAGTGAGGGAAATTTTAAGCTAATGTATTGCTTAAATTTCCTTTTGAAGGGGGGGGGGTGGCATCCAGCGATTTTAATTGCGCCAAGCGACAATTTAATTTTGACTACGGTGTAAGATAAGAGGGGAGTATCTCATGGTATGGTACTTTGCTACAAACTACCGGATATGACACG
>Ga0268261_10003101_pt1 | contig 12104 bp, 27 predicted proteins | sample TergutNc150P1_FD_190353 | JGI IMG/M metagenome (GOLD analysis project Ga0268261, IMG submission 190353) | Nasutitermes corniger P1 segment gut microbial community from laboratory colony in Florida, USA - Nc150 P1 (SPAdes) (version 2) | ecosystem: Host-associated > Arthropoda: Insects >... | reverse complement strand
ATATTTATGTACACACACACACACACACACACACACATATATATATATACATACATACATACATACATACATAAACGTATATAAACGGTTTGTTATCATTAATTAGACTCTACTCTATACGGTTAATATTGTAAGGTCACTGATCCGGTAACTGATATATACTGTTGTAAAACTGAACCAGTTCCACTGAGTCATGTAAAGTATTGGAAATGGCTTTACGTACGTTTTGTCAGGGAAATTTATTGGGATATTTTAGGCACGTTCTTAAAATTGCGAAAATCGACTGTCAGTTCGTCGTGTCTGTCTGACCGCATCGAACAGTGCGGCTTACAGTGGACGGATTATCATGGATTTGGTTGTCTGAAAATTCGATAGCAACAAAATACTCATTAAAAGTTTCAGTAATATTTTGTTGATTAGTAATATTTCTACTTTCAAAATTAGAGATTATATTTCACTTCCATTTTTATTTATTCCGGGTTCTTTATTTATAATAACCAATGTGGTTTTAATTTTATTGTGGGACTTCAGAATTAATTTGCCATATTAAATTTTTGTCTTTTTTATAACCATAGACGATATTTTATAGTAATCTGTATAATACGATGTAACAGTAGGATTATTATTATTATTATTATTATTATTATTATTATTATTATTATTATTATTATTATCATTATCATTATTATTCTGTAATTCCTTGTATAATTCCCCCATTTGTTTGCATGAAGTTCTTATTGTTGGTATAATTTATGAATTCTGGTTTCTTTTATCTTTTGCCTGAATTTAAAGAAAATTGGAATAGAAGATTCTTAAGAAACTATTTAGCAAAGATTTTAAAATGTTATTAATATCATTCCAATCAAAATTGTTTCTCATATTTCATGACTTAATTTCAATTGGAAATCAGCTGCGGTATACTTATTCATTTTTCTTTTGATGTAAGTATGACATTCCTTTTCCTGTTTCTGTACCTTATATATTATTAATAACTGGTTGTCATGATGTGAGAGTCCATTTATAAGAGGGTATATATAATATTTTGCAATGGTGGATGTATCAATGAAAACATGGCCAAAGACATTTTGGGAAATCAGGTCAATTTTAGTAGTAAATTTAAATATACAAACTAGATTATAGGAATGTATTACAGCATCAAATTGGCTCTTATTATTATTATTACTAATATTATTATTATCAATTAGACAATTCAAATTTCCTTCACCACATATTATGATATTATATTTGTTATTAAAACTTTTCTGCAAGATCAAGCCTAATCCATTAAGAAAATTTGTAAAATTAAACATTTGAAATCTATAAATAGTCAAAATGCATAATTTATTATATGTTGTGTCCAACTGAATCGTACATACTTCAGGGCCCTTATCTATATTGTACTGATCAACATTTATGCTGTTGTATTTTAAGTTTCTCTAGACAAATACACTAACCGAAACACAACCATAACCAATATATATGTTTACAGCCAAACACAAAAATATTTTATTATGTAACATACTGGCGACAAGTTTCGGTCATTAGATCATTATCAGGCTATAATTACACAAAATTTAAAACAGGTTACATGTAATGCACATTAATTTCATGTCGTATGGAATCACATAAATATTACATCAACGTTAGGAATTTGTTAAAAACATGAGTTTTATATATATATATATATATATATATATATATATATATATATATATTGCATATGCTGTAATAATAGTTGTGTGAAGATCTAAAATGGAAGTTAAAATTAATACGTTAAAGTATAACACTTAGATTTGACTGTGTTAAACATATATATATATATATATATATATATATATATATATATATATATACTGTCTCTAGTCAAAAATTACGTTATATGCTGCTATGCACACAGTTCGTATTTTTTATTCCACGTACATCCAGTAGTGTGTGGTGCAATTAGATCTAATTTTTAAATATTCCATGTCTCCTTATGACTGAAAGTTATGTATTGTTATCTTCAGTATAAACTGTAGTTTTTGTAATAAGATAGCAACCATGAAATTGTCGTTCTATTGTGATGTTTGTGCGTTTTGTTTTGCATTTTGTGCCTCAAATTGAAACGCAATGTCCTTTCCAAGGCAGCTTGATATTTCGGCAGCATAACCTCTAACTTGGCTCTCAACAAAAATGACTATTTTCTTTTTCCCTTTTATTAGGAAGGCTTTAATTCATTACTGAATAATGCTACTTTACTGGTCCTACTGTGTTTCTGAAATGACTTCGCTTCTTACTGTAAAATATCTAATATAGCGTATTTATTGAAAAATGCAACAATGGGTTGAGACAGTTGGAATTTTATTCTGTTATTATTTTCCCCCTTCATAGATATTAACTTCTTTCATCTGAGTTTAATTTTCACTCTTTCAAAATTTAAGTATTGAATTGAATTAGTTAACTTTGCACTTACTGGAAAAAAGTCAAGTTTAGTTTTTATATCTTTTTGCAATAATTGGATAATTTTCGCTACCGAATTTAATTCTTGAAGAGTAACTGCAGTAACTGAAAGCAGAACAAATATTTAACCTCCAACCTGTACCAAAAACACTACTATCAGTTCGTATATCCATAGCAGTGTGATGTAACAGTACTGCAGTAACTAAATGCAGAACCGACTTTTCCCCTCTAAACTGCACTACAAACAATGCAGTCAGTCCGTGTATACACAGCACTGTGATGTAACAGTACTGCAGTAACTGCAGGCAGGAACGCAAATTCCCCTCTACCCTGTACAAAGAAAACTGCACCCAGCCCATGTATCCATAGCAATGTGATGTGACAGTACTGCAGTAACTGCAGGCAGAACCGCCATTTCCCCTCCACCCAGTAGTAACAACACTACAGGCAGTCCACGTATCCATAGCACTGTGATGTAACAGTAATGCAGTAAATGCAGGTAGAAACGCCATTTCCCCTCTAGCCTGTACTAACAAAACTACAGACAGTCTATGTATCCATAGCACTGTGATGTAACAGTACTGCAGTAACTGCAGGCAGAACAGCCATTTCCCCTCTACCCAGTACTAACAACACTACAGGCAGTCCATGTATCCATAGCACAGTGATGTAACAGTACTGCAGTAAATGCAGGTAGAAACGCCATTTCCCCTCTAGCCTGTACTAACAAAACTACAGACAGTCCATGTATCCATAGCACTGTGATGTAACAGTACTGCAGTAAATGCAGGCAGAAACGCCCTTTCCCCTCTAGCCTCTACTAACAAAACTACAGACAGTCCAAGTTTCCATAGCATTGTGATGTAACAGTACTACAGTAACTGGAGACAGAACCACCATTTCCCCTCTACCATGTACTAACAACACTACAGAAAGTCCATATATCCATAGCACTGTAATATAACAGTAATGCAGTAACTGCTGTCAGAAACCCCATTTCACCTCTACACTGTACTAATAAACACTATAAAAAGTACATGTATCCATAGCACAGTGATGTGACAGTACTGCAGTAACTGGAAGCAGAACCGCCATTTTCTCTCTAAACTGTACTAACAACAGTAGAGAGTCCGAATATCTATAGCATTGTGATGTAAAAGTACTGTAGTTACTGCAGACAGAAAACCAAATTCCACTCTAACCTGTACTAAAAACACCAGAGTCAGTACACAATCCATAGCACTGTGATGTAACAGTAATGCTGTAACTGCAGACAGAACACAAATTTCCCCTCTGACCCTGTACTAAGAACACTGGAGTCAGTCCATATATCCAAAGCCCTGTGATGTAACAGTACTGAAGTAACTGCAGGCGGAATCGACATTATTTTTCTATCCTGTACTATCAATACTACAGTCAGTACATATATCCAAAGCAATGTGATGTAACAGTATTGCAGAAACTGCAGAGAGAACCCCTATTTCCCCTATACCCTGTAATAACAACACGTCCGTCAGACAATATATCCATAGCATTTTGACGTAATAGTTGTGCAGTAACTGCAGGCAGATCCACAATTTCCCTTCTAAACTGCACTAACAATTTTACTTTCAGTCCATATATCCATAGAAATATAATGTATCAGTGCTACAGTAATTGGAGGCAGAACCCCGATTTCTCCTCGACCCTGTACTAACAACAATACCGTCATCCAATGTATCCATAGGACTGTGAAGTAACAATACTGCAGTAACTTCAGACAGAACTCCGATTTCCACTCTACCCAGTACAACACTACAGTCAGTCCATATGTCCATTGCAATGTAATGTAAAAGTATTGCAGTATCTGTAGTTAGAACCCCAAATTCCCCTTTAACCTGCACAAGCAAAAATACAGTCAGTCCCTATATTCATTGGACTGTGATGTAACAGAACTGCAGTAACTGCAGAGAGAACACATGTTTCCACTCCACCCTGTAATAAGAATATTAGAAGCAGTCCATGCATCCATGGCAAGGTAATGTAACAGTACTGCAGTATCTGTAGGCAGAAACCCAATTCCACCTCTACACACTACTAACAATAATGTAGACATTCCATATATCCATAGAACTGTTATGTAACAGAACTGCAGTAACTGCAGACAGAACCCCAAATTAGCCTCTACACTTTAATAACAACAAAACGATCAGTTCATAAATCCATAGCCTTTGATGTAACAGTACCGCAGTAACTGCAGACTGAAAACCAAATTCCCCTCTATCCTGTACTAACAACACTACACTCAGTCGATATATCCATAGCAATATAATGTAACAGTACTGCAGTAACGACAGTCGAAACCCTCATTTTCTCCTCTACCCAGTAAAAACAACATTAAAGTCAGTCCATATATTCATAGCAACGTGATGTAGCAGTACTGCGGTAACTGCAGACAGAAACCACATTTACCATATACCTTGTACTAACACCACAACAGTCAGTCCATATATGTATAGCAATGTAATGTAACAGTACTGCAGTAACTGCAGGCAGAATCGCATTCTCCTTTCTAAACTGCATTAACAACAATGCAGTCAGTCCAGTAATCCATAGCACTGTGAAGTAGCAGCACTACAGTTACTGCATACAGAACCCACATTTCCCCCAACACTGTAGTAAGAACTCTGCTGACCGTTCATGTATCCATGACAGTGTGATGTGACTGTACAGCAGTAATTAATACAGAATCGAATTTTCCCCTCTAAACTCCACTGAAAACAATGCAGTCAGTCCATGTATTCATAGGAATGTGGTGTAACAGCACTGCAGTAACTGCAGGCAAAAACGCAAATTTACCTCTACACTGTACAAACAAATTTGTACCCAATCAATCGACCCATAGCAATGTGATGTGACAGGACTGAAGTAACTAAAAGCAGAACCGCCATTTCCCCTGTACCCAGTACTAACATCACTACAGTCAGTGCATGTATCCATAGCAATCTGATGTAACATTACTGCAGTAACTGCAGGCAGAAACGCCATTTCCCCTACAACCTGTACTAACAAAACTACAGTCAGTTTGTGTATCCATAGCACTGCGATGAAATAGAAATTGAGTAACTGCAGGCAGAACTGCCATTTCCCCTCTAGCTTGTACTATCAACACTACAGAAAGTCCATGTACCCATAGCACTGTAATATAACAGTACTGCAGTAACTGCAATCAGAAACCCCATTTCCCCTCTACCCTGTACTAACAACACTACAGAAAGTCCATGTATCCATAGCACTGTAATAAAACAATACTGCAGTTAATGAAGTCAGAAACCCCAATTTCCCTTTACCCTGTACTAACGACACTACAAACAATCCATATATCCATAGCACATTGATGTGACAGTACTGCAGTAACTGGAAGCAGAACCATCACTTTCCCATCTAAACTGTACTAACAACACTACAGAGAGTCCACATATCAATGGCATTGTGATGCAAAGTACTGCAGTTACTGCTGAGAGAAACACAATTTCCCTTCTAACCTGTACTAACAACACAACAGTCAGTACATATATACAAAGCACTGTGATGTAACAGTACTAAAGTAACTGAAGGCAGAACCACAACTCCCGCCCCCCTTCACTGCACTAACAACACAAAAGTCAGTCCATATATCCGTAGCACTTTGATGTAACAGTAGTGCAGTAACTGCAGGCAGAACCGACATTTACCCTCTAATATCTACTAACAACACTGCAATTAGTCCAAGTATCCAAAGCACTGTAATGAAACAGTACTGAAGTAACTGCAGGCAGGAACAGATATTTCCCCTCTAACCTCTATTAAGAACACTGCAGTCAGTCAATGAATCCATAGTACGGTGATGTAACAGTACTGAAGTAACTGCAGGCAGAACAACCATTTTCCCTCTATCCATTACTAACCATTTTACGGAAAGTCCATATATCCATAGCAATATAATGTAACAATACTAAGGTAATTGTAGACAGAACCCCCATTTCCTCTCGACCATGTACAAAGGTCACAACCGTCATGCCATGTATCCATAGCACTTTGAAGTAATTAAACTGCAGTAACTGCAGACAGAAACAAAAAGGTCCCCTCTACAATGTACTAATAAAACAACACTCATTCCTTATATCCGTAGCACATTGATGTAACTGTACTGCAGTCACCGCAGACAGAAACCACATTTTCCCTCAACCCTCTACTAACAACACTGCATTCAGTCCATATATCCATAGCAATGTAATGTAAATGTATTGCAGTAACTGTAGGTAGAGCACCAATTACTCCTCTACTCTGTACAAACAAAAATACAGACATTCCATACATCCATAGCACTGTGAAGTTACAGATCTTCAGTAACTGCAGACAGAACACCAAATAATTCTCTTCTCTTTACTAACAACTATACGCTCAGTCCATATATCCATAGCTGTTTGACTTAACAGTACCGAATTACTGCACAGAGAAACCCAATTTCCCCTCTACCCTGTACTAAAAGCACTAGAGTCAGTCCATGTATCCATAGCATTGTGATGTAATAGTACTGATGTGACTGCAGGCAGAACAGCCATTTCCCCTCTAATCTCTAATAAAAACACTGCAGTGAGGCCATGTATTCATAAAACAGTGATCTAACAATACTGCAGTAAATGCAGGCAGAACAACAATTTTCCTCTTATATAAACTAAGAACACTGCATTCTGTCCATGTAACCATAGCACGGTGTTGTAAGAGTACTGAAGTAACTGCAGGGAGAAAAAACATTTCCCCTCTAATTTCTACTAAAAACACTGCAGTCAATCCATGTATCAATAGCACTTTGATGTAACAGTACTGAAGAAACTGCAGGCAGAACAGCCTTTCCCCTCTACTCTCTACTAAAAACACTGCCGTCAACCCATCTATCCATAGCACTGTGATGTAACAGTACTGCAAAAACTGCAGGCTAAACAGCCATTTATTCTCTACTCTCTACTAACAACAATAAAATCAGTCCATGTATCCATAGCACTGTGATGTAACAGTACTGAAGAAACTGCAGGCAGAACATCCATTTCCCCTCTACTCTCTAATAACAACACTGCAGTCAACCCATATTTCCGTAGCGCTGTGATGTAACAGTACTGCAATAACTGCAGTCTGAACAGCCATTTATCCTCTACTGTCTACTAACAACAATACAATCAGTCCATGTATACATAGCACTGTGATGTAACAGTACTGATGTAACTGCAGTCAGAGCAGCCATTTCCCCTCTACTCTCTACTAAGAACACTGCCGTCAGTCCTTGTACCCATAGCACTGTGATGTAACAGTACCGATGTAACGGCAGGCAGAACAGCCATTACCCCTCTACTTTCTACCAACAACACAGAAGTCAGTCCATGAATCCATAGCAGTGTGATGTAACAGTAATGAAGTAACTGCAGGCAAAGCAGCAATTTCCCCTCTACTCTCTACTAACAACACTGCAGGCAGTCCATGTATCCATAGCACTGTGATGCAACTGTAGTGAAGAAGCTGCAGGCAGAACAGCCATTTCCTCTCTAATCTCTACTAACAAACAATACATTCAGTCCATGTATCCACAGAATTTTGAAGTAACAGTACTCAAGTAACTGCAGGCAGAACCGAAATTTTCCTTCTACCCTGTACTAACAACACTGCAGTCAGTCCATGTATCCATAGCACTGCGATGTAACAGTACTGCAGGTACTGCAGGCAGAATTGCCATTTTTCCTCTACTCTCTAATAACAACACAGCAGTCAGTCCGTGTATCCATAGCACTTTGATGTAACAGTACTGAAGTAACTGCAGGCTGAACAGCCATTTTCCCTCTAGTCTCTACTAACAACACTGCAGACAGTCCACTTATCCAAAGCACTGTGATATAACAGTACTGTAGTAACTGAAGGCAGAACCGGCATTTTTCCTCTACTCTCTATTACCAACACGGCATTCAGTACATGTATCCATAGCACTCTGATGTAAGAGTACAAATGTAACTGCAGGCAGAACCGCTATTTCCCCTCTACTCTCTACTAACATCACTGCAATCAGTCCACGTATCCAAAGCACTGTGATGTAACAGCGCTGCAGTAACTGCAGGCAGAACCTCCATTTCCCCTCTATCCTCTCTTCACAATACTGCAGTCAGTACATGTATCCAGAGCACTGTGATGTAACAGTACTGCAGTAACTGCAGGCAGAACCGCCAATTACCCTCTACTCTCTACTAACAACACTGCAGTCATTCCTTGTATCCATTGCACTGTGATGTAACAGTACTGCAGTACCTGCAGGCAGAACCGCCATTTCTCCTCTACTCTCTACTAACAACACTACATTCAGTCCATTTATCCATAGCACTGTGATGTAACAGTATGCAGTAACTGCAGACAGAACCGCCATTTCCCCTCTACTTTCTACTAACAACACCGCAGTCAGTCCATGTTTCCATAGCACTGTGCTTTAACAGCAATGCAGTAACTGCAGGCAGACCCGCAATTTCCCCTCTACACTCTACTAACAACATTACATTCAGTCCATGTATCCATAGCACTGTGATGTAACAGTACTGCAGTAACTGCAGTCTGAACCGCCATTTTCTATCTACCCTGTACTAACAACTGTACATTTAGTCCATGTATCCATAGCACTTTTATGTAACAGTACTGCAGTAACTGCAGGCAGAACCGACATTTTCCCTCTACTCTGTACTAACAACAGTACAGTTAGTCCATGTATCCATAGCACTTTCATGCAACAGTACTGCAGTAACTGCAGGCAGAACCGCCATTTCCCCTCTACCCTATAGTAACAACACTACATTCAGTCCATGTATCCAAAGCACTTTTATGTAACAGTACTGCAGTAACTGCAGGCAGAACCGCCATTTCCCTTCTACCCTTTACTAACGACACTACAATCAGTCCATGTATCCATAGCACTGTAATGTAACAGTACTGCAGTAACTGCAGGCAGAACCGCCATTTCCCCTCTACCCTGTATTAACAACACTACCGTCAGTCCATATATCCATGGCACTGTGATGTAACAGTACTGCAGTAACTGCAGGCATATCCGCCATTTCCCCTCTACCCTGTATTAACAACACTACCGTCAGTCCATATATCCATAGCACTGTAATGTAACAGTACTGCAGTAACTGCAGGCAGAACCGCCATTTCCCCTCTACCCTGCACTAACATTACTACATTTAGTCCATGTATCCATAACACTTTTATGTAACAGTACTGCAGTAACTGCAGGCAGAACCGCCATTTCCCCTCTATCCTATAGTAACAACACTACATTCAGTCCATGTATCCATAGCACTTTTATGTAACAGTACTGCAGTAACTTCAGGCAGAACCGCCATTTCCCTTCTACCCTTTACTAACGACAGTACAATCAGTCCATGTATCCATAGCACTCTAATGTAACAGTACTGCAGTAACTGCAGGCATATCCGCCATTTCCCCTCTACCCTGTATTAACAACACTACCGTCAGTCCATATATCCATGGCACTCTGATGTAGACAATTTAATAATTTTCATCATTACATATGTTTAATCGTGTGGAAATGCCTGTTATCTGAGATATGAGGCCGTGTATTTTTTTAAATATATATCAAGCGTCAGACAGCAGTACTGACTTCACATTCCGTAGTCTCTCCACAAACATGTATATGCACCTCATCAATAAGATCCTTTCATGTTTTATGTTATCGAGTTCAAATTCGAAGTCGTATATTTAACTTCAATTCATTATATTTCTTTCACTTCACAACAGCTGTGCACACTGCTGGCGACACAGAGATTTATTGTACATTAGTTTATATTACTTGAAAGAGCCAATAAAATAACCGCTTTCTCTTTTTTCTATGACGTTATTGGAAACTCCGAATTACATAACGTTCAAATATCTGCATCAAGCGCTGTCACAAAATCATCCCATATAACTGGGTTTGTCAATCGATGGTACGCTATTCTTTTTTTATGAGATAAGACAGCGAATATATTTCCTTCCCCCATTAATTCGTCACTCATCCATCACACATTAGACATTAAAAATTCTGAACTCTTGGCATTGTCTTTATATAACAAAAATACGTTAATTTTTATGTATAATTGCCATCGCCGAAAATAATTATATTACATTAACCATTCCATCCACGTTATAACTAGGGTCTAAAATAAAAAAAATTTCCTTGTAATTACTGGCGGACAGTAAGGAATGGCGGCGTATACTTAGAACATTTAATGTAACAATCTGCTTGTTAAAAGCTGGCTGACTATCAAACAGCCGTTGTTAAACAGTGGACGTTCATCAGCAGTTGCCAAGCATCAGTAGGTTGTCTACGAACTGTATGCTGATATTGTCAATAGGACAGACAGACTGTGTACGTGTGCAACAGACATTAGGTCAAAGGAGTAAGAGGACTGAAAGCATTACTGGTACTACTTATTGACTGGTGATTTGTAACTGAACTACATTTCCGTTATTACTTACTACCCGCCATTTTTTCTAAAAAAGAGGTCGTCAGTTCGATATACCTACTATAATGTATGTAAAATCATTTACAGGTTTTGTACTTCTATAATCGTAATAATATTACGGCGTGTGGGTTTGGTAACACATTTAAGTGGAACTATGAAATTTTTGCTCCAAGACACCGGAATGATAAATGAGGTTTTAGATTCGTCGTTCAAACATTCACTTTTTGAAATAAATAATTTACCGTTAATGTATCCATTACATATTAAGATGTGACAACACTGACCTGTTTGTTTGGGTTGTTAAAAGCATTATCTGCAACTGAACACTTAACAGAAACAGTTTATTGAAGTCGTATCCTCACATTTTGCTGTCGAAATTTCATATTAATTTTATTCTCTCTTCGACATTCTCCATTCCTCCACTTCAATTCGACATTCCCTAACACTGTAGCCTTAGGAAGTATCAAACCAACCTGTAAACTTCATACCTCTAACGACTGTAAACTGGCAGGGATTGTTGTCTTTAAGCGCAATTCCCTTCCAGTTGTGGTGCTTTGAAGAGTAATTGAAATATTTTATATTAATTTATGTCGATTAATGTAAAATTTTTAATAAATAACGGATGAAAACTTATAAGTGATAACAAATTGCAACACGCAGAGACACAACAAAACAACAACCACATATCATTCACATAATACTCATTCCACAAATTTCAAAGTGTCACCGTACAATACATTCTGACACAGACGTAGAGTAGAATCCTATTCCGGAAACACAATAAAATTACAAGTTGGCGCAACATTTCAAATGTCCGATAACCAGTCATTTAACGACAATTTTGCATTAGAAACACATATATTATTTTACAGCTTTATTCGTTTGTCGGATATTTCCTCCCATTAACCCAACTGTACCTGCTCTATACACAACAGCTGTATATTTTTATACCATTAACCCAACTGTACCTGCTCTATACACAACGGCTTTATATTATTGTCCAATTAAACCAGCTGTACCTGCTCTATACACAACAGCTGTATATTTTCCTTCCATTAACCCAGCTGTACCTGCTCTATACACAACAGCTGTGTATTTTTCTCCCATTAACCCAGCTGTACCTGCTCTATACACAACAGATGTATATTT
>Ga0268261_10003100_pt1 | contig 12104 bp, 8 predicted proteins | sample TergutNc150P1_FD_190353 | JGI IMG/M metagenome (GOLD analysis project Ga0268261, IMG submission 190353) | Nasutitermes corniger P1 segment gut microbial community from laboratory colony in Florida, USA - Nc150 P1 (SPAdes) (version 2) | ecosystem: Host-associated > Arthropoda: Insects > Digestive... | reverse complement strand
ATATTATATTATATTATATTATATTATATTATATTATATTATATTATATTATATTATATTATATTATATTATATTATATTATATTATATTATATTATATTATACTTTTAAATGTCAGAGTACATGGCCGCTGAAAATTTTCCACCCTACACGCAGCACATTAGCGAAGAAGTTCTGAAGCGTGTAACATGGTACTATAAGATAGTAAAGATTATTTCCCGTCACTTCCCAGTAAAAATTGATTATTCATTCCTTAAATCTCAATATATATTCAAAATGATGCTCCTCTGTTTGCAGCCAGTATTCACAAATCGTTAATACATATATATATATATATATATATATATTTTAAGAAAACTTTCTGTAAAGTTTAGGAATTGAAACCAATAATTACTGATATAAAATTTTATGTATGTACGTCAACTACAAATGACTCAAGTTCAGATACGAAGAAGTGGGAAGATACTGATCAATTAGTCTGTTATCTAACACCTTTCATAACACCAACAGCGACCAATTAGACGTATGTATTTTATGATTGTTATACGCTAATTACCGGGATATTTTTGTCCATTTGTCAATTGTTTAAAAAGTGTACTGGAATCGATTTTTCAAACAGATCTATGTTGGAAACTTTCATTAGAAAACAGAGGCCCAATGATTCTCTTACATGGACTGGACTACCCGTTTCCAGCCTTAATTTTATGGAGAGGATATTGACACACATGAAGTGCATTTCGTGAATTCCACTGGTTACTGATTTGACAGTTGAGAGAACGCTTAATTACTGCAAGCTTTTTCATTAAGTATAGCACGCCAATTCTTAATAATTTTACCATCCACATATGTTTGCAGAAAATCCACTTTCTCACTTGTATATAAGACAATATATAACAAGTAAATTTTAGTGGAGTCCGAATTTGAGAAAATAAATGTAGGTCCTCTTAATATTGCAAACCTGTGCGCAACACTCTTTTCGAATTTTAGGTCAAGGATGGTCACTGACCCGTAGTAATAAATATGTTTGCAGCTGTGCCATTGTATATTCTATAATTACAAAAATAATTATGGTGTTTCAGGTCAAGGCCAACAAACATCGCCTTCGACCTTGACTACAAGACGGGGGATTATCATAATAAAACAACCAGCATTATTAAATTTTACCATCACAACTCTGTTCACTCTTTCATCACGTAAATTCTGAAAAGTAATATAAATGCCCTACACTACCATTTGTTATCTTAAACACTACAAGTTCTGTTATTGATTTTATGTTCTTTAGGAGGCAATATCAGTGGCGGAATAGTAGAAGTAATGCACGGTTCAATTTCAGTGCTTTGACCAGCTGCACGCAGTTAGTTCCGGTATGCAAGTTACTGTGGTGAACCTCGATTTGTCATAGCCAAGACAAATATTACTACTTCACTGTGGAAAATAAGAAGGTTGACAACACTGATTTGACAATGTTGTGAAGAAAATTAAATGATTTATTTTCTTGTGTCCAACAGTTCCAATACAAAAGTCATCCAGAATCACGTATTCTGGTGACAAATATACGGAACATTCAGGAAAAATTTTGTGCTGAAAAATATAAAAGTTTACGATTTCAACTCCTAACCATTCGAAAACAAGAGAATTTGTGTATGACGTAACATTCTGGTGTGTGCAAGTAATATTTCACATCTTCGGCTAACGTAACATAATTAATACCATCTCCATTTCAAACAGAGGCTTTTTCGTTGTTAACAATGGAACGTACTTTGGTTTTATGTAATGTGCCTGATATTTTTTTTGGTTTTAAACAAAGCTAGATCTTTCGAAATATTTTCATACGTCTTCAATACGACATTTAACTGTCCAGTCCTGTCCTGTGAGAGAAGTGCTGATGCATGTGAGCAGACGAAAGGACAATGAAGGAATTTCGTTTTTATTCCGACCATGTCAACTCACTTAAAAAATACAGGTAGCAGCCGAAGTAACTTTACAACACAGGAATTGTTGGCGTGTAAACAATTCGGGTGCTGAAGCAGCGGTACATTTTGTTGCCTTCTACTAGGAGAATTTAGAAATATTTGCAGCTGCTAATATCATGTAACTTTGTCACTTCTTGCACAGAATTTAATGATTTTTGTCAAGCTGCACTTAAAATTTACGTCTCTGTCCCTTACAACGTTTTGCTTTTGCATCTTTGCTCTTACAGCAAGAGCTAAAGAAAATAATGCAGTCACTGTAAAGAATTAAATATGCATTGAATCGTTCTGTACACAAGTGTATTTTAACATGTCTATGGGTTTCTTATATCCTCTCTAAACCCATCTGGAGCCTATAAGTCAAACAGAAAAGCGAAATTATGAAATTATTATACAAAGATAATTAATTTTCAATCAACACGTAAAAAAAGTAAAGCAATTCCCGTAGATGTCCAGAGGGAATCAGGAAGCTGAGGTTATCAAATTTCATGACATTCGACAAAAAGGATGAAAAAGTTTTCAGCCCTACGCAACGGCAACATTTACACACCAGAAGATATTCCTGTCATGGCTGAGTCGAACCCAGGGACGTAGTGTGGCCGGAAGGATTATTTCAATGAAATATTCTAGTGAAAATATCGGTAATCGAAGCTGCGACCTTATGGTTTTTACTGCAGTGCCTCAACCACCTGTGCCACCACGTGCCGCATATTGTTAATACTTTGCTATCAAAATTTTGTTCACTCCTGTGTTAGAGCAAGCTGGGAGCGTTAAACAAATTTCTGTGGTCTACTCTCAGTGTGAGAAATGACTTACTGTTCAACTGCTTACCTTGAATTATGACAAGTTTTTTTTTTCAAATTTAATGTTCTAGACGGCAACGAACGAGGAGCAAAAGATAAGAAATAAGCAGGTCACAGTATTCTGGAGAGGTAGCTAGTGTCTCATCCCAAGGCTAAATTTCAAAATCAGACAAGAATTCACATTCACCAGATTCGGTAGTTTAGAAAAGTAAATAACAGTCATTCACTGCCTTAATATTTAGCACGGCACAATAAGGTTCAAAGCTCTTCATGTTGTGGGTAAGATCTGTTCTGTTAGAGAAAATATTTTAATATTTTTCTAGGTTAATGTCAACAAACTCAGAAAAAAATACAAATTTTCGAACATACTCTCTATGTAAAACAATGTATAATATACTAAATATGTTATTTCTCGTTTTATTTTACAAAATTAATTAAAAAGAAATGATTTGTCGCAACTGATAATGCAACTCACATCTACAAACACATTTATTCTGAACTCAAATTGACAAAAGATAAAAAAATTCAAAGAATAAATTTGCATTAAATACAGACATGTTGGAGTATTGACGTCAGCTTTGGATATTCAATAGTCCTTAAAATTCGACCGAATAGGAAAGTATTTAAACAAAGATAAATTAAAAGTAAAATATTGAAAAATCTTAATTTGCAGGAACGCAAATTTAAAAAATTCCATATGCAGTACATCAACTTTCTCCTCTATAATTGTTCCGTGTAAATTAATTTCCATTACACAAAGAGCAAGTCTTGCTTTCATACTTTCTCCGAGTGAAAAAAATCTATGTATGTATGAATGATACGAATAATGATGACATAACTCGATTTCCAATTACCACACTAGGCTTAGGTTTTCACAACAAGATAGACACGTTGAAATATCTTACTGCTGGTCCAGAAGTCACATTGTCGCAAGCAGTGCAAAAGGTAGGTTGTGCAGTTCAAAGCTCTGATAAAAATACTGGGAAAAGCTACCACCCGCCTTCAGCACTCATTCCTAGAGTAACTGTTAGGTTTAATGCATAGTGTGCAGTAGTATGGAAAGCCAAAGGCTTTGTAATTCAGGAAACATCACAAAGCAGTAATCGTTAAGTTTACAGTGACGTAAAGATTATGGATCTTATTCTAACATACGTTTTCGTGTTTACTGATATACACTGACTTTAAAAATTTACGTTATATTTCAAGCCGCACGCCATTACGGACAGTGAAGTAGCAATGCAACTGCTGGAGGCATCACGGCCTTCACTAGGACTATGGAAGGCCACATCAGGGTAGCAACCAGCTTCCAAGAACACAAGACTTGCTCATTGAACACAACATCAAATGTCACAATTAAATTTGTTCTGGATCAATGTGATTAAGGGTCTTCGACACTTGCATATAATTACAATGAAAGTTATTGCGTCCCTTGCACCGAAGTAAATTTGTGAATTCAAATTGTGAAAAGAATATTAAATTAATATATTACATAGCTAAATTTGTACTGTTTAAAATTTGTTTCCTCCTTAGCCACTAAAAGCTTCGTCCGTTACATACATTTCTGTGTCCCACATTCAATGTGAGATACGACATTCTGTTTCACTTGTCTTTAAACACTACACATTGCTTATTGATTCTTTAGGAAGCAATATACGCAGCGGAACAACATCACAAATAGATGGATCAGTCCAAATGTTTGATCCGCTGCATTATGATAGCAGAATATTTTGCTCGCATAAATGTCTGTGCCTATTTCCATCCTTTCACAAATCCGAGAAGTTTTTTTTTTTTTTGCAAAGGTAAACCTGCAAGCAGACGGTACTAATAAGCAGCTTTCTGTGTTGAATATCGCTTCTGTCTAACTGTTCACAACGGTTAATATTTAATTACATCACTTAGCACGGTTAGCATCATTGATTGGTTGTTCTGTAGAGAATCAAGTCATTAGAGTTATCGCTTTAGTTTTTTCCGCTTCGGCTATCGTAACAACCTCATATCACACAATATCAGGGTTTCGCCACAATGTGAATAAGGACCTCATAATCCTGGGATGTTACGTAACGTTAATTGGAGGTTTGTTACCGATATTACTAGACAGCCTCCCGGTCCCATTTTCTTTTCTGTATGCCACCCATTAAAATGACACCTACACGCTGTAGAAATTAACTGCCGATCAATAAAGTAAAATATTCCAAAAGAGTGAAGACCTGAACCTGACGCCGCTTCTGTCGAAGAGCTTTTATGGCAATTTCACAATGAAAGTCTTCATGTAATATGTAGTCGTGGGTCTAACGCAGTCAACACACAAACTGATAATTGCATTATTCGTAACGTAGTGGAGAATATCTACCATAAGATACAGGAGTAAAAGATTTAGGCTAAATAACAGTTATTAGATCGTGTAGGAACTCTTAAACACCTGTAATTAAACCTCGAAATGCTAAATACTGAGCAACTCGTTTTTTGGAAATTCAGATTAAGTTCCACCCGTCTTACCTATCAGATCTTAGCTAAAGCCACTCACAACTGGACACACCTTAAAATAGCAGCCTATCACAAATCACACAGAAGGTTACAGGAATCTTAGTGTCAAGAATTTGTAACTGTTTGCCAGCAGAGAGAAGATGACGAAGGCCAAATTCATTACTGCATTTCGCACTATCACTAAAGCGGGTGTCGATATGTCCTCTAGCAGGTTCTACTAACGTATTAATGTGTCTCCTTCATAAGCTAATTCTACGGCCATCTGCACAGTTTTCATGCTGTGTCAGGTGTTAATTACCAAATTGTCTATAACGATTTAATATCTCGGATCTGTGTAAACCAACAATTGTTTCTATCTACATCATAACACAGCGGATGTAAGAACGTCACAAATTGTTGCACGACTGCTTACAGCAAATTGTAATTTTAGTAGACTTTATGGCTCTGAAAAATTATATGTGTAAAAAACAGCTTCATTATGTAATCGGTGGTTGTTGTCTCAAATGAGGTAAATAATTTTATTTTCTTCTTTAATCATATAAAGATATATATCTATATATATATACACTTACAGATATTCCTTATAACACAAAAGGAAGTCCGACTGTTGCAGTTTCTCGTTTGTAATGGCAAACAGCAAGCGTTTCAGGTCAAATGGTCCAGCATCCCAAATTTCCGTCTCCGTTGTTATCAGGGTGATACCTAAGTGCCATTGGGTAGCTCCTGCTCAAACATTTAAAACTCCTGTATGACATTCGATAAAAACGGTTCAAAAAAGCCAATAAATTTATTACGTTCCTCAAACCAAACAAATTCTAATTCACTGATCAACTACATTCTGCAGAACACTTTCAATCTGTCCCGTATGTTTTGGGAATCCCGTCCATCTTAATCCTCGATGCCTTCCCTTGAGGCCTTTTTACATATGAAGTTTTCAAAGTCATTATTATGCACTGACACTTTGGCAGTTACACAAAAATTTCTTTCACGAAACAAAAAGAAATTTCGATTAGGAGGTCTGGGCCAAGTGGTAAGAAAGTTTGTTTGTTGCAAGAAAAGCCCCAGTTTCTGTACCAGTACCAGACAAGAAACTTTTAATTACCGGCAGAAATGGGTTAAATCAATATGTGAAAATCTTGTGCAATATAGCAGCCTACGTCTACATAGGAAAAATTCATTTTTATCGAAATTGTGTTTTCTCACGTGACTCCCAACACAACTGGTAAGTATGAGTCTTCAACACAAATTCCATAATATTCGCATCTAACAGAGTTTAACTTTTTCAATACTTAGAGAAGAATGAGTATTAAAAGAATTATAAAATACCGAAATAGAGATACGGATCGGAGAGCATGTTCCATAATGCTAGAGAGAAATTCTCCCCAAAACGGACATGAATGATCAGTACAATGAATGATCAGATTTCAGATTATCTGAAATCTGAGAAGAAAAACGGAAATTCACATTAAGACTTGTGTGCATTCTTCATATTACACAGCCGAATTCTTTTACTTTTTCAGTATTTACCAATTCGCAGAATGCCTATCAATTTACAATAAAACATCTGCTTCATGTTCAGTAAAATTTATCCCAACTGTAAATAAATTAGTGACACCAGTCAATAGTTTCGTTGTTCTATGAATTTTCCAATATCATAGCTCAAACGTACGCCGTACATGGTTGCCCGAAATTATTCAGAAATTAATTAACGATTCTACAATACCAACTTTCGTGACTTATTAATAATGCAATTTAACAGAATATTGATCTCCTTTTCACCATACACAATAGTAGCACTATGCTGCGCAGCTCAGTGTCATGCAGAATCTCCTGTCACTCAGAGACATACCGCGCAGTGAGAAAGTGACAAATACTAAACAAAAGTGAAGTGTCCGAAGCTTCGAGCAATATTTTAAAGTCTGTGTTATTTCTCATTGCGGTATATTATTGCAACATGATTAGAAAAGAAAGAAAACTAAAGGGACTGTCGGAGGGTCGTTTAGGTCCGCTGATTTTTCTTTTACGAATGGCGGGAATTCCGTGTAAGATGAAGAATGTATCGACTATTTACGCTGTCTACATGAGAACAGTTTTCATATGTGCTAGCACAACATATCTAGGCGTGTGCGTCCATATGTACGTAAATAGCGATGATCTGGGACGCGCCATGACAGTAATGCGGGTGTTATTTTCGTTTACAAATATTATGTGGGTATATTTGTACTGCCGGTAAGTAACATCAAGTTGTTTAACTGATAGGTTTTCTACGACATTCTGCGGAAATACGTCAGTGGAGAATATACATTGGAGATGAAAGAGTAAAGGTAGAATTAAATTGTTTGAAAATAATTACCTTCCTACCGAGACAGCGACGTTCCGTTACAGAGCGTGTGTATTGTTCAAATGTCAGAGTTTGGTGGCAGTGGTAAATTTACTTGAACGTTGAAAGTATACAGACCTATAACAAAGAAGAGAGTAATGGTCTTCACACCAGACAAACACATAATAACCCTTTTCACAATATAATTTTTAAAGAATTTAATTTCTCATAATCTCACAACACAATGTCCAAAGTTCCTTGATGTTTTTTGAATTCTTTCCGACATTTAATGAACCTGAGTTAACGGTTTGGTTTCTTTGTGTCAGATTTCGACAACGCAGTATTGAACGTGCGATGGACCTAACAGACAACTTTACATGGGAAGATCTGCCGACCAGAGACGCTGACACCAGACACTTGACACCGGCAGGATGGATCCCCCTGACTATGAAGTTCAGCAAAAGTGCAGCTATTGCGATCTTTTGTTTTCATACCGTCCAGTCAACTATACGCATTGTGATAAATCATGAAACATTAATAATCGCGTGGTATCCATTTGACTGGACTGTTTCACCGTTCTATGAACTGGTCAACATCTTACAGGTAACAATTTCTAAGACAGAATTCTCATCTATCTGTTTTTATAGTATTCTCAATTTAACAGATTTAGTTAAATGACACACTTCTTTTTCCTTTTTTCTTTCTTTTCCTTTATTCTGTCCTATTTTCTTCATTTTTCTACGGTGATCTCCAACTGCAGAGCGTCGGTCGGTTCGCTGACAGTAAGTAATTGGGGGAAAAAATTCAATTAGACCCTCTTGGTCTATCCTTGGCACTGAACCGGAATTTGTTTGCAGAAGTGGGAGAAAAATGGAAAACCTCTGGTATATCCAGTGTAAGGGCCGGCACCCAGTGAACACAAATCCATATTGCTACAGCAATAAACGCTGCTCAGATTAACGGTCGTGTCATTAAGTTATCTAACATTGTGTTGTGTTTAGCAAGGATAATTGTTAGTGATAACTCAATACAGTTGTTAGTGAAACAGATCAGGTTATACATAAAGGCCGAGCGTAAAATACACGATAATCTCGGTCACAAAGAACACAGCAACCACTCTCCTCAAGCTCACATCTTATTTGTTATTGTTTCTCAAAATTTAACACCCCCCAACCACCCACGCAACATTTCTACATCTAACCACACGCACACTGACACATTTGAAAAAATGGGACGTAAGTTGCTTTGCAAGTAATGTATCTGCAGTACAATAGTCTATTTTTACTAATTAACTCATCTGTTAACAACTATCATGCAACTGATAGATTATTTTACGTTCATTGCGTCCAATGCACACACACACACACACATATGTTTATATATATATATATATATCTCTGTGTGTGTGTGTGTATACGTATTTCCTTTCTGTGGCGCTTCGGCCCGTATTTCGGTAATGACCTCTCCTTTCACTAAACTTTCAGATATCATTCAGACACAGTAAACTAGGTAGGACTCCTTCGGACGGATGATCAGACGTTGAGACCTCTACCTGACAGCACACAACACTCACAAGAGACAGATATCCATGCTCTCTTTGGGATTCAAACCTCAATCCAAGCCAGCGAACGGACGCAGATCAACGCCTTAGACAGCCCGGCCACAGGGATCGGCATCTCAATTATATTCCCACTCTCTCCGGCTATTCGCAGTACACAGTAGTTACTGGAGTATCATAATGAAGCACAAGACAGTGAAAACAAATTAGTCATTTTCATAATTACATCACAGTAAACGAAAAACTATTTTATGTTCGTAAATCTATGTACTGTAGTAGGAGATATAATGTGTGTTTTATCTTAGACAAATCGCTTCCCCCTAATACCTAATTGCTAAGCAAATGAATATCCACAGTCCTATCTATGATTCGCATTTATTTATTCATATTGCGATTCCATATTTTACAACGATGAACACAGTGTGAAATTATACAGATAAAATAGACATCTTAAAGAACTTTCTTTTTGAATCTTAAAATCGTTCATTCAATTCAATGAAACGTAATGCCGTTTTGATTGGGAGTGAATTTAAATTCTATGAACGAAAAATAAATCTTGGTAAAAAAGATTTCGATTCAAACTTATCATTTCCGTATGGTCATTAGTGTAGGCTGAACTTATTTACGTCAGAATTCCTTAATTGCTTCATTTAACGTAAATTTATGTTATTAAAATTCACTTATTTTCAGTGTTTCACATCACTGCTATTAGTGGGTGTTGTATGTGGTTACATGTCTCTGGTTACCACTCTGATCGCTGTGGCTTGCAGTCAATTCGATAAGCTAAAGGCGGCCATACTGGATATCAGACAGGAACATATCACGCCTCAAGACCGGCAGGAATATGAACACAGTCATTCAATTGCAAACTGTGTATTGCAAGCTAAGTTAAATGCGTGCATTCAACACCATCAGAATATTATAAAGTAAGTTCAAAAGAATACACAAAACACTTTAATGTAACGACAAATTAAGAGAGGTAATTACTATAGCGTCTCTAATAGTTAATCACTCATGTATTTACTACCTGACTTACTAACTCCATAGAGCTGAGTCCTTCAGAAAATAACCGGTTCTAAGTTGGTCAAGAAATTTCCTGGTTTTTATAGAACCCGAATGTTTATCGAGATATTCGCAAGTGCCCGCCACCTAACCCATCTTGAGCCAGGTGGTTCTATTCAATGTCCCACATCCCACTTTCTAAATATTTACCTTAATATTATCTTACCATCTATGCCTGTGTCTTCCAAGTAGTCTATCAAAGCTTCTGAGTTTTTCTCTATAGTACGAACGCTTTCGCTCATAACATTAACATTATCAGCAAAAGCTATCAGCTGATGTATACCTTAGAGTTTAAAGTCATCCTGGTTTAGCTAAACCCTAATTATAGCATAATCTAAAGCAAAGTTAGAAAACAATGGCAATCAAGCATCACATTGTATCAAGCCTTTCTTAATAACAAGCATGTCAGACAATTGTTTGCCTACCCGGACTGTGCTACAGGTTTCATTCAGACACATTTTTATTGGCTTCACCAATTAGATAAGGATACCAGAATCAATGAAAATATTATGCAAGATCTCCCTCCTAATTTAATCATAAGCTTTCTTGAAGTGTATAAATCGATAATGCACTGATAAATTGTATTATCGTTTTTTCTCAAGTATTTGTCTAATGTAGAATATATGATCAGTTGTTGACCTGTTGCGTCGAAATCAGCACTATTGATTCGCTATAAATTCCTTTGCATTTGGAGTTAACCTTGACAGCAGGATGTCGGATAAATGTTTGTACGTAATCGACCATAGCGATATTTCTCTATAATTACTGCATTCTGCTTCATTACCTTTCTTAGAGATAGGTACAATGATTGACTCCTTCCACTCTTCAAGCATTTCCTCCTTATTCCAAATAGAATTAAAAAGGTTATTGATCTTACAAAGAATTGTTCTACAGCATGCTTTAATCAGTCATGCTTGGATTTAATCAGTACTTGGTGATTTGTGTCTTTTCAGCTTTCCTTTAGTCATCTCAACCACAAAGAACTCGGCTCCTGAATTCCTCTAATATTTATTACAAAACGTACTCACAAATCATCATGCAAAAAGTCCTTCTAAAGACTATTCATGATATAAAAAGCTTATAATCTAGCCTTTAAATTTGAAACCTAAGAGTTTTATTTTTATTTTCCTAATGGCAGGTACATTGATTGTTTATCTTTGACGTCTGGGAACAAATAAAGTAAAATGTTAAAATTGCGTTACAAATTCTAAATGAAAGAGACATTCAAAGTAAATATAAGAGTCTTAATGATAAGGAGTAGTCAGATAAAATAGTAATAGAAAAGGAAAAAAGTCAATTTTCCATAATTTTTGTCCTGGCCTCCCAGTATCTCTCACACTCTGTCCTATTAGATAGTGCGGTGCATTGACCTAGATGGTTTCTGTCCATGGGTTCACTGAGGCTGCATAACATTCAAAGTAGATCCACCTCCTAGTGGTGCACCCTGGGCAAAGTTTTTTACGGCTAAGTGATCTACAACCCTGGCATAGCGACTTAACCAAATAATTAGTAACGTGAAACCTAAGAGTAATGTCCAGTAAAATTTAACATGTTGCTATTTTCAATGTACTGAAATTGTCCCTTTAATCCACAGGTTCATGCAGCAACTGGAAGATGCACTGAATCTCTCTCTATGTGGCCACTTTCTGATTGTACTGGTCGAAATGTGCTTCTGTGCTTTTTCTCTCGTTACGGTACAGTATAAGAACTGTTGCATGCTGTAGCATTATAAGATAGTAAATGATAAAATATGAAGCTTTGTAGTCTGGTAGGTGTGCATCAATATTCTACCTCAGGTTTCCAGGTAGAAAACATCGACATTTATGTGTGTGTGTGTGTGTGTGTGTGTGTGTGTGTGTGAGTATATATATATATATATATATATATATATATATATATATATATATA
>Ga0268261_10003099_pt1 | contig 12105 bp, 4 predicted proteins | sample TergutNc150P1_FD_190353 | JGI IMG/M metagenome (GOLD analysis project Ga0268261, IMG submission 190353) | Nasutitermes corniger P1 segment gut microbial community from laboratory colony in Florida, USA - Nc150 P1 (SPAdes) (version 2) | ecosystem: Host-associated > Arthropoda: Insects > Digestive... | reverse complement strand
GTGCTGCGTCGTTGTGTGTGATCTAGAAACATCAAGAGTGGGTGCTCCATATATACATGACATTAGTCGCCTAAAGGTTAATAATTTAACACTTATCCTGCTAACGTGGAGAAAATGGTGAGCTCCTAATAATGCCAGCAAATAGCAGATGGGATTTAATTCAGGCTTTTAAGGGTTAAGAAGCAAGGAGGCTTTCGTCAACAACCACGATAAAATGGGGTAAAACTAACAGCCAAAACCATGTATACGGTTCACTGAGAAATTACGCATATAGGGTGACACAGAATACGAGTAACTGAGTGCTGAAGACAGCCAAATGAATAAACGACTAGCGGCAGGACAATTACTGGAACAGTACTTGTACGTATATTTTTACGGTGCATTTGAAAATTGTACAGACCGAATGTGAATTTTGGATCCAGCAGATTATACCGGATAAGCGGCACAGCACGTTGATTACCACTGCGCATCCGAACACAATTGTCTGACGATAGCTAACACACAGCCGAAACAAGAAGCAAAGTACTAGCAATAGGAAAGAGTTTAGTTGTGCCGACTTCATTAGTATTTTGTTGCGACTTTTAAGTTTTATAGTGGTTTCTAGGCTTCCGCAGCGGTGTAGACGACGTCACCGCTCTTCTGGTATGTGACGCCGCGGCAATAGATGATTAGTCCCCGACGCTTCGAGACAGCATATTGGTGTCATCTTCAATGTTCGAGAAGTCCAAGAGGAATCAGGATATTTGAAGATGGGACAACTACTTTGTCTCGAAACTTTGGTCAACAACACCCCAGGACCGCGACCACACATCCCAGACAAACGGATACCTCATGCCTTTGTAAGTTCAGCAGAACGGTATGCACCACGTGAAGAGAGAACAAGAAAAATGATATCTCGCCGTTAACGAGATACCGCGATCAGCTACATATCCGCTACTACAACACGGATAAAACTTCATGTGAGTTGCGCAAAAGGTGGAAAAGCGCAGTTCAAACAGTGTCATATTCAGTGTGTTTCTTTCAAATAACCACTAATTTAAAATCTGAGGAATACAACACAGAAAAGGTGCCAGAAGTATTACGCTCTGCGAACATCCCCTAATTTGTTGTGTTTTAATGTTGAACGTGACCATGTGCAACACATCTTTTCACAGAAGGAAGAAAATAACATAAGTCTACAAAATGCAACTGTCCCTTTGCTATGACCCCCCTACATAATGCTATTCAGCACCGCGGATCTCAGTTGCAACTGACGAATGTGTTCAAATTACGTCGCAGGGTGGAGCTCCGGCTGCTAACAAAGCAGCGTTACCCCTGTCGCCAAACGCCCAGCCTTTAGGGCAGAGATCAACCGCATTTCCGGCCAATTCACAAGAAACTTCCGCACTGTTCAGAAACTCCGAACTACAGATTTTTGAAAGAAATGACGGCAATTCATAACCATTCTTCACGTCAAGAATTCAGGGGGAACGACTGTACCAAGAACGGTGGGTGGAAAGAAACAACGAAACGCACAAGGAAAGTAAACAGGAAAGAGACATGAGTAGTAGCCATTAACTCTATAGTGTCAGGTTCAACAGCGCTGAAGGAGTTACGATCATCTTGAACGGAGAGTAGGTAAGGATTTGGAAGGAGGCGATGTGGCCTATTTCTAGGCAACGTCCCAGCATTATCCAGGGCACCAATCACAAATAACTTGAACCACTTTAAAGGCGATTTAAACTACATAATTTTAACACCGCTGGACAATACGCGCAATCCTTTGCTTTTTATTCTGCCTCCATAAGCACTACCTAAACAACAGTAACTTGTTCTACGTACTGTATCTCTAAAATATCTGTCTTTCTATCTACCACCAGGTATTTATACTGAGTTTCATTTACGTTCTAGTAAAGAAGTCCACACATTTTCCAAAAATCTGGAGTACATTAGAGCGGGCACCGCAGCGAACTTGCACCTCGGTCATTTCCCATCTCCTGTGCAACCCTCGCGTAAACATGCAGCAGCCCCGCACTATGAACAAAGTGCTTGCTTCTTGAGACATCAGCAAAGCCACCAGACTTCAGGAAATGATGGGCCAGGTGACTAAAGCTTAATAAGTCAGTGCCTCAAAGTCATCAAGAACAAGTGAGACCGTTTCCGATGCCTGTTTGCATCTATTACACTCGGAACTGTCTACCAGCCCAAATTTAACTGATGTCCTTTTAAATGACAGTGTCCTGTTAGCGGTCCTGTCGTTACTCTCATCTGGTTTCTACTCAGTTGAGTAAATCCCCAGCTCTGTCAGCGGATGGCCCTTGTCCAGGAATGACCTGTCATTACTCCTTATGTTTCCTGATCATCCATCCCCTGATCATTCCCCTGGCAGTCTTTGCAGACATGCCCAGGGCAGGTTCAGGTCTTATAAGGAGGAGTGGGGATCCTTGTCTTGCTAATTGATCAGCTATTTCGTTCCAGTCAATCCCCATGTGTCCTGGCACCCATACCAGTTGAATCCTAATATAAATATATAAAAATATAATACATATGTATATATATAGTCTAACACAACTTTCAATTAGGCAATTATTAAAAGGTATTTTCAATCATATCTCTCAGCTACATGTCCATCTGGAGCCATCTTCAGACTGAACTTTTTTAAAAAGGTAATATGTACAATTGACAATGCTTGTTGATTATGAGATCTCGTATTACATTGCTGTGAGTTAAAATTCAATATACAGCAACCATTAAATTTTTTAAGGATGTGAATAATATGAGTAAATGATGGGTAAGGTATGAGGGGTATAGCAAATACAGTGGTTGGGATTTTTGGGACCTACTCTCTTTTGATTGTGGTGTAGAATCTTTGTTGAGGTGATGGTGTATCTTCTGTATGAAGCTGTAATTTTTTGGTCTATGGATGTAATAGTGTTCCACTGTAGTAACTTGCAGCAAGTAGTATTTTTTTGGGAGTAGTTTGTATGATATCTATTATACAGGTGCAGATACATACAACATCATACCAGCTACTCTCGAAAAAATACTACTCGCTGCAACTTACTACAGTGGAACACTATTACATCCATAGACCAAAACATTACATCTTCATACAGAAGATACACCGTCATCTCAAAGAAGATTCTACACCATAATCTGAAGACAGTAGGTCCAAAAAAAATCCCAACCACTGTATTTACTATACCCCTCATACCTTACCCATCATTTATTATTCACATCCTCAAAAATTTTAATGGTTGTTGTGTATTGAATTTTAACTCACAGCAATGTAATGCAAGTTCTCATAATCAACAAGCATTGTCAATTTACATACTACCCTTTTAAAAAAGTTCAGCCTGAAGATGACTCCAGATGGACAAACCAAAACATGTAGCTGAGAGATATGATAGAAAATACATTTTAATAACTGCCTAAATGAAAGTTGTATTAGACTACACATTTTATATTTTTATATTACTATTGAAACACAATGTGGATGTCCCACCTGCAAACAGTTGAATCCTGTTGTGTTTTGTTAGTTTCACCGGGGACTGATAGCAGTCCCAGACTAATTTAAAAATTATCTCGAAACAGTCAAGGGTCTTGACGGCTACCTGACTGTCAGAAAGAAAAAAAGATGTTCCTAACTGTGTAGCCCTATTCTATATTCTCCATTACATGTGCCTTAATGGCGTATATTTCAGCCTAGAATACCGTGTGGTGTGCAGCCCAAGGCTGAAGCTATGCTCCCTTCTTGAGCCCCATCAGTACACCCCAACACCAGTGCCTTTATTGGTCTTGGACCTATCCATGTACCAGATCAGGCCCCCTTTAATGTTTGGTGTGAAACCATTCTGCCACTCACACTTATCAGGAAAACTGACCGTGAATGGCTTGTGCTACACATATCTCAGTATCATGCTGTCAGTCCACATCTGTAGGATGGGTTCATGCTCCATGTAACATTCCAAATACCTAAGAGTCACTTTCAAATTCTTGGTGCCCGAATGGTGACATGAAGCAAGTTCCACACTCAGAACACAAAATTCTGGAGTTACCTGTTAACCTCACTCTTGTTGTTCTGCTCAATGTACATGCACTGATAATCATATTTTTACATAAAAACTGCAATAATTATGCTGATGACATTAGGTGCCACAATATAAAATTTAGTCTCCCAGGATTTGTGCAGCCAGCTATAATATCTTAGAGAGTTCTATACTTCTCTCTAAACAGTTTTCCACTCCACTATGGAGCAGCTGCTGGAACACACTCATAATACTAAATGTACTCACAAAGGCTTACTATAAACATTCTAGTGCCTTACCTGTCGAAGATGCAGAATGTCTGATTCTGTATATGAGTTGCAAGGAATCTGGCGATGGCCGTTACTCTTTATGTCATTCTGATTAACTACATCACTTGATACATCCTGAAATCCAACATAACTGCTATACTCTCAATACCATATTTAGCCAAATATATAACACAAATATTTTCCTAACTTATCATCTGAAAATTGGTTTGGTTGCCTTATAATCATGCGTAAGTTCAACACATTCTGTACAGGTATTTTCATGAAAATCAAAAAGATTATAAAAGAGTTGATCTTATGCAGGGTTACCTTACATGAAGGTAGACTCTTACCCTAATGGAAAATGTTGTTTGACAGCAAAATGCTGAGGAGAATATTTCACCCTATGACAAAGGAAATAAGGCACAGGATGTAAAAAATTACATCATGAGAAGCTTCATAATTTGTACTCCTCATCAAGCATTAAGGTTCAAATCTTTATATGATGCAATATATACAGTTTCAACAACTGCATTAATTTACTTGTGTGAATTACATTCTTAAATACTATGGTAACAAAACTGAGAAAGACAGAACACATAGGGCATGTACTAAGAGTGGGAAAATGGGAAATACATCCAAAATTTTACGCAGAAAATTTTAAGGAAAGAGTACATGGCAGATCTGCATGATAGGGGGAGTGCAGTTTTAAAATTTATATTTAAAAAATAAGGTGTAGTAGTGTGGACTACATTTATCTATCTCAGGATAATCTTGTAACAGACTATTGTAAACAGATAATTCACTTTTGTTGAACAGAAAACCCAGGGAATTTCTTCACAAAATAAGCAACATTAAACTTCTAAGAAAAACTCTGCTCCATGAATTTAGGTACAAAATGCAAGCATTACACCATGCAATTATACAGCAGTGTAATCAATGAAATAAATAAGAATTCCATGCAGGCCAACTAAAATAGGAGGGCAACCAGTTGGTGATGCCAAGGAACAGCGAAAATACTGCTTTGTAGATCTCAGCTGTACAAAATTAAGGTTCTCCACACAGGAATGAGAAGTTTACAGTAAGGTGTTGCTGAATTTGAGGTACATTTACAGTTACTAGGCCAAACATAAGCTGTTATAGCTACCAAATCAGCCTAACAAGTCATTTAATTCTAACCCTTTATTTACAGTTATCAACCCTAACAAAAACCACTGTAATTTAATTACTACAACTGGAATATACACCAAAGAATGTAAGGAAATACTTTGATGAAAATGGTCCCTAACATTATGTATTTCATGTTAGAAAACCCATTTTATAAGTACCTGTTTTGTTTTCCAAAGTTTTGCAGCATCAATGGTTTGACTTCTGGCTCTATTGTTTTTCCCAATGGCTGTAATGTAAGGCAAATCACATTCATTTTGCAACATTGCATTTCCTTTGCATAATGTTGCTATTCCTCCAATAGTTCTAAAATCGCTCTTACTATCCTCAGGAGATGAAGTCCACACTGTTGCAGTTTCAGTGTAATGACTAGCACCTTTTTCACAAACAGGAGGCCTGTCCAGAAAAGCATTATCTAATGATTTACTTTGGTTCATGCAGTCAACAGCCATAGATCTGGCAAAAGAACTTTTGAAGTACTGTGGGCACGAAACTCCACAAGACAAGTCAATTTCTTGCTTCGCACATGTACCCATTCTACGCAGTTATGATGTAATAGAATACGGTATAAAACGGATTATTTATTTAAGTATTTGAAAAGTTCTCGAGTTTCATGTGACGCTCAACAAGATATCTATAGTCACATATTTTGTTCTTAGGGCAAAAATTAGTTCTGGATTACTTGAAAACACAAAGTTTAACATTGCCCACGTTCCATTATGTCACACTATACGCAACACTTTTCTGCTTTTCTTCGGTTTCAGTAACGACGGACCAACTACACAGCACAACAGCGAACCTGAACGACAACATGCAAAAGTCAAACTGGCGGAACAACTTCGTTTACGCAAGCGCACACGGACCGGGTGTGCAGGGAGATCGAAATAACAAAGAGGTCTCTGCTCAGTGGAGGGAAATTTTAGTCTAAAAAAAAGTCTATCGGCAACAAACTACAAAGGAGCACAAGCTCCTCCTACATGTAAAAAATTCGCGTTTGCTTTAGCAGTATCAGTGTTAACATTTTTATTTGTATGAAAGACAACACTCTCAAAAAATACCAAAGATTTTGAGATTAAAACACAAAATTCGGAAGGTGGAATCCTAATGAGGCACCACGCATCTGTCGTAGGAATTAACTTCCCTTTTCATGTATTACACTCCATTTTGCGTGAAACATTTCAAATAGTTTTCCTTATATGCGTCAAACACGAGAATCTCACGGTATTTTTTTTTAACACATGGTTCCGTGCATCATGATTCAATGTTAATAAAGGTCTAACACGATGCAACAGTATGTGACGTGACAGAGAATAAATGTCTAAATACTGTTGCATCGTGTTGGACCTTTATTAACATTGAATCTCACTGTAGTTTGGGCGTTGTTAACTAAAAATAAGGATTTCAGGCATTCGCCGATTTAGTTTAAGGCTTTTTTTTAAGATGTTCCGCGGCCTAGTTTGGTAGCTATTAACCGACGTTTAGGGAGAATCTCTCTTAAAGTGTCATGGAGTCCAACAGGAAGTTTTGGCATTTTGTTGTTTTCATTTTAAAGGTGCTAATAGTGTATCAGACATCTTCCAGATATGGCAAATTCTATTAAAAAAAAAGTCTCACATTTGAAGTCTGAGACCCCCAGCTGAAGCTTCCACTGTTGTTTAATACACAAATACAGATTTTCATTCTAAGAAATACTCTTGCTCAAGTTATTGTAATGGATATACAGTAGGGGTTTCTTTATGAACAAAAATAAAAGCAGGCTTCATAATATAATTTTTAACATTGTCTTGAAGGATGGTTATTTCAGCAACATTGATGCATTCTCAGCTTATATCAGATCATTCATGACAAACAAATAGTTTCTAAAATTGCTTCAGAAAATTAGACTTGGTCTGTAATTTTCATACACAGCCAACCTTAACCATGTCAGGATCCTGCTGTAGTGTAATTTTCTTGCTTTGTACAAAATGTACCAAAAGACAATCAACCCTTGCACACAGTTTAAATGAACGGGGTTAGACTGTTTTCATTATTAAATTTAGGCACATTTTAGAACCCCCTTTAACAAGTGCACAATACAAGATGGATGTCAAGACTACAATTCAAGCAAAAACAACAGTTCCTCTCTTCCTTGCAACACCATCACTTCATAGCAGTTAGCGTTTCAGTGGTACAGTTGTTCATTTGTGGGAAAAATATAACAGGGGTGTTTTTTGTAATATTATCCACAAAACAAAATCTATACTTTTCCAAATTATACATACTTAAAAAGCCAACTAAATTCTATTCCTGCGTGTAATGTTTCATAAAATTTGTGTCCTGTACCACAACAAATTATCTAAAACCCAACCCAAAGAATGTGAGAGCGGTGTTGCTGGAGTGTCATTCCAACACTAAGGGCTCAGAATAAAAGAAGCATTCATTCCTTCAAAGCCACCACTTGTGTACAGTGTTCGTCTGACATTTACTGAATATGTATATGGCAAATAAGGCATTATTTATAAAAAGTGCTGAAACCCTATGGCCTTCAGCATATTTTTTCCCATGTCTCCCTGCCTTGCCCCAGAATGTAATGTCCTTAATAATTTGACAGGGGTACAAAGAAATATCTATGCTCCTCTGATAAAAATTTATCTGGATTTCAGATAACTAAAATTGAAGGAAGGAACACATTAAACAGGGATCTACTATATTGTGAAACTGTCTCTAGTCAAAAACAGATATAAATATGACTTTATTTTCTGATATAGGCCAAGTTCAAATGCAACTGGAGAGAGGGAAAGAAAAGCCACATATACACAGTACAGTTTCTGGGTTTAAGTTCTGTTATCTCTAAAGAGAAACACTTCACTACAATTTTGCAAATTACCCCTTGGCACTGGAATGCCCAGTGTGATCTGCAGCACACCAAAATTTAAAGTCCTGTTTAAGAGCAGCCATAATTGGCCGTCAGTCAAAATGTGAAGTTGGAGCATCACACTGCATGTTAAAAATCTACTGCATTTAGCACCAAATGGTTAACTTAAGCATATACCTTTTCTAAGGTTCAGTGTTATAACAACTTACAATTGCATAAGGAATGTTTTTCCTTAGGTGTTCACCACCTGTGTCTAACAATTAACATAGCTTTTTAATTTTAGCTGGAATGCAAGTTGAAGCTGTTCAAACGTTCCATGGTTCATTGCAGTTATCATCCCCAAGCAAATGTGAGGTAGAAGGAGGAAATGTTTGGACTGATAAATTTTATGCATTTTCACAGTGGAAGGTGTGGGAATGTGTGCTTTCATAGCTTCCCTGATGATGTGGAGGTGGTAAGTGTCTATGTCCCACCACACCAGGCAACGCATTGAAATATTCTCACAACTACAGTCAAGGAGATGGATACAAACTGAGTGAAAACTGGTTTCACCTCTTTTCTGCCAATCTTTAATCACATGGTCCCTTCCAGAGGACATCATCATGTTCCACATCTGCACCTTTCTTCCCTGCTGGGACCTATATATCAGTTCACTGCCTCCTCCCACCTCATATTCACCTTGAAGATGCTGACTGCAATGTAAACTGACACACTGAAACAGCTTCAACATACAGCACAGTTAGACTCTGAAGCCAAAGGTAAACACTGTCTGCAGAATGGTACAGGTATTAACACAAATGCAGAGCCACTGCTGGTTTGAAAATCAATATTTGGAAATGGCAAGCTAAGACTACTTCACGGAATAATACAATAAATTAACATTATTTATTTAGTATTACAAATTCAATTTGAAAGGAACAGGAGATGTCTGTTCTTCAGGTGCTTTTGCTGGCCATCATCTTAGTTCATATCACAGCCTGTATTACTAATTTTACAACATCAATATCAACAGTGTTTGGTGTGTTCTAGTGACAAAGGTATTTCTTCACATTTCAGCTTAAGAATTATTGAAACAAGGACATGAAAGGTGTTAGAACTTGCCTCACTATTTGCCCAGACATGTGCACTTTATTCCTCCATATACATCCTGAAAAACTGAATGTACATTATATCTGCCAACATTATCAATTCTGACAGGTATTATATGTTTATTCAAGTTAATTTTCTTCCACATTATGATTACAAATTATCAGCATGTAGACAGTTTTCAATAAATTGTGTAACAATAGCCAATAAAAAAGGTGGTATATTACCATGCATAAACATTCAAGAAAGTCTGCAAACTTGCAAACAACAAAACTCAGAGCAAGACTTGCAAAAATTTTTAACACTTAATAAATGTTGGCCATACTTGGCCATATTGTAACACATGGTATCTCACATAATAGTTCAACTTAAAGTGCACATTATATCTGGGCAAATAAGTTTAATTTCAGTAGCAGAAAGAAAGGCACCAGTACTGAGATGCCATAAAATGGAAATCAGTACAGGTGTTAAGTTTCTTGGCAACCAAATGAAGTTTTAACATAGCAAAAAAGTTGTTGATTTTTACATGAGTGCCAGAGGAAGAGCCCCTACTATTGTTTTAAATAAAAGAAGTCCATATTTAACATACTGCCATATACTGCCAGCCCTGTAAACATGTCAGATCTCCACCCCATCCTGATTCAGACACTGACAGTATCTCAACACTCAGAAGTTAATATTTTATTCCATGTGAAGTATCTAATTTAATGAAGGAACTGAATTGCAACAAATATGTATAAAAATAAACAGCGCTAAACAGCATTAAACACATTAAACAGCACTACAGTAGAACTGAAAAAGGGGTGGAAGTAACAGGAAGACAGAGAAAATTTCACATTGATGAGATTCATGAGACACATTCCTTGGTAAATATTATTACGAGGATCAAATCAAGAATGTGACTGACTTGGCATATTGCAAGCATGAGAAACGAGAGAGATGCATATAGGGTTTTGGTGGAAGAGACTATTTTGATGCCCCAAGCATAGATTGGAAGAGGATATTACATTGGATCTAAAACATGATGGGAGATTGTGGACTTCATTCATGTGGCTTGGAAAACAGGACAGTGGCAGGGTCCTGTGAACACAGTCATAAATCAAGTTCCATACAATGCAGAAAGTTGGACAGGCTGAGGAACCATCAGCTTCTCAGGAAGGACCCTGCTTCAGAAGGTAGTAGAAACAGAAATATAATTTTGCACCAATATTTGTAATAAAAATTATCTCAAAATACAACTATTGTAGTGGTATAAAATGGGGAATAGCAGTGGCTAATAAGACTTTTCAAATATAACATAAATTTTATCACAGCACAGCTAAATAGACTTGATTACTGCTCATATTATTTACTACACAAATTAATTTAACCTAACTACTCTTATTTGGAATCAACCAGGATCACGCTTCAAACTTAGTGGAGAACTATCACTGCTACTAATAGGACATCCTTTCCTTAATGGCACATGGAACTCCTTACGAAGGGCAGGTGTAACCGGCATCACTAATCGTGGAGAGAGAGGTGGTGGCTCGCCATACAGCTGCAGTTTATGTAACCTTCGTTCAGTTTGTATACTGTTGGTTACCACATTTGAACTGCATGTGACACTGGCTTGGGGTATGTGCAATGGTGATGACAGCAAGGGCATTCTTTCTTGGGCACAGGCCACTTGTGGTGAAATTGTTTTGGGAGAATTTATTGGAATCCTGTTCAAAGGAGGTCTAAGGCAACCTTGTTTAACACCAGTCTGGGAAGTGTCACCAGAAGCTGATGAAGTTCTGTAGCCAGAAACCATCCTGGGCAATGGAGATGCACATCCACGTAGTAGTGTTGATACTTTATCTTCACACGCAGCAGCAAATGCACCAAAATCCTAAAAACAGGGTAGATTCAACATAATTTAATTACCTCCACCTGTTTTCATTATGTATCCTGAATGTAACATTCACATCACCCGTTTTAATCAACTCCACCAGTTTTCACTATGCATAATATGTCTTATCCATATCACCCTTTCTGCCTTAGTAAAACAATTAAGACTCAAAAGGTTTATTTTCTAATAATCTGAACAACTGGGCTTCAATTCCTGCTAGAGTTATGAGAAACTTTTCTCTTCACAGACACGGCCGGAAAGTTTCAGTCTATTGAATCTCTTACTCGATGGGTACCAGTACCAGAGGTCTTTCCCATGTGGCAGACATGATGACAACCACTCAGTTCCATCTCATGCTTACAAAGTAGAGGTACAAACAATATTTATGGTCTTCATGTGATTTTAAAATGTCTGAACACATGTAACACAAAAAACTCATTTCTATCAACAAAACAGATGCAACATTAGGATAAAAAGGTTAAATTTTTTTGGAATATGTTGGTAACAAGAGTAACAGCCAAATGAAGAAATGAGGTAGCAAAAAAAGAGAACAAGCAAAGGCAAAGAATAGAAGAAGAATGTACAGCTTAGAGACTGTTTGGCCAAATATGAGCCATCTGGTTAAAGTAAGGATATAGAAAAAGAGAAAAACTAAACAATCAGGAGGTGTCCTTACAATCAATTGCATGAACAAGTAGGAATACATAAACATTGATAAATTACAGGAAGTTTTAGTAGGAAACAGACTTAAGGTGTTTGGTTACCCTGGTTAGAAACACTAAGGAAAACCATAAAAATATCTCAGGATACAGAGATTCAAACCAGGTACCTCCACAATATGAATCTTGCATT
>Ga0268261_10003098_pt1 | contig 12105 bp, 9 predicted proteins | sample TergutNc150P1_FD_190353 | JGI IMG/M metagenome (GOLD analysis project Ga0268261, IMG submission 190353) | Nasutitermes corniger P1 segment gut microbial community from laboratory colony in Florida, USA - Nc150 P1 (SPAdes) (version 2) | ecosystem: Host-associated > Arthropoda: Insects > Digestive... | reverse complement strand
CAAATATAAGTACTGAGTATTTTAAACATGCTGCACACTCTCCATTTTTCTCTTCAAAATGCCGTTTATTTCATAATGCTACCTTTTTTGGTTCCTGTATTATTCACATTTTACATACAGGTGTGCTAAAATTTAAATGTAAAACTCCGGTGCCAAAAGGTTAAGTATGTAATGTACATTAGTTACATTTGACAGTATTTAAACCCTTCTTAGTTACAATTAACGTGGGGTATGTGGTGGCACATTTGGTTGAGAAAGAGCGCTACGAGCCGCAAGGTTGCGAGTTCGATTCCCGATGGGGTTATTGAAATTTATCATTAACTAAATCCTTCCTGCTGCACTGTGGTCCTGGGGTTGATTCGACTTCTAACAGAAATGAGTACCAAAGGATATCTCCTGGGGTGGTAAAGACGGCTGGTGCATAGGGCTGAGAAACTTGCCACCTTCATGTGTTGACTGTCTAAAATTCCTGGGAGACTAAACCTCTTGGAGCTCCAAGGGCCTGTATAGGGATACCTTCACCTTGTTACAATTAACACAACAGGAAAATAAACATAAAATTTCCAAAACACACTACTCTTCAACAAATATTCTTGGTGTATTATTTTTTTCCGATTCTGTTCATAATGTTACTTTATTCACAAAGGGTTTCATTTCCTTGGATGTGATACAGTGTAGTCCGATTGAGGATCACTGACACAACAATGCTGCCGCATCCATTGTCAGTGGTCTTCGCATAGGATTCAGCTCTCTCCGTCGTCATTAACTAACTCCATGGGGTAGAATCCTTATAGAGATGCTAATATTCCCTCAGCTAGTCTAGAAATTTCCTGTATTTTATGGAACCCTGAGATTCATTACATTGTTCACATGACCCTAAAATTTGTCTCTACCCTGAACCAAATGAAACCTGTCTGCATCTTCCCATTCCACCTGTTTATGTCGAGGCAGATGAAAGATATTGTGTACCTTAATGACAAGCAGCGGACACTGCTGCAGTGTTGACAAGTCTCATGGAGGCCACATGGTATACCATTCAAACACACAGCAGTGTTAATATTAACTGCCATGGGAAGCTCAAATCTCATTTCCATGAATCTTGGTTTTTCCTCTTAAAGTTTGTTTGTCACATTCAGTTTTATGAATTACAGCATCTTCCAGGGAAATTTGTACAGCAAGTACATTTGGTTCTTTTTTTTTTTTCCATCCACAGTCTGTGCAAACAGTGTTTAAAGGCTTTGAAATTAGGAATACAAGATAAAAAAATATGTTATTACTTGTATTTTCTAGTTTGACGTTGCAAGGTTAGACAGCAGTGAAGTTGATAATTCAGTAAAGCTATACATGCTTTGTATTAGTGTATGAAATTATCAACCATGCACATACATTTCTACAAGAAGTCATGAGACAATGCATTGTAAGTGTGTGTGCTGGGAGTTTTTACAACCCTGAAGGTTAAAAAGGAGCCATCCTCCTTCATATGCTAATGGGGATTTGCAAAATTAAAAAAAAGACTTCATATGTATCAAGGAAAATTTCAGGACCAGCCATTTGTTAGAGAATATTTTATGTCCTGTTAACTGGCAAGAAATTAACATAAAACTGATTACCAAAAAGAGCCTGCATAATGTTTTGGAGTGAGTGAGGCTATCAGTCAAGTATGGTAACTGCCACTGAATCTGGCGGCAGGAGTTTGAAGCACAGCATAGCCAAGGGCTTGTTTTGACTACCTCCAGTTTCATGCTAATCATCTATCCTATTTAGTAAATGTCAGGAGTCAATGTGCAAACCTAAACCACCTGGCCATTATAGTATACTGTATTATTTACTCTCCTTGTGTTCATGTTTTCCGGTGTTATACTATGTACACCTTCACTCTGTGTTCTGGTCCGTTTCTTTTACTGTAACATATTCCCATAAAATTGCAGTGTTCACTTGTTGGTTACTATATTGGGATTGTGTGGTTGATGCAGTGCGCATCACAACGCGTGTCACTAAACCGTAAATACGTGAGGCTCTCTTCTCGAATGTCACGCAGTGTAGCGTAAAATCCAAGATAGGCTCATATCGCCTACACAGCGGCGAAAACCTTAAATCACGCAGTGTAGACCTGACTGCTGATATTGCAACATAGCACGGAAGGTTGAACATTGAACAATAGTTTATTTTCACACAGACTGGCTTGCCGTTGTATTGGTCCTGCCATATAAGCACCTAGATGTGTAATACTACCCATCATTGTATTAATGCACCGACTCCTTCAGTGGTGGTAGGGAGCACGCAAATCATCCGCAACCCAACAAGAATTATGACTGATGTTAAAAATTTATGGAAAAAATCCACACACCGGGTAACCAAGGCAATATATTTGCGTTGAGTTTCCCAACTAATGGTGTCAGTTACTGTTAAATACGGTGTAAATTGCGCGTCACCAGCCCTGCTATTTGTCAGTTCTACATCTTCACCAAATTCCCCTGGGAAGGGGGAATGTGTCTGGTGACAGTTGTGGACCGTTGGCAAGTCTGATTCGCAGTCGAGAATCGAATTTTGACGGGAAATGCAGATTTTAGTTCGGCAGTCCTGCCGTGGTTATCGATGGAAGAGCGCAAAAGTTTGGTGTATTGTGTACACCTTTCTTTTGTGTGTAATGTAACATTAACTAATTGTAATCTTATAGTATTGTGAAAAGATGATTGTGAATTTTGGCAGAATGTGTCGTCTGTGTATGAAGCAGACTGAGAGGTTACTGCCTCTCTTTTGTCAAGATAACAGTCTTACAGAAAGAGTAATGTGTCTCTCTCCAAGCCTGAAGGTTAGTGGTGTAGCATTTTGAACTAGACCTAAGTATGTTTTCCATATTTTCCACGTATTAGGCGGGGACTAATGTAAACCCAACAAAAGTTTGCTGCATTGCATCTCTTGTAATTGATTTCTCCTTGATGATGGGCCAGAAATGGTCGTAACATTCAGGAGATATAGGTCTATGCACTTTATACTTATTTGCGTCAGTGCATCAGAGCTTTTATTATTTTATTTAACAAAGTACGTAAAGTTACTAAAGTGTAGGATGTTAACTGGGTTCATGTAACCAAAATGAACCGCCAACGAGAACTGCGGGCTAAGAAGCTAAAAGAGCAAGGTACCCGCGCTGTAAATGTAATGCGTGATGGTTAAACTTAATAAATGTTGTTACTGGTCACCACACCGTAATTATTCTGACTTCCTGGTGACCTACCATAAGGTATCATTAGTATATAATTGGCAGTGTATATATTGCATTTTCCAGTTATGTGTTGGTGATGAATTACCAGACAAGGTGTGCACTGAATGTGTGCATCTGGTAAATGTCAGCTATAATTTCAAGTTGCAGTGTGAAACTACTGATATGACACTCAGACAGATGTTGTTAAAAGCAGAGGTAAGATATTGCATATGTGTGTATTGGGGGAGGTATTGCTGAAGATTCAAGTCATCTGGTCATTATGCCATGTCAACTGTCCTTGGACACTTAAAGTGATTGATCTCCATTGTGCTTGTTACTCAAGTATTTATTTCACAGAATACAGTCGTATGCAACACCACAGTGAAACTCAGTTAGTTTACTAGTTTTGGCTTAGATAAGCATAATGTAAGGAAAGGCCTGATGGTGGTTTATATTAAGCTGAAACTAGTAGCCTAATTGAGTTGGCGCTGTGGTGTTGTGTATGACCGTATTCTGTGAACTAAGAATCATTTGACCGTTTGGTTCTGTAGATGAAAGCACTGTGATTCTTCAAAGCATCTGTAGCTGTTACCAGTTGGTATGGCATAAGAAGTTGAATGACATAAAGCCTATTAGAGTGGTGTTTAGGGATACATTATGAAACATTGTGATCACTGTGAACCATGTTTACTTGTGTAATGATCTTTTGATGTGTCTTGTTGGGGGTTGTTAATGAAATTCTAAGTTAGAATAGTTTTTTTTTATGTCAGAAGTACTTAATACTGCTAATACTGTGACTCATATATCTTGATAATATGGTGGGCAGTTGAGTTGTGTAAGGTAAGTTTAGCTGGAGGTAGAAATCTTAAATAAATCCAAAACTCAGTGCCAGTTTAGGATGGTTGAATAAGTTAGAAGAGCTTGTTAGATCTGATATCCGCCTATGAATTTCTAATTGAGTGTCATGGGTATATGGTTACCACATTGTAAAGTTGTTCCATGTCATTTATATATATATATGAACTCTGGATTATGCTTGCTGTTTGTTTTTCATTTATGTAATGACAGTTTTCGAGTAGCTGAGGTTATAAGTGTCAAATGGGAAGATGACTGTGAATCATGAAATGGGAGTGATGTTATGGGACTGAAGTATTCGGAGTCTATTTAGAGAAACTTTCCCAGTATTGGAAGGACTGAAGAAAACTATAAACATTCTCGGTCAGAATAGCTGACCTGCAGGGAGGCAATTAAACCTGTGACCAAAGTATGAGTGCCCCTACTTATCAAATGGTGTTGTTCTGAAATGTTGTAAAATGAAGTGATATTTACTGTGCTTATACTCGGATGGTGAAGTGAAGGTACCAGTGATGTTGAAGTTGTCCATGTTCTTAATTAAGCACCACGCCATGCATTTGTAATGTAATTTCTAGAACAACTTAGTGATCAATGTTACATTCAGGGCACATTACCCCTACTGAAGGAGCCCCCAGTGCCATTGAGTAAAACGCCTACAGGCAGTCTGAATACTGGAGAGAAAACAAAATCTTTACTGTTGCTGAGATTTAAACCCCAGTTTACATTCATAATTGACTAATTGTCAATGATGTAACTTGATTGTTTTCTTTGGATATTTGTATTTTAAGGCTTCTTTATCTTTTTACCATGTGAATATTTGCATTGTGCCATGAGAAACATCTTTGTATTATATTTTGTTAAAGGATTGTCCTCTGAGTAACAGGGAAGAATCATATGAGTTTGGCAAAGTGAAGTTGGAAGTTGAAGAAGTAGAAATGACTGTTGAAGAGCATGGTGTAAATTTGGACAGCACAGAGGACCATCACAGGTTAGTTGATATTAATAATTCTTTTATATCTGCCAAATGCATTGGGTCTGGTGATGTGGAATACTGGACCCCACAGAGTGAGTGCCTATTCCTTTTACCATGCCAAGTATGCTGTCCTTTTGTCTGAAGCCAAAATCTCCAAAATATATAACCTTTTGTCAGCAAAGTGGAGATTTATTTTGACAGTAAGGTGACCATTTATTCGTACCTGTTGTGTATGCATTATTTTTTTGTGTGTTTACACCAGTTACTAACAGATACCTGCCATCATATTGGCATAGTACAAAACGTATAAACATGTTGTCTGTACTGAGGCATGTGTAGGGTAATTTCCGAAGAAGTGTATATTTGGTCACAGGATAATTGATTGTAGTATGGGTGTGATACCTGAAGATTTGGGGTTTGGTTGCTGACAAGAGGCAAGGAACTTTCCCATTCTGCACACTGTTCACACAGGTTTTAAGGATCAGCCAGCCTCCTATACAGTGGGTGTTTACAGAAAACTTTGCTGGGAATAAAATAGCTGGGGCATAAAATTTGTCCACTAACCTCCATCTGGTGGTGAAGGTTGAGAATGCATGGAGCTGTGCTTCCACTCATGTATGTGTCTTCATGACATCATGCGCAGTAAATACAAGTAAGACTTTATATTTTACATTGCTTAGTAAGCATACATAAAATACAGATACTGTGATGAATTTGATTATTGTTATGTGAAACGTTGTGTTCTCAGGAATAGTAACACGATAACTGTATTCTGCTGCCGTTATTCACAAATTACATAACTCCATGGAACAGAGTGTTTGGGAAGTTAATAGTTGCTCATTGAGTTAAATTCCACATGTCTCTTGGATTTTGAAGTTTTATTACTGGTTTCACAAGTGTCTATTGTTGGACCATGTCCTGAGTCAGTTGAATCCAATCCATGCCCTGATCATATTCTTTAAGGTTGGTTTTAATATTATTCACTCATATACTGCTAGTTCTTTCAAGTGGTATGTTTACTTCAGATGTACCTATTGAACCTCAGGAGTAAATTAGCTGCAGTGTGAAGCTTACCACTCACCAACATCTGATACTGAGATTAAAGTTTCTTATACATCTTTACTGTCATGCCACTATACGCATTAGAGACAAATTCTTCTTTACCTATATACCACCATATGCACTATGGACCACTTCTCTACCTTCATTCCTTAAGCACCATATTGTTGAGTGCAATGTGCAGAGGCTTTAATTATTTATTTATTTTGTTTTTTGAGCAGGGTTTTTGAATTTTTTTTAATTTCCCTTTTGGTGGGTGAGAATGTGTTTCTGTTGAATTGTAACCTTTTGGGCCCTTTGCCCATCCCCATATGATGGACGATGAATGATGAATGTGGAACATTTGTGGATTTATAATTGATGGTGGAAATATGAAGTGTTTGGAGGAAAACCTGGCCCACTGCCACTTTGTCCACAACAAATCCCACGTGTCCTGCGGCGGGATTTGACTTGGGTCTCCATCTTGAGGAAGTGATGACTGATCATCTCACTTGTGGCTCAGCCCTCTGAACATGGGTTATATGGAAGTTTGTTCGAAATGTGTTGTGTGACCGGTTAGTTTCTAGACTGTCCACAAGATGACAGTACAGTATTGTACGTGGCACAGAATTCTGTTGGTGGGTGGAGGTATAGTGAAATCTATTGAGTCATTTGCCATCAATTTCAGAGCTACAATTTATGTCAGATTTTATTATTGTGAAGTAAGTCTGTGTGTTTTGTGTCCTTGTGTCATATGTGATCTGCATTTTATCAGAAAATTTTAAGATTTCAAAGAATTATGTTTGTATATAATGTAGTGGAATGTATTTATTTAGAATATTAGAATAGAATAGTGGAATGTATGAGGGTTGGGCAAATGTGAATTATAATTTGTAAATAGAATAAAAACTTTGATTTATTCTCCAAAACTAAAATTTTTATTTTTCAACATAATCTCCCTGGTTTGCATTCGATACACTTGTGCCAGCGGTCCGGAAGCTTGCGGATGCCGCTTAGGAAGAAGTCTTTTGGTTGCCAGCGTAGCCACTCCTGAACATCCTGTATCACTTCATCATTATTGCGAAACCTTTTTCCGCCCAGATGCTCCTTTAGGGGGCCGAAGAGTTGATAGTCTGAGGGAGCAAGGTCCGGACTATATGGAGGATGTGGCAGAACGTTCCATTTCAGTTTCTGGATGGTGTCCATAGTGTGAGCAGCCACGTGTGGACGAGCATTATCCTGGAAAAATGGCACTGATGTTTGCGCCCTTTTTCTCTTGTACCTGATGTTCCTTTTGAGTACTGAAGGTGTTGTTTGATTATTTTTTTCACACTACCATCACTGATGTTCAGTATTCGAGACATCTCGCGGACAGTTATCCACCTGTTCTCCCGACGACGCGGTCACTGTTCTCGCCTGTTATGGAAGTCCTCAGCCGGCGCTCATGAGGTTCATTCTCCACCCTTTCCCGTCCTTTTTTAAACGCACTGCTCCACTTATAGACACTAACGTTTGATAGTGTCTTCTCACCATACCGCCTCTTCAATCTTGAACAGATTTCCGACGGTTTACAACTTTCTTTCATCAGGAATTTGATTATAATGCGCTGTTCCGCGCTAATGTTACCTTCACTTCGCTCATCTTCCTCACAACTGACAAAACTGCGCAGTAGCAAACAACAGGTCGGTGAATTACCTTGGAACAGTGCTTCCACCTTCCACATATTACTACTTTCAATGGACCTCGCTGCATTTTTTAACTATGAACAAATTATAATTCATATTTGCCCGTGCCTCGTACTTCAAACTGGAACATTGCCATTTCCTTCCCTGTCCTTAACAATTCTTTGATGGTATCATTAAGTAAATCATAGGTAAATTAATAAGTAAATATAAACAAACTTAACATTTCTGTTCCCATAATTGTGTTTCATAATATTTAACCTTTCTAGGTTAAATGGCTAGGACAGACATCTTTGAGTTGTGCTGCTACAGATGATTTATTAAAATAATTTCAGGCTGGATGCTGAATGCATGGAACAAAATCTTAGTGGTCATGAGGAAAGCAAAAATAATGATCATAGAGAGACATACAAACACATCGTCACAAATCAATCACAACCACAGAGGAAGTTTGTGTGTGACGTTTGTGGTAAAGTGTTTCGCATGAAGACTACCCTTAAGCGACACATGGTAACGCATAGTGGTGAAAAACCATACTCCTGCCATGTGTGTGGTAAGGGATTCAGTCTTAAACAGAGTATGAGACTGCACTGCAAAATACATTCTGCAGAGAAACCGTATTCATGTGAAGAATGTGGAGCTTGTTTCACACAGAGCAGTGGTCTGTACAGTCACATGAAAACACACAGTGTGGAGAGACCGTACTCTTGTGTTGATTGTGGTAAGAGATTTGTTAGGTCATCACATCTTCAGGTACATTTGGTATGCCATACGGGGGAAAAGGCATTCAACTGCACGCTGTGTTCTAAAACATTTGGACGTGCTGACAGTTTGAAAGAACACCTAGCAATTCATGCGGGCCAGAAACCTTTTCTTTGTACAGTCTGTGGAAAGAAGTTTTCAAAGAATTATAAACTGAAGACTCATGTTTATACACATTCACAGATCAAACCATTCGTGTGCACTGAATGTGGGAAAACTTTTGCGAGGAAAGATCGACTGAAGGATCATTTCACTGTGCACTCCGGAAAGCGTCGATTTGTATGTCAAGAATGTGGTAAAGGTTTTGTCCGGAAAGAACATCTTAACTATCATTTAAATTTACATAGAAAAGGGAAAATAAATCCATGACCTTAAAATTTCCTCCTGATTAACCTTTTGACTGAAAAAGGTGGATGAAAGGCTGAAATTTTCTTGCCCTATAAAGTGAAATTCACTCTTTTTTGGGTGGGGGTGGGGGGGGTGTTTGAACATTAAACTGATAATATTCTGAAATGGAAGGTGTTCAGTGATGGAAGCTTCTAAAAGTAAGGATCGTTGGGCCATTGTACAGAGATGTGATAGAAGATGTTTTCAAGAGCCACACCCTCCTCTTAAAGATTCAGCTCAGGAACTTGCAAATAGTGACACAAAAATATGTTGACTTATGCTTTATGTGTTAGATATTATTGTTAACAGTTTTCCATGTTGATTGGGACAGATATATGCCATGCATTACAGGCCAGTGCACTGAAATTAGTTTGTTGTTTAACAATGAAATATGCAGATTATGCTCATTTTTACAAGAGATGTCAGTATAAAACATAAAGAAATTGGAATTTCATGGCAGGTGTTGGTATTGTTTGTACTGTTTCTTGAGTTTACTTAAATGAAAGAGGCTAATGAATGATATTTGAGGTCTTCATGGCACTGAATTTTAAGATCTTGAACTTCTGACAGGTGATGTCATGTAATTGGTACAATGGTACCATCACTCCTCCAGAATATGGTACCTGTGTACCAACTACGGGACATCACTTACCAGAAGACCAGTATATTAAGGGTAATGAACCATTATTGCATGGTAAACATATTGTATGAGCAAGGTTCCATGATAGCAACGTTTAGATTGCAGTCCTCTTCTGTATAATTGTCAATACACATATGTAAGAAAACCATCGTAACACAGCTGTAATTATGTCAGCTAATAAGCTTAGGTTACTTTATTGTTATTATAAATCGACTACATGTTTCGACCCACTCAATCAGGCCATCTTCAGGTCTAGTATAATATATCAGAGTATAGTACTGTCTGTAACGCTTATGAGCACATGATCTTAAACTTAAAATCAAGTTAGCAGTCTTTACATTATTATTGCAGGTTTCATCTAACGAGATCTCGTTAATGAACTATAAGTTAAAGTTAAAATATACATATGTACACGCTAAAAAGCTAATTATGTAAAGTTGTTCATTCGGTGATTGAACTATACCTTTTAAATTTGTATAGTTCAATCACCGAACGAACAACTTTACATAATTAGCTTTTTAGCGTGTACATACGTATATTTTAACTTTAACTTATAGTTCATTAACGAGATCTCGTTAGATGAAACCTGCAATAATAATGTAAAGACTGCTAACTTGATTTTAAGTTTAAGATCATGTGCTCATAAGCGTTACAGATGGTACTATACTCTGATATATTATATTAGACCTGAAGATGGCCCGATTGAGTGGGTCGAAACATGTAAAAGTCCTCTTCTGTATTGACAGTGCATAGTAATGTAGGTGTTATTAAGTGTTTCAAAAGAAACTGCTCTCTCAGGGTATACAGAAGATGGAGGCAATATGTTATCCTGAAATGCTGGTAACCACCCACGAGACAACATGGTTTCAACACTATCGGAACGAGTGATTTTAGGTTATGTTGGTGGTGACCGTGGAGGCTACTGACCTGATATCTGGTGTGCTGAAATTCGGTAGAAGTACGCTGAAGTTTTTGTATGTTCGTGGATCCGTGCATCATAGTACAGTTCATAAAGAAAAACCAACAAGATGCAGCAATGTATCAAAATTTTATTATTGCATATTTATATGATGCGCAACATGTTTCGGGCGACACGCCTACCATCGTCAGGAGCCTAAAACTGCACTGGCAGCCTCTGGTTTTTCGTACGTTGGTGGACGTTGTCAGGCACAGTGTGCCTGACAACGTCTACCATCTACACGTCCAACAACCTTTCGCGTACGAAAAGCCAGAGGCTGCCAGTGCAGTTTTAGGCTCCTGACAATGGTAGGCGTGTCGCCCAAAACATGTTGCGCATCATATAAATATGGAATAATAAAATTTTGATACATTGGTGCATCTTGTTGATTTTTCTTTATGAATTACACTGAAGTTTTGATGGAATTGCTGCCTATACATTCAGAGTATATGTTAAATTTCTATGAGATTGTGCAGCTTTTCATCCCAGAAACCAGTATTGTCTACATTCTGAATGCTATACAAGATTTTTCATGTTAAATCAGAATCACAGTTGTGTGGTTGGGAGTGCTAACTTCAAAAGTGTAAAGTACGTTGTATCCCATGAGGTGGAACCTTTACAAGAAATTTTGAAATGGCTCATAAGAGTGATGAACAAGGTTGTGGTAACATGAAAGAAAACTAGCTTTAAACTGATACAGATACACCAGCTTCAAGTCTAGGTTAAAATGTTTCACATCGCATTACAGTTTTGAAGAAAACTGTATAATCATTTTTCATGCAGGCATTTAAAAAATGAGCATTGCAAATTGGATGTTGGCGGAACTGTAGGTTAGAAGCCGTGTTTCATATGAGAATGTGACATTTTATTAGCAAATAAAAGTTTTTTTTCTGACTTGAATAATTTCATTATTTCCCTTACGTACATTCATGCCTTGCGTGTAGGTAACAAGGTTGCAAATAGTGTACTCTGTGATGCAGTACATGGACTTTATCAACTATTCTTGCTTTCAAAATGTCACACATTTGCATGCTACATGTATAAATGTAATTTTGTTTATGCCCATAAGAAGAGTACTGCATTTCCTGTAATGATTGTCACGAAAGTCAAATATACTGAACAGCATTGTGTGTGAATCTCCTGCACTGAATTTCATCTGAACTGGACAATAAATGTGGGAAGTTTAGATAGATATTAATTTACACATCTAAGTATGGCTTTTACTGCACTTACAGCCATAAAACTCATTATCAGTAAAAGTTTGTGGGTATGTTCCATATTGAATTTTATCCAAATTGGATAGCAAATAGACATTATGGTCATAATTGCATTTACTGCCATAGTAAAGTATGGTTTTTACTGTACCTACTTTTACAAAACTCAACTGCGTTGCACTGAATTTCATGCATATTGGCCAAGAAATATGGGAAGTGTGTGCAGAAATTTATTTTCACCCTTAAATATGACTGTCTCTGGGCCACTTTTAACCCTTTAAACCCCGAATTAAATTCCATCTGCTATTTGCTGGCATTATTAGGAGCTCACTGTTTTCTCCACGTTAGCAGGATAAGGGTTAAATCATTAAACTTCAGGCTACTAATGTCATAT
>Ga0268261_10003097_pt1 | contig 12106 bp, 14 predicted proteins | sample TergutNc150P1_FD_190353 | JGI IMG/M metagenome (GOLD analysis project Ga0268261, IMG submission 190353) | Nasutitermes corniger P1 segment gut microbial community from laboratory colony in Florida, USA - Nc150 P1 (SPAdes) (version 2) | ecosystem: Host-associated > Arthropoda: Insects >... | reverse complement strand
CTTGTGCTGATACAGCTTGTACAGTTGAGACTTGTGCACATAAAACTTGTGAAAATGAGACTTGTTCAGATATAATTTGTTGAGGAGTGACTTGTGCAGATATAAATTTGAAAATTTAACTTGTGCAGTTATGACTTGTGCAGATATAACTTGTGTTGATGTGACTTGTTCATATGTAACTTTTGCAGAAGTGAACTGTGCGGATATAACTTGTGCAGATAAAACTTGCTCATATGTGACTCTTGCAGAAGAAATTTGTGCAGTTGTGACTTGTGCAGTTTTAACTTGTGCATATACAACTTTTGTAGATATAACTTGTGCGGATATGACTTGTGCAGATATAAGTTGTACAGATATAACTTGTGCACAAATAACTTTTGCAAATGTGACTTGTGCAGATATAAATTGTGCAGTTGTGACTTGTGCAGATGTCACTAGTGCAGATGTGACTTGTGCCGATATATCATTGAAAAATTAACTTGTGCAGATTTGACTTTCTTAGATAAAACATGCGCACATGTGACTTATTCATATATAACTTGTGCAGATAGAAAATGTGCAGATATAACTTGTGAAGATTTAACATGTGCAGAAGGGACTTGTGCAGATATAACTTGTGCAGAAATGAATTGCGTAGATATAACTTGTGCAGATATGTTTTTGCAGATGTGAGTTTTGCAGATTTAACCTGTGCAGACATAACTTGTGCATATGTAAATTGTGCAGATATAACATATTCGGATATAAATTGTGCAGATATGAATTATGCAAATATAAGCTGTGTAGATATTAATTTTGCAAATATAAATTTTTCATATTTTTCTTGTGAGGGTAAAATTTGTTCGGATATGACTTGTGCAGATATAATTTGTGCAGATGTGACTTGTGCAGAAATAAATTGTTCAGATATGCCTTTTGCATATATAATTGTGCAGACGTGACATGTGCGGATATAACTTGTGTAGATGTGACTTGCGAGGAAATAATTCGTGCAGATGTGACTTCTTCAATTATAGCTTTTGCACATTTTAATTGTGCAGATGTGACTTGTGCTGATATAACATGTGCAGATATGACTTTTCAGATATAAATTGTGCAGATGTAACTTTTGCAGGTATAACTTGTGCAGATATAACTAGCGCAATTATAACTTGTCCTGATGTTACTTGTGCAGATGTGAGTTGCGTGAATATAATTTGTGCAAATTTAACTTGTGCAGATATGACTTGCGCAGATGTGAATTTTGCAGATAAAATTTTGCAGACGTAACTTGTGCGAATGTAAATTGTGCAGATATAACTTGTAAAGATATAAAGTGTGGAAATGTGACTTGTGCAAATATTCCTTGAGTAGATATAACTTCTGTATATATAACTTGTGCAGATATAGCTTGTACATATATAACTTTTGCAGATGTGACTTGTGAGGATTTAAATTGCGCGGATATGATTTCTGTAGATAAAAATTGTGAAGAAATAAAATTTGCAGTTATGAATTTTGTTGATATTATTGTGCAGATGTGAATTTTACACATTTACCTTGTGCAGATATAACTAGTGCAGATGTGACTTGTGGAGATATAACGTGTGCAGAAGTGACTTGTGAGGATATAACTTGTGCAGATATAACTTGTACAGATGTAACTTGCGCAGATATGACTTGTGCTGATGTGACTTGTGCAGACTTAACTTCTGCAGATATAACTTGCGCACATGTGACTTGTGCGGGATATAACTTTTGCGGATATGCTTTGTGCAGATATAACTTGTGCAGATTTGACTTGTGCAGATATAACTTGTGCAGATGTGAATTTTGCAGATATAACTATTGCAGGTTTGACTTGTGCAGATATAACTATTGCAGATGTGACTTGTGCAGATGTAACTTGTTCGGATAAAACTGGTGCAGATGTGGTTTGTGGAGATATAACTTATGAAAACATAACTTGCGCAGATGTTACTTGAATAGATTTAACATGTGAAGATGTGACTTGTGATGATATAACTTGTGCAGATATAACTTGTGAAGATATAATTTGTCCAGATGTAACTTGTGATAAAATAACTTGTGCAGATTTGACTTGTGTAGATATAAAATGTGCTGATGTGACTTGTGCGGATATAACTTTAGCAGATATAACTTTTGCAGATATAAATTGTCCAGGTATAATTTATGTTTATTCGAATTACGAAGATATAACATGTGCAGATATGACTTATTCAGATATGAACTGTGCAGATGTGAATTCTGCAGATATAACTTGTGCAGACATAACTTTGCAGATGTGAATTGTGCAGATATAAGTTGTGCAGATATGACTTGTGCAGATATAATTTCTACATGCGTAACTTGTCCAGATATAACTTTTGCAGATACAACTTTTGCACATATGAATTGTGCAGATGTGACTTGTTCAATTATAGCTTGTGTAGATGTAACTTGTGCAGATGTGAATTGTGTAGGTATAATTTGTGCAGATGTGACTTTTGCATATGTGAATTATGCGGATGTAACTTGTGCAAATGTGACTTGTGCAAATATACCTTGTGCAGATGTGACTTGTGCAGATATAACTTGTGCAGATATAACCTTTGCAGATGTGACTTGTGAGGATATAATTTGTGCGAATGTGACGTGCAGGTAAAACTTGTGCAGATGTGACTTGTGCAGAAATAAATTTTGCAGATGTGCCTTTTGCAGTTGTGACTTTTCACATGTAACTTGTGTAGATATAAGTTGTGCGTATGTATCTTTTGCAGGTATAATGTGTGCAGCCGTGACTTGTGTGGATGTAACTTGTGCAGATTTAACTTTTACAGATATACCTTGAGAAGATTTAACTTGTGAAGTTATGACTTGTGCAGATATAACTTTTTCAGATGTGAATTTTGCAGATATATCTTGTGCAGATATAACTTCTGCAGATGTGGCTTGTGAGGATATAATTTGTGCGGACAAACCTTGTGCAGATTGGCTTTTGCAGATGTAACTTTTGCAGATGTAACTTTTGCAGATGTGAATTGTGCAGATATAACTTGTGCAGATGTGACTTTCCAGATTTAACTTGTGCAGGTATAACTTATGCAGATGTGGATTTTGAATATATAACTTTTGTCGATGCAAATTTTGCAGATTTAACTTATGAAGTTATAAATTCTGCAGATGTTACTTGTGTAGATATAACATGTGTAGATGTGACTTTTGAAGTTATAACTTGTGCAGATATAATTTTTGAAGATATAACTTGTGCAGATATTACTTGTGTAGATATAACACGTTCAGATGTGACTTGTGCGGATATAACTTTTGAAGATATAATTTGTGCAGATGTAAATTGTACAGGTACAATTTTTGCAGATGCGAATTGCTTAGATTTAACTTGTGCAGATATAACTTGTCCAGACATAACTTGTTCAGATGTGAATTATGCAGATATAATTTTTGCAGATTTGACTTGTGCAGATATAACTTCTACAGACTTAACTTGTGCAGATATATCTTGTGCTGATATAACTTTTGCAGATGTGACTTTTGCACATTTGAATTGTTCAGATGTGACGTGCATGTGTAGCTTGTGCAGATGTGACTTTTTCAGACATAACTTGTGCAGATATAACTTGTGGTAATATAACTTGCTCAGATATAACTTGTGCAGATATATCTTTGCAGATACAACTTGTGCAAATATAACTTTTGCCGATGTAGCTATTGCAGATATAGCTTGTGCAGATACAACGTGAGCAGATATAACTTGTGCAGAAATAACTTGTGCGGATTTCACTTGTACGCATGTGTCTTGTGCAAATGAAATTTGCGGATATGATTTGTGCAGATATAAGTTGTGGAGATGTAATTTATGCTGATGTGACTTTTGCAGATGTAACTTGTGCAGATATAACTTTTGCAGATTTAACTTATGCATATATAACTTATGCAAATATAACTTGTGCAGACATAACTTGCTCAGATGTGGCTTGTGACGATATAACTTGTTCAGATATAACTTGTTCAGATATAACTTGTGCAAAATTAACTTTTGCAGAAGAGCCTTATGCAGATATAACTTGTGAAGATTTTACTTGTGCAGCTGTGACTTGTGCAGATAAAACTTGTGAAAATATAACTTGTACATATATGACTTTTTCAGATTTGACTTTTGTAGATATAACTTGTCCAGGTATAACTTATCCAGATGTAACTTTTGCCGATATAACTTGTGCAGTTGTGACTTGTGCATATATAACTTGTTCAGATATAACTTGTGCAGATATTACTTGTGGAGATGTGATTTTTGTAAATTTGACTTGTGCAGATATGTCTTATGCAGATGCGACTTGTGCGGATGTGACTTTTGCAGATACGATTTCTGCAGATATAACTTTTGCAGATGTGACTTGCGTATATATGACTTGTGCTGATATGACTTGTGCAGATTTGACTTGTGCAGATATAACTTTTGCCGCTATAACTTTTGCAGATATAACTTGTTCAGTTTTGCCTTGTGTGGATTTAACTTGTGCAGATTCGACTTAGGCAGATGTGACTTGTGTAGATACGACTTGTGCAAATGTGACTTTTACAGATGTAACTTGTGCAGATATGACATGCAAATGTGACTTTTGCAGATATAACTTTTGCGAATATAACTTATGGAAATGTGATTTGTGCAGTTGTAATTTGTGCAGATATAACTTGTGCAAATGTGACTTTTGCAGATGTGACTTGTACTGATTTGACTTGTGCAGAAGTATCTTGTGCAGGTATGACTTGTTCAGATGTGCTTTGTGCAGATATGAATTGTGCAGTTGTGACTTGTGCATATATAACTTTTGCATATATAACTTTTGCAGATGTTACTTGTGCAGGTAAAGCTTGTGCAGATGCGACTTGTGCAGATTTGACTTGTGCAGTTACGACTTTTGCAGATGGGACCTGTGCAGATATATCTTTTGCAGATATAACATGTTCATATGTGACTTGTGCAGATGTGACTTGTGCAGATATAACTGGGAACTACAGCAACTGTTGTCATGTGCTAGTCCTGTGAAGACTGTTATCGTTCGGTGAGCACTGATATTTTTAGATATACAGTAATCTGCCTTAATGCGTTTTATCAACCTTGTATTCCAAATTTCTACTGTTTTCTGTTATTTTGTACGCAGTTTAACAACCACCATACACGGTTTTGTCTATCTGACTAATTGACTAAACAACTCAGTGGAGCAGATTCCTTCCTGAAAGTCTAATTGTTCCAAGGTCCAAAAATTCCCCGTCTTTTATGGTACCCTTAAGTTCAATATCACATTCGAAAGTGTCCACCACCTCTCCCTGTCCTCTGCTAAATGACTCCAAACCGTGCCTCCTTATCCCACTTCTTGCAGACCCATTTTAATATTATCCTCCCATTTACTCTATGTCTTCTGAGTGGCTTTTTTCCTTACCTCTCCCCTCCAAAATCCTATATGCATCTCTCTTTTCCCCCATTCATGCCACTTGTCCCGTCCAGCTCATTAATCTTGATTTTATCACCCGAATGATACTTAGTGAGAGGTAAAAACGTGAAGCCCCTCGTTATGCAGTTTTTTCCACTCCCCTGTTACCTCATCCCTCTTAGGCCCAACTATCTTTCCCAGCACCCTATTCTCGAACACTCTTGGCCAACGTTCCTCCCTGAATGTGAGAGACCAAATTTCATAGCCACAGGGTTCAGCTTTCAGCATTTGGTGTTTGTGTGTGCACATAAAGACCGGTCGACGTGTCGTGATGGACGCCCAAGCGCATTCCACATCCCTGCTTCCTGTTTGTGTAAGATTTGTGTCATTATTACCTTGCACTCACACGTACATCTCCAAAAAACTTTCAGTTTGTTTGTCTCTCATCTACTCTGCGCTCAAGAAATTGTTGGCGATTACTTGATGGTCTTTCTCTGTATGATCTACTAAAAGTCAGGGTGGTGATGTTGGTGTTACTGCGGCTGGCAGCTTCAGAGATGTACGGACACCCGACGTTACACGGAAGATTTACCCAAAGGAATGTTTCCTGGAGAGCGTCCAGCCGGCGCCCGCGAACTGTTGTGCCACTGTGCAAGACGGGGTAAATACATGCACAACCTTTAGATTAATCTAATTTATCCATTAATTTTAAGAGGAAACTTCTCTGTCGCTGTTAACATATCACAAGTATGTGCCCAGTCAGTCACACGCAGCATCAGTTTTTATTATTTTATTCACTGTTACATGTTTCGACTCTGCGAGCCATCATCAGACCTTCTATAAACGCTGATATATGATTCCTCCATCAGCGTTTATAAAAAGCCTGATGATGTCTCGCAGAGTCGAAAAATGTAGCCTTGAAGAAACTGATAAAAATGGTGTTCCGTATGACTGATCTAATACATCTACGTCTACTATCCAGTTCACTTCTTGAAATAATATGATGACGTAATTAGGGCACGTACGTACACACTAGCCGATCAACTGTGTCGTGTGTCTGACAGAAAATGCTTGTTAGTAAAATGAATGCTAATTGTTTGCCAAAGGACAAGGTTTGTCTGCAAATTCTGTTAAGGCAGAAGAGCATGTCCCAGCGCCGTAAGAACAGACAATGTGAGACGTGGAGGAGTCGACGTCGCGACGCACTACAGTATCCTGCGCCGTAGTTTTGCCGTATCTTGTACGGTGAAGCACACAGGTTACGCCGGCGTAAGATTTTCTGAATGGAACTTTTGTGGCTGGCTCTTTACTGAAGCCGAGAAAGTCGTTTTTGCGGGAGGTAATGCACCGAAAATATTGGCCCTGCCAACGTGAACTCAGTGCGTGAGAAAAGCTTAAATTCTCTATCAAAACAAGGGTTGTGATCCCGTACCAGTTCTCCAAGACACGCACGCCCTGTCCAGAAATCTGTTTGCAATTACAGAATTATTATATTCTCCTGTAGTTTTAAGTTCTAAACTGTGTAATTTCATTTAATTCCACCGACTGCAGAGAAGGGTGCCTCTTATAGAAATTCTATTTGGGTTTCCCTCAATATTTACATAAACAGGATAAATTGTCGAAATTTCTAGTTTATGGTCCTGTTTCGGAAACTCGGTCCGAAGCTCGAACTTTGGAATCAGGTCGGTTGCACTTGTAAGAGATACCGTAAATTTTTAACTCCGGTTCCTGTGTCATACACTGCGTTTTAGAGAATGGCTGTGCTTTGAATAAATGCTGAGAATCTGAAGGTTTTGAATGAGGCGATCTTGTCATATTCCTATATATTCACGCGGAGGTACTGACGAAGAACTCGGCTATCCATGACAACCATTAACTCTGGTAGGATTCGAAACCGGTACCTCCACGATATCAGTCTAAATCGTTAATAGTCTAATCGATCCGAGGGATGGCCAGAGGCTGGCTCAGGCTATTTTCAAGCCAAACCTTTTCCCGTATGAATACCCCACATTTCTCAAACATAGTCATTCTACACCCACTTGCCCCTGAAAATGGAACAGACAGAGTGTTCCGAAACTTCTGCGTATAAAATTCACACGCCGGGGAATTACTCAGAATAAAACATACAACATACAGAACAAGGCCAAAGTTTGAAAGCAAGGATCCGGGAGATGTCTTTTATGCCACAGTTTTCATAAAAGAGGAAAATGTACTTTATTACTGTTTCGGCTAACAATACCAGCGAGTCCGTTGTGGTCTGAATATTGCAGGAGGGGTGGGAAAGGAGGTACATGCAGCATACTTTCTGCCTATTCATTCAGAGCTGCCTACAGTTGATTGGCTTTCCGTTTTTCTCCGTTAGTTTTATTGGCGACTGAATTTAACTCTCACTCGGCTGAACACTCATCCAATTTGAAGCTCCTCACTTGTCCATCCTGACGTCATGGCAAAAAAGGAACGAACTGAAAACAGCGACCCATTTGCGTACCTGGAAGCTGCAACTAACCTCACGGTGACTGATATGTTGACAGGTTCTTGAATTATTTAATCACATGGTTCTATCTTCAGAACGTTTGTAGTCTTGACTGGATTGTGTAAGTTACACTTAATTACGGGGAAAAGATATGTGTGCTGAATTGGTTGGTTTATATTCTTGAAAAATGGAAACCTTAAAAGACAGGACGTGGGAGAGTAAGTTTGAAACTTGAGTTAGATAACTAGATTAAGGGCAACAATATTGGTGACCTTATCTGAGAAAACTCTCTTTTGTGAGCGTCTCAGAAACAGTGTTCTGGAAAATTTCTTGCTGTAAGAAGTGATGACCAAATCGCTAATGTCATAGTTCACAGCATTATATTTGCTGCGTATTCGTAACAGTTCCGCTGTGAATCTTAGGGTTTCTTATAGGGTCAACCAAACAAGACTGCAATTCAAATTAGGCCTATTTCTGTACACTTAGTTTGCAGTATTGTTTTTGGTATTAATTAGCGGAGAAGACTTGGGAAAATAATCTGCCAATAGAAAACTTATTGACTGTGTTCAGTTAATACAATATATGCAGTTTAAACTGAAACGCTTTTTTGAATGGCCCTCTAGTTTCTCGTCTCCTAAACGTCGTGGTCACCCCTGCATTACTTTGCGAAATAAGTCAGTGTTTAACCCATTGTTTTGTCTAGTAATGGTACTTGGTCCTCTGTTATGGAAGAGCATATGTTAAGTTCCGTTGGTTTGTTTAATAAATACCACTTCTTACCATCAACATTAAAGAGACGGTCGTTGTAATTTATCTGCGGTGTATTTCCTTGAAAGACGGGAACCGAAATTTTAAAAGCTGTTTAGCTAGAATTCTAGCTTAATTTGAGAGTACATAAATTTCCATCACACTGAATGTCTCTGAAGTTCCGTACAGACTTAAGGTGCTTTAAAATTTTTTGAAGTTAATCAACACCGACTTCGGCTGTGTCTTAACCAGTAAATAACTGTCTACTTACAATCTGCTTTGGGGCGAGAGCACGTCGCGAATGATTTCAATAGGCAATAAAACTTCAGATTGCTGGAACTTCGATAACATTAATTTATTGTAGTATCATCTTACAGCACCATGAAAGTTGACCCCTAAACGAACATAATAAACAGCAGATTATATACGTACAGTTTTAGCTGCTTTTCTCTGTGAAGACAAGGGTTTACGGTTAACGCATAGTGAAAAGACACTGCGATGATTCCTTTTACATTAGTTCGTGTTCACGTTAGCAAGTGAGGTTTCTATCGAGCAGTTTCTGTCTGGAAGAAGCAAACTATGCAGCCTTAGTGACGCTGTTAAAAATTAATCAACGTAAATATCTTTCAACACGTTGCCCCATTTACGATAGAATTAAAAGCTTTACCACGGTTTCAGCAGCAGTAATGCTTAAACAGTTAAAGCGTTATGTTCGTCAATTATTAATCTGTAACCTAACCTGCACTCATATACTTTCATGAGTTAATTTTCCTTTTCTCACTTTGTCCATAAAGGGCAGACATTTCTACCTGTGTTTTATCTGTAGCAACCGACCCCAAGATGGTACGTGAAATGTGATACTGCAGAGCTAAGACGATACTGTTTGTTCCCAGTAATGACCTGCCAAATCGGCCCTAACTCCGTGACTACGATTGAAAGAGTGTCATTACTAATGGCTATTATATGCAGTACGGTGAGATAAAATGCAAAGTGTTTATAATAGAGTCCAGTGAAGTGGCCGGTATTTATTTTATGTCGTACATTAAATATTCTATCTGCTTCAAACATAAAGGTTATCTGCAAGTATCGCCTTGTTAAGCCCTTCAGATTTCAGTGCTTCATTAAACAGATAAGTCACCTGTTTACTTTGTTAGTTGTTATGAACCTTCAGAGATTGAATGAGGTAGAGGTAATTCATGTGGACACTGAGATGCTCTCTGCGAATACAGCGGGTCGAAATAACCGTGGAACTGGAACATGCTGGATATTCAGTTCATAGAAAAAAAGCCGTGATTCGAGCTGAAAAGTCTTCAGTTCTGACACACAAAAACACACACACACACACTCTGAGATTGCGTGGTTCAGTCGGTAAAGTAATTGCCAACTACCTTCGTGACCAGGCTTCGATTCTCGTGTTCAGATATTTTCTTGTAAGACTTCAGGCTCTCCCAGCGGTGAGAATTCCTATTTTGTCTTCAAGGTTGTGACATCGAGTTCCACTCCGTCACATGGCTACTACTAAGGTTTCGGAGGCACATTTCCCTTCCATGTTTGGGTTTGGATGGAGGCAGTTTGTTTGTCCGAAGCTGCCACAATACACAACGTGACGTGACACAGACGACAGCACTGTGCACCATTTTTCCCGTCTGCACAACTTCCCAGTTGGCTCTAGAACCCCGATATCCAAGGTTTATTAGGCGTTTTTACGAAGTAAAGGAAGACTGCTTTATGTAGAGACAATATCGGTCCCTCCGTCTGTGACCTTAGCAACTAAACGGTCTGACGGAATTAAAGGAAATTTAGTATAGGAATTCTTTCCAATTGAATTGGAGAAAATTAAATTTTGCCTTATTTTATACATATTACGACGGACTGGATAATATACGGTAAAGGAGAAGTCCTCAGTGCTTTAACTTTGTTACAATCGGTACAGTCAAAACCAAAATGTTACAATCGGTACAGTCAAAACCAAACTGTTACAATCGGTACAGTCAAAACCAAACTGTTACAATCGGTACAGTCAAAACCAAACTTTTACAATCGGTACAGTCAAAAATAAACTTAAAAGTCGTGAATGACGTCTTCCGCATATTTTCTACCATTTCATTGTATTTGGTTGAAATTCGGTATTGGGGAAGTCCTCGACACTATTGTTTCTAATTTTCGCAAAAAATTGGAACAATAAAAGCCATAATTTATTTAAGGGCACAAATGAATTTCTGTCCGCACTTCCCACACACTTACTGCACTTTCGGTTTCTGAGAGCCCCTTTGCAGGGAAGGTGATAATGATACGTGTTATTTAGTTGTTTGTCCGTTTAAGGAATTGTTGTGATTATCTCTGTTGACACTTCACGTCTTTAAAGGCAACTATGAAAATAACCAACAAGATGCACTATATAGATTAATTTATTATTTCAAGTCGGCTCTACATGTTTCGGGCGATGTTTTCGCCCATCATTAGGAGCACTTGACTGTATTTATAGTATCTGTAGTATTTATAGATAGTATCAGGTACTGTAAATACAGTCAAGTGCTCCTAATAATGGGCGAAAATATCGCCCGAAACATGTAGAGCCGACATAGAATAATAAATTAATCCATATAGTGCATCTTGTTGGTTATTTTTATAGGTGTATCACGATACACGGATTCATGAACATAAAGTTTTAAAGGCAGTTTCGTGTTTTTTGATAGTACTTTATATTCCTATGTAAAAAAAAATTGATTGTATCTGCCACTTACAGTGTTATCAGTGGTAATGAAGAGAAAGGGAGCGAGATTTTACATCACTGCTTAGATCTCTTTTGTTCTATAAAAAGTCAAAGCGTGTGTCTCGTACCTCGCCGACAGCGACTGTCTTGTCTTCGGAAGCTTGTGTATAGCAGGTCCAGTATCTCTATGTGATTCATGGTCCCTGAGAAGAGTCCTTGTTGGTGGTCCGCCGTCTGTTACGCTTCTGATGCACGACGATTCGTCATGATAGAGACTATTAGCCCTTAGACCAATAAACATACGTATATGCAGACATTACATAATTTATGCACTAAATCTGCATTGTGAAGAACTGATGGATATGGTCACGGTGCCCTCTACCGAAAGACTTTGCTTGGTGAAATGACAATGAATTAGGCACATACATCATTGTGCAGGAAGATGAATGGTTGGTCGTATGCTAGGTACGCGAGTAGTAAGCCATCCACTTTAGCGGGTGGATTTCCAGACAGTCTGGCGCCAGTGACGTTACACGTAAACAAACCTAACCTTCCCCTCCCTCCCCCTTGCCCTCAGGCGGTAAACATTGCTTCTAGACAGTATGGCTCCATGGGCTTAACCTAACTTTAACTTGTTATTATTTACAAACCTAACCCTCCCCACCCTTATTTAGGCCTTTAGGCTATGTTTTGTCAACAAAGATGGCGGAGGGGTGAATGACCTCCCCTGTAAACCTAACT
>Ga0268261_10003096_pt1 | contig 12107 bp, 8 predicted proteins | sample TergutNc150P1_FD_190353 | JGI IMG/M metagenome (GOLD analysis project Ga0268261, IMG submission 190353) | Nasutitermes corniger P1 segment gut microbial community from laboratory colony in Florida, USA - Nc150 P1 (SPAdes) (version 2) | ecosystem: Host-associated > Arthropoda: Insects > Digestive... | reverse complement strand
GGGGGGGGGGGGGGGTGTTATTAACTGGAAGCACATATGACTGCCATATTATTCTAAATAACGCGTGTGTGAATGGTATTGCATGTTTAAGACGGGGTTTCTGCCTGTCTAAAGCATCTTGCTAAACAGGCATGGATTAATGTATGTCATGTGGCTTTGATGTTACAGCTTCACTTTAAAAGTATTTTCGTAAGTAGTTTGTATGAAGCTTATTTTAGATATATATCCCAAAAAAACATTTTCAGAAACTAATTGGTGTGGGTGGGGTTAATGTATCAATTATGGTTGATTTAATATAGTTGAACATAGGGTTTAGAACCCTCTGTCGCGTCCACAGGAATGCAGGCATGTGTATTTACGGCCTACAAATACAAATATGACTGCTTGTTAACAGGAGAATTTATTTTTTGGCGCGGAATGTCACGTTTAAATTAAGCAACTTGAATGCTGGGTTGGGTGTTTTGATTTTGATGTGTATTTGTGGTGCTTTTAAGACGCCATGTTTAATGGTAATTTACATTACATCACATATTTCGCCTCATAATGCGGCAGTAGAGTATGACGTACGAAATTGCTTGTTACGAAATTAAATGTACTGTTTAACACCACTGTGTCTACGCCAACTTTAGCAGTAAGGGTGCATATTACTTTGTCGAGGTCATAAATGGACGCGGCGTCTTTACGTCGTAGTAGTGTCAGTGGCTGTAGTTCCGTCGTAACTGCGCACGATATCATTTCTTGTGTCGCGTGGATCACATACATATTGTTTTATTTCATACCGAACGTATATTTGGTGAGACTAATTGTGTGTTTTATAACTGGAAAATTAGCGTCGTTTCACTTGTGTCGGACCGGTTGCTAGGCGGCCATGATGGAAAGTGTGATGCTACGCGCTTCTGCCAGGCACGTAGGCACTTTTCTGTGGCAATGTAACAACAAGTGCAAATTGTTATTGCAGTTATACGTTATTGTTAATTAACATTTATAAGCGTGCCTTAGTACCTACCCAGATCGGTGGGTACTTCACATATTTACGTTTGGAGCAAGGTTTGTCGAGCGACCTTCTGTAACAGTCCAGACCACCCGTCGTATTGTACCTGAAGCTGTAGCGAGTAGCATTCGATCAATATTAAGTTTGTGTTACAGTATTTGATTTTCAAACTGAAAATTAACGCCATATGTTATTTTACACCCCGACGGTATTTTTGCTATGTCCCATATTGGAAAATAATTGAAAATAATGTTCTGCAAAGAGTTCGCGTTTGTTGGCTGAAGAATGGAAGGCCGGAAGCGGTAAATTTGAAAGAAAACCACGTGTTGCTAATGTGCAATGCCTTAATCATATTATTTTATTTTGGATAATTTTCGCACCAGCTAGTTATGGGAAGGTATTCTTAAAACAATTGCAGATTATGTAACTTTGTTCTGTGTATGTGGATTATTATTGTACATGTTATCTTTGAACCCCCTCCCACGAAAAATATTATTACTTTTGTGTTGTTATACAGGAACTTCTAGTGTGTCACTCAACATCAAATGTTCTTTTTGTTTCTCCCAACCCCAACATTGCTCTTATTTTCTTTAGTGACATATTCTTGGATTTATTTATGTATTTGTTTATTAAATCATTCATTCCTAATTAACTCATCCATCCACCCACCCCTTCTCTGAAATTATATATTCTGCTTGGAAAGAAAATTTGTATTGATGCTAGGCTGTGTAATGCAGGCACATGTAAAGGGAAAGTTCAAAACTGGCTGTTTAAGGTGTGAGTGATGTGTGCATGTCTCTTTTTAGATATGTTCTCATTGTTGTAGTGTAAAAGATGGTACTGGTCTTGTCATATCTGTCTGCTTGGAACAGCTAATCCCTTTTTTCAAGTGGTAATTGACTAACTTGTTTCATCAGTTTGTTTGATCTGGAGTGTGTTTTGGAGGAGGGCCTTAGGTTTTGCCATGAGATTTTTTTTTTCATTGTATTTGTTCCATGTGGAGTAGAGCTGCAGGCATATAATAGTGATCCTGAAGATGTAATATGTTAGAATACAAAAAAGACACGTGTAATAGCAGTGAAGAATGAAGGTTCAGAGTTATGTTTTGATAGAGCACCGTATTGCAAGAAAAGAGCAAGAGTGTCTTTTCAGTATGGTCTATCGTATGTTCTTATCTTATGTTCTCTTTCGTATTGTCCAATAGTTGGAGCTGTGTGTCCTGGAGCTATATGGAGAAAAACAAAAGTCCTTGTGTAAAGTATTGGCTGTGTTTTTCAGTATTTGAACCAAAATTCAGCCAGAATAATATTTTTTAATTGTGCATTGCAGATGTAATGAATTTCCTTTCCATTGGTGAATGGTGTGGGTGGTTGGACAGGCAGACAGAGAATTTAATGAATGCTCTGCAAGGATGCAGACTTCCCTGAGAGGGGTTGGCACTGCAGGCTCCACTGAACCTTGTCCTGTTTGTAGAAATACAACTCCAATTTTTGTCCAGCATTAGATAGAGGAAGTTATGGTTATTTTTATAAATCAAACTCCATTTCTGAGTTTGCCCAACCCATAGCATGTTCACATTACTGACTGAGCTTGCTTGTTTGGTTTGTGTAAAGTAGTGAAAGTTGATTTTAGGTACTGTATATATATATATGTGTATATGTTTTCAGATTGCAGAATTGAATCTGGACAACTGTAGGAGTACCAGCATTGTTGGCCTTAGTGATGAATTTACAAATCTGGAGACATTAAGTCTTATTAATGTGGGTCTTACAAGCCTCAAAGGATTTCCAAAGCTACCCAACCTGAAGAAGGTAGTATAAGTAGTACTGCAGTCTTCTGTTTACTGTGGCATGTTGGTGACTATGTACCCAGTAATGTAACCCCCTAAAAGACTGTAGTAATGAATTGCCAGGTTTTATATGAATTGTGTTCTCTACTGACTGAATTGTTACAGGTAAAGTTGAGTATTTTCTTTGCCATGGTGTGCTAACATTGGCATTTTTCCACAAGGTTGTTATTCTGTGTGGGAGGATTTAATAAATGAGCATATTAAATTTATGCAATGGTTAAAAAAACCCGCTATAACAGAGACAGGGTTAAATAGATTATGTTGGTTTGGGCAGAATTCCCAAAAAAGTATTATTTATGAATTTGGAAGACCAAGAAATAGATGGCAAGATGAAGTGAGGGAGGATGGAAGACTAGTTGATGGAAAAGGGTGGAAGGAAAGGGTGTATAACAGAGAGGATTCGAAGAAGCTCCTGAGAACGGCAAGGAATCATCGCATTCTGCACATGCTAATGGAGTGAATGAATGAACATATCAACTTAGGATGAGACATCTCATTGTGATAGGTGTATACGACAGATGAACAGTAAGACATTCAAAACTATATAGTGCAGCATTTATTGTCTGTGTGCTACAGGTTTTGGCTTATCTGTAAGCCATCATCAGGCACAGGTTAAAGTATATGAGAGAACCCTTATATACACTATGTTTCTGAATGAAAGTGACATCTCAATCTTACAAATGTCACAAGTTGTTAGAGGAACAGCTGCCTCTTTGTGTGTCAACAGAGTACTTATGTGACACAAAGTGACAGATGTTGGTGTGCAACACATGAGAGGGTTATATGTCAGTTCTTAATAGCCTTTTTAATATAAAACATGCAACATACTGATGGTGTAGGAAAAAAATCTAATCTGTAGTATTATCATATATGTGGCCCAATTCGGAAGTTTTGTGTTTGATTTACTGTAATAACACCAGATGATAACACTTGGTATTCCTGAATGTTTACATATATTTCCTCTACTCAGTGTGGAATCACCAGCACTGTCCACACACTTTTTCCACCCATGTGATAAACAGTCACTGTGTATTCATACTTGCACAGACGGTGTAAAGAGACAGTGACAGCAATGTTGATACCGTCTTCTGATTCAAATTGTTTAGCCCACGTGTTCTTTCACACATGCAAACAACTGGTAATCACATGGAGTGAGATCTAGAGAGAAGGGAGAATGTGCCAACACATCCCAGTGCCATTGCTGCACCAGATTTTGCACATGATGATGGTGATGTGTTGCATTGTCTTGGAGAATATGACACCATGCTCCATCATTTCTGGTTGTTTACGGTGAAGAGCCGGCCTTGTCTGTCCTGAAAGAGTGAGCAGTAATATCATCCATTGACTGTTGTTCGAATTGGCGTGGGATGGTCAAGCACAAAACCATTTCGGCTGAAGAGCATAATGTGCTTGAGTTCCAGAGCATGCTGACTGTGCTGTGCAGTTTCCTTCCTCAGTGACTCTGGCGTGTGCCATTCATCGTTCTGTTGTTTCAGCAGGGGAAGGGGTGTCAAGTGACTGCATCCATGACTCCTTGATGCTTAAAGTGCAATGGAGGAATGCGTTGCCATCATTTCTCCCATGCAGCAGATGGGTGATGGTGAGATGAACATGCAGGGCCCTTTGGTCATTGCTGAGCATGCATGGAATCATCTTTGCTCATACATAATGTGTTGGTGGGAGAACAGTAAACATTTGCTGGAGAGATTCCAACTTTTGTAGCAGTTGCTGTGCGTACGTTCAAGGGCAGATTGCAGTTGTTCTGTGTGGTGTTCATTTGTCGCTGATGTTGGGGCTCCACTGTGAGGGTCATCGTTGGTGTCTCTTCTGTTTAAAAGTTATAACCAGTTTGTTAACGCAGTTAGGTTATTTGTATTTTGGTGTACTGGTCTGATACAGCTTCCTGGAAAGAGTTTGGTATGACTCTAATAAAGTAGAATGGAACTTGGTCTGGCATCCACCCCCTCAGGTCTCTGCCCCCCACTAAAGAAGGGCTGTGTAAACAAAGGTGTTATTTTGTTTGGGATGATACAACCCAGCCCCTTATAAGGACCTTCACATTACTTGGCCAAGTTCCATTTGGTTTCTGGCCAATACGTTTAGTAGATTCTGTGTTAAAATAAATAGGTTTAGTGAATTGTATTTTGTGATGTACGTGGGATCAGTTACTGTCAATGAAGTGAAAGGGTACCCTTCCTTGTAACTTCTATTTTCAGGCTTGTAATTTTAGTTGTATTAGGTTGGGGCTTTACTTGTGGTAAACATCAAATTAATGTCACCGAAGTGTGGGTGTTGAAGCACAGAGAAGTATATCACCTTGCTGTGCTTTTAGAACATTCAGTTGTCTGTCCGAAAATAGCTTTTTGAATTTGTAGCTTTAGTTAACCTTTAGCATATGACCATTTCCATGTCAGGTTTCAGCTGTGGCTGGAGCCCTATTCAGTTCAAATGTCCACTGTTGGGCAGTGTTTTTCCCTTTTGAAAGAAAAGGTTGTACCTTTAATGGGACACCATACCATTCTTTCATTAAAGGGTAATAGGTAATTTGTTTAGCCCTCTAATGAGTACTATTAATGTTCGTTTATGTTTAAAGATTCAGTTTGTATAATACTGTAAACATACTTCATACTTATGAACAGTAGCAACAAGGGGCTTTAAAATCCCTAGCTTCTCTTACTGTAATGAGAGTCTTGGATGTTGCAGAATCATATAATTGTGTTTTGTGGGTGTTTTAATCTGTGTGTCAGCTGAGGGGCATTTAAGTCAGAGGGGATCGGGTTAACATTTAGGAGTGCGTTGTGTTACGTTTGTAATTATTAATAAATCGGAATCATTTAGGTTAACATTGTAATTGCTCGGTCTTCATGTTAGACCAAAGTGTGAAACTTTTTGAAGAAAGGGAAGAATGAGGTGAAGCTTCCACTGTGCCTGAACAGTGGATTGTCTTTGAATTGTTGTTGGACTGTTTACAAAAATTGTTAGATATACTAGGATACTCGAAAATGCATGAAGTGTACAACTTTTTTAAGTGTATCATAGAATTATTGGCAGAAAATGAAAGCTGGCACATGTTAAATAAGCTGTGCTATGGTAGATATCTTTTTGACTTCTGGCATATCCCAGCGTAACCATTTAGTGAAGCCCATATCAGAACCCTCATGATGGAGATGAGTATGTCTTTGAAACCACCTGACACAGCTGTGAGCCTTAGAAGACTACTGATTCTGTCACCATGAAAGCTTCAAGACATATCTAACATAACTGTGAAACACACTGAAGAAACAGCCAGAATATTTGTGTTTTAAAAATTTTGTGCTTGACTTTTCTACAGCATTTGGTCTCAGATTGCATATTCAAATTTTTGTCATAATTTTGCCTGCTTATTGTTGCTTTGTTTACTTTTAATTGTTGCAGTTGGAGTTAAGTGACAATCGTATTTCAGGAGGACTGAATCTTCTCCACACAAGCCCTAAATTGACACACCTCAATTTAAGTGGAAATAAAATAAAAGACTTGGATACTCTTGAACCACTGGTAAGTTCTTGTTTTGTATCATGTTATCATTGTCATAATCTTTGTAATTGTAACCATATTCATTGCCATCCATCCTCTTCTGTAGAAAATCTAGTGACTTCCTGTATTTTTTAACTTGCTCTCAAGCTTCTAATTAGGTGTAGAATGTGAATGGCCCAGATGGCATTAACATTAATGACACAAAGAACTTGGCTTACATGCTCTGTGATAAGTCAGATGTGTGGTCAGAGAGATGAATCCCCCATTTAAAGACCAAGGATATGATAGTTTGCTGTCTGGTCTGCCAGCCATAACTTCTAGATGGTGACTGATAAGTAGGAGCGGCAGGTCACACGCTAGCTTCTGCACTGGGAGTCCAGTATGTTGAATGTGGCCCCCTTCCCCAGATTTGTAAGAATTTTCATAAAGTATTTAAATGTGACTGGGAATTGCTTAGTCTAGCATTAATATTGTATTGTATTAATTCATTACAAAATATGTCAGATATGAGTTGCTGCTGCTGGACACTGGTTGGTAACGTTTATCTTGTGTTTAATTAAACACAAATGAAGGTATGTGGGATACTAGAAGTATAGCTGCATGCATTCTTAGCCTTGGCAATGGATGGAGATGAATGGGCAGCTTCATGCTTCAGCCATTTTACCCACAAGGAAAGTCCTCAGTACCCATTGAATAGGAGAGGCTTGGTGGTTACATGGCCAGTCTGGATGCTTTTGAGAAGAGAAGTCTTGGGCTTGTAAATGTAAGAGTGGAATCATAATTTGATGTTACTCACTTATTTTTACAACATTTTCCTTGTTAGAGAGATAATGCATTTACATGTATTTGTAGAGGAAGAGACCATTCAGTATGGTTTAACATCCTAGAAGACTTAAATCCCCATCAGCACCACTTTGAGAACCTCAAATCTACGAGTATTGTAATTGTAATTTGTGTGGGTTGGCTCTTATATAGGAAGTAGGTTACAGGTTACGTGGTTGAATAATTGGGTTTCAGTTCCTGGCAGGGTGGGATACTTTCACCTTTCTAAAGCATCCAAATGGTACCCTATCCAGTTGGTTTTGGGGGCTCATTACAGTTTTGGGAAAGGAATAATATATATGTTCCTCTGTATGTGTGTTAGATATGTGGTTTTTTTTTTGTTTTCAGAAGGAATTCAAGAATTTAAAGAATCTGGACCTTTTCAACAATGAAGCAACGTCAATTGACAATTATCGAGAGAAGGTCTTCCTTATGATTCCCAGCCTGAAATATTTGGATGGGTGAGAACATACTTTGTCACAGTTGTGCAGTTACTCCCTTACTTATGTGATAGGTTCTGAAAGGTTTGGTGTAAGTTGAATTTTTGCACAAATCAGAAGGGAGTATTTGGTCAGTTGTATTTGTGTATATGTACTGTAAACTGTATGTATATACATTTGCTGTACATACTACACACACAACTATATATATATATATGTGTGTGTGTGTGTGTGTGTGCGCGCGCGTGTGCGTGCGTGCGCGTGTATATATATATATATATAAAAGGCAGTATTGAAAATGGCACCCTGATGCATGAAAGTCAGTGACTTTACATTTCCTCATATAGTATACATAATACAAAATGATTTACTGCATGTTAAAGTACATGATGGAAATGACGTCTGTCAAGTGACACATTCTTGACTCCATGTGAACAGATTATTAAATATGGTATGAGATTCTTATCTAGAAATTGCAGATAGTGCGCAGCAAGTTTAAAGGCAGCTGTAAGAGTCGCATACTTCCAGTTTTGTCACTTAATGTGTGGTACATTGCATCAGTACAGTTGCATATTCACAATTAATGTGGCGTCTGTAACAGATGTCGGAAGCTCAGTGTCACATTGCTTTTGTTTTTGAATATGCAGTGCAGTTTAGCACAGAGAATATTCATTGTGGAGATTGATATGAGGAGGTTACGGTAGGAAATGTTTCACATTTTACAGGAAATTTACTTTGAAATCAAGCTTTTCTGAAGGGTGTAGGAGGTCATTATTAACACTTAATGGGTGGTGTATACATGAAACATAAGGCCACTAAGCTTGCCTTGCATGGGTGTTTGGTGTGCATTTGAACTTCTGTACATACTACTGTTACCTGTCATCCTATATAGAAGTAAACTTTTACTGTGGAAAGGCATATTTTGGAAAATTTTGCTAGTGGGAAATAATATGAGTGTATATATCTGCATTATGGGCTTAACAGTTTATTAAGTCACGGTTGTTCCAAAGTATCACTCTGCATGCAGTTTGACATATCAAATAGTCTGAAACTAAAGATAATACCTGGAAAAAATTATGAAGTCACACATGTGGTTTAGCAAGTGCTATAGTGACAGTCTGTCTAGGGTTCATTTAAGTGGAGCATTTTTTTCTTTATGGATGAATTTTTACCACTCATGTACAAAGTCCATTCATGAGACCTCTGTGTTTTAGTTTACTTTAGTCTCCTTTATGTCATGAGATTGGCGATGAGTTAGTGCAGTGTTGTCATCCCATGTCGTCCTTTTGTTTGTTGGGAACATTTTATCTTGGACTTGCAAATTTGCAAAATCTAGCTGCAGAATTTGGGCATCTGGCATGTATGGGACAAAGGAGAGGTGCACGCAGGTTTTGGCGGGGAGACTTGAGGGCATGAGACCACTTGGAAGACCCAGTGATAGGTTGGAGGATAATATTAAAATGGCTCTTCAAGAAGTGGGATGGGAAGGCATATACTGGATTGATCTGGCTTACAATAGGGACAGGTGGTGGGCACTTGTGAATGTGGTAGTAAACCTTCGCGTTGCAAAAAATGTGGGGAATTTATTAACTGGCTGAGGATCGGTTATCTTCTGAGGGAGGACTCTGATCCATGGGGTGGGTTGATGGGTGGGTGGTTTTATCTGTTAGTAATTGAGTTAGTAGTTAAGAATTGTGATACTGAACTCTCTCCCCTTTTTTGTAGATTTTGCTGTTTGTAGGTCATAATTTTGAGATCTTTAATATCCCTGTTTTAGGTTTGACATGGAAGACAAAGAGGCTGAAGACAGTGAAGTGGAAGATGATGAAATAAATGGAAATGGGAGTGAAGGTAAGAATGTGTGCTGCTTGGTGAGAGGGTAGAAGTAATGCTTTACAAGTAACTGTATAATTTTATGCTGAGAACTGTTTTACAATTGAAAAATGTTGATATTCTTGAAACATTTTCTTGAAGAAGTGTAACAATAGATTCAGATACCTTGATACCTCAGTTCTCTAACAGAACACAGCTGTAGTCATCATAGTCTGGCCACATGTTTGCTGGCAGAATGGCCAGGCAACATTATACCATAGCCAAAAACATTGTGATGGGACTACATCATATATTGCATTGTGTTGCTGGTTCCATTATCTGACTGCTGTGAGAGTTGATAAAGCAAGGGAGACTGCATGTCAAACTCTAGTCTGTCCCTCTTACAAAAGCAACTGAAGAGTAATGTGATTTTTATGTTAATTTTTGTGAGATGGAGAGAAAACTGTAGGAGCCGTGTACATGGTGTTCTACCTTTGTCAGCGTGCCTCTTCACCTTCCCATCCCCTTTCCCACAACTTGGAGGAATAAAAGTTAACTGCTGAGAAGAGTACTTTGAATACCACTTCTTGGGATGTAACGTGTAGTTTTGGAAGAATCTGCTGTCTCTTGCCAATTGTGACATGAAAGCTTTTGCTTGCAATTAGAAAATCACTGGAAATATTGTACATGAATATAACCTGGTAAGTAATGGTACACTGCAGAATATTAGATCCTAGTACACTTCAGATATCATAGAATTGAAAGTTTGGTGACAAGTTAATAGCAGAATTCACAGAGGGTGTGACTTGGAATAAATTGCTTGGTCTAAAAATGGATTTAATGACATGCTGAAGACAGAACATATAAACTTTGATGTGTCACGTGCTTGGTTTGCACGTCATTCAGTATTTCTGCAGATCACAAACACACTTTTGCCCAAACAGAAATATACTTGCGTTACAAGAACTTGTGATTATATTGTGAATTTTGTTAAAGTGAAGATGTGAATGCATTCTGGAAATGGTCTTATTGAAGTGGCTCGGACCTGGTAGTAATATCGCAGATGACCAGGCTAGACAAGCTGCAGTAAAGGGCTGTCCATTGATGAAACATTCCTTTTCCAGTGGATGAGTTGAATGTGTTCATTGTTTAGGTGGCAGTGTTAAACATTTCCATAGTTGTGGCTTGCAGGTTGAAATGATGGAGGGATGATATGATTGTAAATTGAGGTTGGGTCCATATGCATGGTGGTGATTTATAGTAATTTGAAAGAAAGCGGTTTCAGGAGAAAATCTTAGGTTGTAATCTTCCCATTGTGCTTGATAGCAGAGCATCATTGGCTACAGTTTCTGGCTGTGAACATTGATTTCAGGACTTGTGCCTCTCTTCACATGCACACTTTCAGAAAGATAGTGCCATTTTTGTCAATAAGCATAATGCTATAGAATGATTCATTTGGAGGAGGCCCTGAATTAAAATTATAAATCTTGTAATAGTTTATTGGTGAAAGTGAAACCTGGTGAGTACATACATGATTTATTCATGTGGGGTCTGATGAAGAGTAGGTGTTAAAAATCAAACTTCAGACTGTTGATTTTAACACACTCGTGACTATTGGAATTACTTCACTTTAGCCATTCTGACTGCACTGTTTGTGCAGTGTCTTGTCTGTATGTGTCTTCAGATGTAGGGAAACCACCTGCAGCAACTTCAACCCAGTTTCTCCCAGCCCCTCCCCTCTGCCAACATATATACTCACCGAGTTTCGCTTTGGTGATTTATGGATCATTCTGTATAAAAATGTGTTATAACACCAGTCGATTGAGATGCTGTTTGTGTGATTTTTCCCCTAAATATGACATTGTTTTGTAGAATGTATTTCTTGTGGAGTCCTACCAGATTAGCAGTACATACAGCAGTCATACAGTAGTTTTTATTATTTCATTTTATAGTCTATAGTTTCATTTGCAGCTTCCTTGATATTTGCTTTTTCTCTTATATGATGGCCCAGAACAAGTTTTGCTACTTACATGCTACCAGTGTGATGTGTTTTTAAATTGCAGAAGTGTGGAAGTCATTCCTGCTTATGTTACTTGTGTTGTAAAATTGTGTGAATTACTGTCATTAGGGCAATTTTTGTGTTCATGTTAAGCTGTGACTTGAGTGAACTCTGTACATACAGCTATTTGTATACAGTGTCCTTTTGGTAGGAGACTGTGAGGTTTCTGTTGGATGCATGGATATAGCTGGCACACAGTCGAGACAAAACAAAACCAGCTGTGTACAGTAGCAGAATTATAATGTTTATTCCCACCTTCACTGCTGTACTTCATGCTTTTGGTCTGTCATTGGAACATTTTGATGTGGACTTCTTTGCTGGACTTTGTTCATGGCTTGAATATAACATCGCTTTTCCAAAACTTGTTTGCTAGTCTGGTGTTCTTAAAATGACATTAGCATTTTGAGTTCCTTGAAACTCATTTTTATTTATGTCTGGCACACTGTAGTTTCCATGAAATGTTTTGAAAGTGTATTGTAATAATCACATTTGGTGGTGTTGAAGTGTGTAATATTAGCCCTTTAAACCCCGAATTAAATCCCATCTGCTATTTGCTGGCATTATTAGGAGCTCACCATTTTCTCCATGTTAGCAGGATAAGGGTTAAATTATTAACCTTTA
>Ga0268261_10003095_pt1 | contig 12109 bp, 11 predicted proteins | sample TergutNc150P1_FD_190353 | JGI IMG/M metagenome (GOLD analysis project Ga0268261, IMG submission 190353) | Nasutitermes corniger P1 segment gut microbial community from laboratory colony in Florida, USA - Nc150 P1 (SPAdes) (version 2) | ecosystem: Host-associated > Arthropoda: Insects >... | reverse complement strand
GTCTTTATGCTCCATACTTGTGATGTATGATGAATACTGCATATCATGCCCATAGTTATGGGAAATGAAATGTAGATTAATTTTGTGATGTATGTATATCAAATATGGTTTTGGAGCATGTAATGACTATGAAGACTTAACAGAAACTTTGTAGAGACTGAATAAACAGCTTTGCACTGCTGGTATACTGTAAATAAAACAATATGACCATAAGTGATGTATACAGATTTATTGTGGGTAAAGTAAGGTTATGGAATTCATAAGTGTACAGAAGAAATTTGAGAGTCTTGGTCATTGCATACTGGACTTCAATGTAATCAGCACTGGTGACACACAAAAATGGTAGCCATTCTCATGCAAACATTAGACAACGTTTGTGTGTCTTCTGATTTACAGTCACCTGAAATGCAAGTTTTGGGTATATCAAATTTCTGAGGCACTTTGTGCATGGACTGTCCTTGATGTATCGCCATAAAAAAAGTGATACTGTCATCTTTTCCAAAGTGTGACATCATCCACACTTCCATCACATCACGGTGTGAGTGCCTGTAATTGCCTGTACTGTGATAAGGGAGGACTTTGTTACTAGATATGGCTCAGAACACATTTACCATTGGGCTGTCTCTGGCATGCTGTGTTGCTGCATGAGGAGTATACAGGCTTCATTATTGAAGGCAACATGGGACAAATAGTCATTGCCGGCAGAAATATTGTTTATCTTTTCAGTACAAAATATATGACGCTGAACATCATGTTTTAATTTGCTGAAAAATTCTGTACATATGTCTTGCACTGTCCACTTTCCAAGTATTATTTTTAGTCTATGTTCTGTTGTCTGCCTCGAAAGTTGGATGGCCAAACTCAATATTTAAATGTAAAACTGAGTGTTATAATCTTTAGGTGATTCATCCTCGTTGTGTTCGATGTATACAAATAAGAAGTAAAAGTTCACAAGTCAATTTTATTCTTGATTTCAGACTTTTGCCGTGTTCTGTATGTTGTATGTTTTCTTCTGGGTAATTCCCTGGCATCTGAATTTTATGTGCCGACGTTTCGGAACACTCTGTCCCATCTTCATAGGCAAATAGGTAAATAATGACTAAATTTGAGAATAGTGTTAGTATTAGTATTACTGTTCTCAAATTTAGTCATTATTTACCTACTTGCCTATGAAGATGGAACAGACAGAGTGTTCCGAAACGTCGGCATATAAAATTCAGACGCCAGGGAATTACCCAGAAGAAAACATACAACAAGTCAGTTTTACATTTTTGCAATTTTATACTGGTTATAGATACTATCGTATAAAATAACGACGAGATCTCGTTGCATTTTAAACCTATGAGACTCATTTTTATGAGTTACAGTGTCTAGCTTCCTCACGTTCTATTATTTACTTGTGACCTGATGATGGCCTGGTGATAGAGGCCGAAACATATTGTCACTTGTCACCTTAAATAAAATAAATATCCATAATACTAGTTGTGTTTTGACTTGTCAACTTTTACTCCTTATTTGAGTGTTATAAGATGTAAAAAATTAAGAAGTTAAGCCTACTGAACAAGCTGTGGCACTTCAAGGATTGCTGCATTTGAGTGTATAAGAGTTTCAATGAAAAGCTGCACCGAACTGTGGCGATCAGATGCAAGGTCCAAAGTATGATTTTTAACACATGCATGAGCTGATTCAGTCACAGGCTGTTTACTGAATGTCCGGTTTAATACCAATACCTCCCACCAGCGTCTCTCTCAAGAGGCCAGCCCAGTGACTGGGCTACAAGACAAATGTTCTAGGGTTCAAATTCCTGCAGGTGCAAGACATTCAGCTCCTCTCCAAAATGTCCAGACTGGCTCTGAGACCCAGCCAGCCACCTATTTAATGGTTACTGTGGGCTCCTTCCCTGGCAGTAAACTGGCCTGTTGTGAAATTCACCACTCATCACCATAATTTTAAAGCAGTTCATCCCTGTTGCATTCTCAGTACAATCATAGGTGTAGTAGAGGGAAGAATGATTATATGTCAGTCGAAACACAACTTATATGCTCATTCGTAGGCTTTGGCCATGAGTTTTGTATTGACTCAGTTCATCATCATGCCCTTATACAAGACAAATAGCAAGTATAATGTAATGAAATGTCTTACATATGTTGTTGTGTTTTATTGTAGGACTGCACATCACAATTATTATAATGCTACTTATGAGGTGTGTGTGTGTGTGTGTCTCCATACAGTACTCTTGAGTTGGAATGATTTTGATTAAAACGGTTTTACTAAATGGTGTACTTTACTCATGTTAATAAACTGATATGTGCTCATATATTCGACGTTTCACACCCAGTTCCAGTAACACTTGGCAGGTAATGTCTCCATGTAATTCTCTCGGCTAAATGTGGGTGTCGTTCAAATCTTTGCATAGTAGCTGTACTGTACTCAATGAAGTAAGTGGATAAAGTGCTGGTGTTTTCTACGTTTCTTGCCCAGTTTTCAATAAGACTGGGTCTATAATGTGTCCATAGAGTACTATTGAGTTGCTGTTGTTTTCATTACAGTGGGTGCATTGCCTGCTGTATTTTACTCATGTGTATATAGATATTTGTTTGTATTTTCTATGTATCATGCCTGACTGCAGTAACTTGATGTACGATTTCTCCATACACTGGTATTAAACTCATGTGATGTACTTCAAAATCGGTTTATAGTAAGCTGTATTTCACTCATTTGGGTCAATAGATATTTGCTCATATTTTCTAGGTTTCTTGCCCAATTTCAAACTCTGTATATGATTTCTCCGTACAGTGCTCTCAAACTTGTGTGATTTCAATCAAAATTGGTTTGTAGAAAGCTATACTTCACTTATGGGCATAAATAGAAATCTGTGTTTCTTGCCCATTTGCAATATAACTCATCAAATAATGTCTCCATACAATGCTTAGTGTACCTTTCTCCAGATACCCTCAAATGGACAGTTTTTATCTGTTCTTCAGTCAGTATGGGACACACTTCATATCCTATATAGACATTATGTATACCATGAAGATGGAGGCAGTTGTTGGGCAACAAGCCAGGTGAAAATGAGTTAATAGTGATCCCTGACTAGAGAATTAAACAGGCCCCTAATCCCACTGTGTATATCCCTTTATGTTTGCCTTTCATCCTACCTGTAGAGACGACATGGGAACCTCGTACAGGATACACAAAAATGTATGGGATGAATATGAACATTAATAATTGATTTATAAGGCCAAGTGGGACTGTGGAATAACTTCATGTATACAAAGACACACTTGAAATTTCCCGCAGAGTTTTATTAGTTGCACTGCTGTGTTTGGGTCCAGGAGAAACCAGAGAACATTTGGTGTAGAGTATTGTGTGTGCACATGCGTAAAATAACATTAATGTATCTGACTGATGATGGTGTGCTTTTAAATAATAATCTCCAGCTGGTACAAGCAAAATTAATTGAAGCATACATTTTCTGAAAGAAAAGGAAATGGGTTAAAGTAATATATCGGACAAGGCTGCATGTACGTTGATGTCTGTATCGAACCAAGGTTGTTACATCTGCAGTTTTTTAAAACTTGGTGTTCTTTTTTACATATTACAGTAGAAATGTCAACATTGACTCTGTTGCCCACCCACTCTCCAATTCAGTGGGTACTGGGATTCAGGTGCATTTCCTTGAGGTAAAGCAGCTGGAGTGTGAAATTGTCTGCTTGGCTGTATCCAGTGCCAAATTTAAGAATAAGTGAACCTATACCCCACTTCCCCCACATGCATTTATAGTGTAAGCTGGGAGAATTTTGTCTTTACCCGAATCTTGTATTAACTTTTTGAGTTGGAGTTACAACTTCCATATGTCGTTTGGAGTCTGCACTGTGTACATTTCGGTTAGAGATTTTATGAGATGAAATAGTGTAATGTGGTTTTGGCTATTCTACCACCATGTGACAGATTCTAGGCAGGTTTCTCCCACCAAAGATTCTGAGGCTGATATTGAACTTTCACTTTCTGCTATCTTTTACCCTGTTTTGGGGATACAGCATTTCTTGTGATGAATAGTGTAGGCAGGTAAGTTGGTGAGTCATTTGGTACAAGGTGGGACAATATGTGTTATTAGTTCAGAAAAGAAATCCTGAGGGTGCAGTCAATTTGAGACAAGTCCTGTATTGTTACTAATTCAGCTGCAACCTGTCAGCCTTGGTTCACTGCTAATGTGGAGTAGCACCAATTGGTGACCAGATAAAAGTTGGCTGTTTAATTTGGCTCTGCCAACAAAGAGGTGTGATTTGGAGGTTTTTATGTGTGGAATCTACAATAAACAACATTAATTTTAATGGAACTTGCATAAGTTAAGCAATAAAGTTAATAATATATTACTGTCTCTTTTTTCCCACTGACTATTCAATACTAGTACCATATCTTGCAACCTTGTTGTGTTTTTGTGAGAGCTCAGGGAACAATTAGATGTGTTGCAGGCAAGTGTCAAGTAACAGCCCCATATTTTAAGCAGGATCTTTCATGATGTAGGAAAGGTCCCAAAACATGGAGCATTCTGAGTTTGGCTGCAAAAGGAAGCAGATAAGCAGAAACCTGGAGTGGAACATGACAAGCTAACAGCAACTGTACCATGTTACATGGTATAAAACTATGCCAGTCCACACCATGAAAGCATATTGGTGGTGGGGTGGGGGGGGTTGAGGTATAGCTCCACTTATCCTTAACCTTGGCATTAGATGGGGGTGTGTGGTTGGCTTCACTGCCAGGCCACTTTATCCCGGGAAAGAAACCCAGTCACCAGAGACGGTGTGAACATTTCATGCAGACGTGGTGTCCTGATTGGTTGTGGTAGATCGGGCGATCAAGACCGCAAGCTGGTGTTACGAAGACATACTTGGGACAGTCAACTCCTTGGTTGTGGTAGATCGGGCGATCAAGACCGCAAGCTGGTGTTACGAAGACATACTTGGGGCACCCGACTCCTTACGGTCCTTAAAAAAACCGCATTGAACCTCATTAATTTATTCAACATTACAACTTACCCCTCTGTCAGCCTTTCACGACCCTGTCTCAGCACCAAGATGATTTGGCATTAGAATAGCGGCGAAGAAAATACGTACTGAATAAACAAACATCTCTTAGCAATAGTAATGTACATAAATGGTATATATGTTTTTGTCTCCTCACGCGTCAACTTCAGTACATACACTCGCTCTTGTATGGGGCGACAACACGTGTACCATGTACGTGCACTTTAGCGTTGTTTGTAGTTTGCCGCGCATTTCCCATGACGCACATCGGCTTCTTGTGATGGCTGCACTGCATTGAGTGCTATTTACCTTCGGTATCTTACGTTCTCGAGGGCCACGTGTTCGTATGTGCGCGTGACAGAAAGGAATGCGTAGACATGACTGCAGATCTTTTGCATCGCCACCACTTACAGCTGCAGGTGTGATCCATTTTGTTTTATGTTCGCGTACTGTTATTTATTCGTAGGACTTTCCGTCGTTAATGAAATACGCTACGAGGTTTGGGTTCTAGTGATCATTGGCGGCCCTAAGCTTCGCTTCTAACTCGAATATATGTGTCACCACCGTCTTCCACAACTATAATTTGCAGTCGAATGGTGAGTAGCAAACTTAGTCACGTTGCTTGTTTAGGAATAAGTAGTTAATATCTCATTTTTACTCAAGGAAAGGAAACTTTCCTCAAGGGCTGGAAGGAATAATACTGTAAGCAACAATGTGGACAAGGATGGTGATAAGATAATTCTTGAAGAGGACGCAAATAGAGACAAAGAATACAAGGAAGAAAATCGCAATCTAAACGAGTCAGGAGACTACCCATTACAAGACATGATTTTTTATGGTTGGACGTCAGCATGAATCAATAAATATTCAAGATACTGGAAGCAGTTTTACAGTGTTTCACCAGAATATTAGGGGTCTGTTAAACAAATCAGAAGAATTAATAAGTTCCTTGTCTCCAGACTTTCCCCAGGTACGTTGTTTAACTGAGCATCATCTGAAACATTTTGAAATTGATTTTATATAAGTGGAATAGTATAAACTTGGCACTAAATTTTGCAGGGAATCAAGCTCTCAAGAGTGTGGAGTTAGTATTTTTGTGCATGATACCCTTCAGTGTACCAATATTAATCTAGATTAATTTTGTAAGTAAACAAGACATCGAAGCATGTGCAGTTAAGATTAACTTATAGTCCCAAACTATTTGCATTATATATATCAGTAGATCGCCAATGGAATTTTTTTTTGCATTTTTTACTTACCATAGACTCCATTCTCAATTTTTTACACAACAACACAATTGAGATGATTATATGCGGTATAAATTATTTTAATGACAATGACAAAAAAACTAAACTAGACAACTTGTTACTTTCATACAACCTTCACAGTAATTACTGTAAACTTTCCAACTGGAATACATAATAACTCTATTACAGCAATAGATAATATATTTATTGATAAGGTAAATTATGACCTTTATTCCATACATCCACTGGTTAAGGGGCTATCTGATCACGATGCCCAAATTGTGACAATAATATTACTTTGGATAAGCGTAATAACAAAACTCAAAGCATAGTAAGACTTAATAAATTCTCTATATCTCAATATGCAGTTAATCTCAGCTATGAAAACGGGGATGTTTTTATAGAGGAGAATCTCATTACAGAAAATATACAGTACACATAATAACAAACCGTGGATTACAACAGGAATGACAACCTCATGCCAGCATAAAAGAGAACTTTATTTGATCAGTACACATAGTAGTAAATCTAAATTAAAGGCACACTACAAATCTTACTGCTTAATTTTGTCGAAAGTAATTAAAGCTGTAAAACAATTTTTTTACAACAATAAAATTTCTAATTCCAACAATAAAATAAAAACTACCTGGGATATTATAAAAATTGAAACATGCAAAAACCGTACTTATAAAACTTATAAATATAGTTGGAAAGTTATTTACTAATCAACAATCAATTGCAAACTCTTTCAGTAACTACTTCTTAACAGTAGCTGACAAAATAACTAGCAACATTAAAATGATAAAACGTCATTAAATTGTAACAATCCCATACATTGTCTTTAAAAAAACCATAAGCTCCCCTGTTCAAACATGAAGCTAAAATATACAAAACCCAAAGAAATAGAAAAAATTATTAAATCAGTAAAATCCAGAAACTCTCATGGATATGATGGGATTCCTATGAAAATTCTGAAAGTAAGTACACCTTTCATCACATCTCTCCTAACATACATTTGTAAAAAATCACTTTCGTCAGGTATTTTTCACTCCAGATTAAAGTTTTCTGAAATAAATCCCTTACATAAAAAAGGAGACAACGAATATAAACAATTTTAGACATCTCTCTTTACTTACATCCTTTCCAAAGATTCTGGAATAAGTTATATATACAAGATTGTACCAACACATCGACCAAAATAATACATTAGCAACCGACCAATATGGCTTCAGAAATAATTCCTCAACTGAAAAAGCTTCCTTCCAACTAATAAATGAAATATTACTAGCACTTCATAATAAATTAACAGTTGGTGGAATATTTTGTGACTTAAAAAAAGCATTCAACTCTGTAAATCATGATATACTATTGACTAAATGTGAATTTTATGTATTCCAGGGCAAAACCAATATAATGCTATGATCATACCTCAGTGATAGATATCAGAGAGTACTAATAAATAATAGCTGTTCTAATAATACTACTTTTTCAGAATGGGGCAAAATAAAACACGGTGTTCCTAAAGGTTCAATACTTGGTTCTTTGTTCTTTTTAATCTATATAAATGATCTTCTGAATATAATAGCTGAGCCATCAAAACCAACCCTATTTGCAGATTACACAAGCATAATAATTTCAAATTTTAGTCCCTCAAAATTTAAAGAAGACAGTTGATAATGTAAATGACTGGTTCAGAGGTAACTCATTATCATTGAGTTTTGATAAAACCTACTTTTTACAATTTAGCACTAAAAATAGTTACGAAATTAATATAAAAATAAGTTGTGACAATAAACTGATTAAAGAGACTAAAAATACTAAACTTCTTGGATTAGATACAGATAGTTCCTTGTCATGGAAAAACCATATTGATCAAATGATGATGTAACTAAGCAGAACATGCTATGCGGTTAGGTATGTCAGACATTTTATGTCCCAAGGTTCACTAAGGACAATTTACTTTTCATATTTTCATTTCATCCTATTGTGTGGCATAATTTTCTGAGGTAATTCTGCATACAGCTCTTATATCTTTAAAATTAAAAAAGGATAATTAGAATGATGATGAGTACCATAAATAGAGAGTCTTGTCAGTATTTCAAGAATCTAAAAATTCTACCATTAAAATCACAATATATTGTGTCCCTTTTATTATTTGTTACCAAAAATAGACATTTATATGAATCAAATTCAGAAATTCATATTATTAACACCAGATTTGGTTCTTACTTACATATTCCAACTGCAAACTTAACAACTTCCCAAAAGGATCCCTTTTATTCTGGAATCAAAGTTTTTAATCACCTTCCCATTAGCATCAAAAATACATCTCATGACATAAACCAATTCACATGTGTTTTAAAAATTATCCTTCTTATAAATTCATTTTACTTGTTGGAGGAATATTTTGCTTGCAATTCCAATAGAGATCTCGGCTCAATGTAATCATTTTAAAAGTAAACATCTAAATATTCTTACATGTAACATAACACAGCACCATTCTATATTATTACTTTAATTTGAATTCTTAACTCTTTAGTATATTTATATAAATACACATATATCTTGATGTAGTGACAAATTTCCCTTCCAGTTGGTCTTTATATTTTGTATTGTTATATATTATATTGTATTATGTGGATGTCTATATATTTAAGATGTGTTGTAAATTGTAATCTGTAATTGACGTGTCCAATGTTACATATGTGACTGAATGGATGAACAAATAAACCAAACCAAATCGGGTAGCAAACTACATGTTGTTCCAGGTTGTAGTGCTGTACAATGTACAGAATCTGTGATATCTAGGAATTGTATGGATTTCGGTTAATGCAATGCAATAATGTGAGATTGAACTTCCCTCTGGAATAGTATGGCAAATACGAATAATTTACAGTGATTCATTGTTGTCTCGGGGCATGATCTTGAGGTTCTTATGGCTACTCTCACTTGTCCTTACTGGAATGAATTGGTGACATGTTCGGTATAGTGGTATATCCGGATGATCAACTGATGCAGGTGAAGGGTTATCGCACCACGTCACTACTGTTAAAGGTAGTTCATAGGCATAACCACCGCAATACATCTTGACATGTTATTTTTTGTAATGAAGGCATCTTCTTTGTTGTTCTAGATACCGCCGATTCATGGGTTTCCACTCTTCACCTCATAAGTGGCATTTTAGTCGTTCCTCGTAAGCTGACCTCATTGGGAACTGTCAGGACTGCCAGCTGAAGACATTCTGTTGAACTGCCTCATGTCCTGGAACAGTTGTTTATGTAAACATCTGATCTTACTATAGAAACTCAAACATTGCAAAATGTAAATATATTATGATGAAATTAGCTTAACTCAAGTAGTTTGTTTTATACAGCTGTGTGAAGCAGGAGTGTTGACTGTATCCCTTAAAATGGATAAAATTGAATATCGTGCTGTTATAAAATTCTTTGTAAAAGAAGGTTTAATGCCAAAGGAAATTCATTCAAAGTTCATAAAAGTTTATGGGGACTCTTCTCCTTCATTTTCAACAATTAAGAAATGGGCTGCCGAGTTCAAACGTGGCCGTACCAGCCTTGAAGATGATCCACGTGAAGGACGTCCAAAAAGTGCAACAAAACCAGAAATCATTGAACAAGTGCATGATATGGTATTGGATGACCAGCGGATGAAAGTGAGTGAGATTGCTGAGACTATAGGCATTTCAAAAGAACGTGTAGGATATATTTTGCATGACGAATTGGATATGAAAAAGATTTGCGCAAGATGGGTGCCGCGCTTGCTTACAGCAGAGCAAAAACGCACTCGGATGGAAATCTCTGAACAGTGCTTGGAACGTTTTTACAAAAATAAAACTGATTTTGTGCGTCGATTTATTACTATGGATGAGACTTGGATTCACCATTACACACCAGAATCTGAACAGCAGTCAAAACAGTGGACAGAAGTCGGTTGTTCAGCGCCAAAGAAGACAAGGTCTGTTCCATCAGCAGGAAAGGTCATGGCATCGGTGTTTTGGGATGCTGAAGGCATTTTATTTATTGATTATCTTGAAAATGGTAAAATAATAACTGGGGAATATTATTCCAATCTTTTAACCAGACTAGACGAAAAAATTTGCGAGAAAAGACCCGGTTTGCAAAAGAAAGAAATCATCTTTCATCAGGATGATGCACCCGCCCACAAAAGTGTTTTGGCAATGGGGAAATTAAGGGATCTGCACTATGAATTGTTGGAACATCCACCCTGTTCCCCAGATTTGGCTCCCTCTGACTTCTATCTCTTTCCAAAACTCAAACTCTTCCTCGCTGGTCAGCGTTTTTCTTCGAATCAAGAGGCGATTGCAGCTGTAGAGGGGTATTTTGCAGAACTTACGAAGAACCACTACAGGGATGGGATAATGGCACTGGAGCATCGCTGGAATAAGTGTATTAGTCTTAAGGGAGATTATGTTGAGGAATAAAAATAATGTGATATTATAAATACTTTTTTTTTTTAAATTGTTAGGCCGAGAACTTTTCAGACCACCCTCTATCTATGTAGGCTAGAGTTGTATTATTAGAATCTTAAGTTACTGAAATTTAGGAAAAACAAAATAGATGAAAAATACTATGAAATTATCAAATTCCTTTTTAAGTATAAATGCTAAAGGTCGTGCTGTCGTTGCTAAAGGAAAAGATGGTGGTAGCAATTTTACAAATTCTTAGGCATGGAGCTTATGCTAATTCTGCATATACCTCTACATCTTGGGAAGATTATACACCACTGTGCCTTGCTGTTAAAGAAGGACATGAAGTTGCCCTGTTACTTTTAAAATGTGGAGCTAATGTTGATGCTCAAGTTAAGGATGGTAAATCTGTACTATAATTGGCTGTTGAAAAAGGAAATGAAAAATTTGTTCAGCTACTTCTAGAACATGGAGCTAACGTTGATGGTCAAGATAAGGGTGGTAAAACTGTACTACAGTTTGCTGTTGAAAAAGGACATGAAAAAGTTTTAAACTGCTTTTAGAATGTGGAGCTAATGTTGATGCTCAAGATGAGGATGGTAAAAGTATACTAATCTCTGCTGTTGAAAAAGGATGTTCAGTAATTATTAAGTATATTTAAAGCATTCACCTGATGTGAGTAAAGAAAGTAACAGGGAAGCTCTTAATGTCGCTGTGCAAGGCTATGGAGAAGGGTATGGCAAGATCATCGAAAACCTGCTTTAGTATGGTTTTACTGTCAATCCTGAAGATGTAAATAATTGTAAATTGCTGCATGCTGCTTTTGAGAAAGGATGTTTGAAAACTGTTGAAGAACTCTTAAAATATGGTACTGGTGTTAATACGTTATACAAAACATCTGGAATAGGGTATATGCCTTTACATGTTGTAAACAAAAACAAACAGGAGGAAGTAGCCAAACTGTTGATAAGCTGTGGAGCTGATGTAAATGTTCAAGATGAAACTGGAAAAACTCCAATGTTTTATGCTACTCAGAATGCTGATTTAAATATTACCAAACTACTTTTAAATAATAAAGCTAATGTAAAAGATAATCCTGAACTACTGAATATTGCTGTTTTGAATGAATGCACAGAAATTGTTGAAGTTCTTTTAGAACATGGTGTTGATGTTAACACTAGTGATAAACATGGAAGAAAGGCATTGCATTTTACTGCTTTAGGTGAAGATAGAGAATTTTTTGAGTTTCTTCATCATAAAGATCCTGATATTAACCCTTAGGTGACTAATGTCATATATATATATGGAGCACCCATTCTTGATGTTTCTAGATCACACACAATGACGCAGCACAGTCGGTAGGACTCCTCTGGACGAGTGATCAGCTCGTC
>Ga0268261_10003094_pt1 | contig 12109 bp, 12 predicted proteins | sample TergutNc150P1_FD_190353 | JGI IMG/M metagenome (GOLD analysis project Ga0268261, IMG submission 190353) | Nasutitermes corniger P1 segment gut microbial community from laboratory colony in Florida, USA - Nc150 P1 (SPAdes) (version 2) | ecosystem: Host-associated > Arthropoda: Insects >... | reverse complement strand
TGTTACATTCATCTTTTGTTTAATAATAGTGTTCCTAATTTTGTCCTTCCTGGAAAGTCGAGCCGAGCGTCGCCAAAAATCCATTTCTGTAGAGTTCAGTTTTGCCACCATTTTTGCTTTTAAGCATCATGTTTCCCCTGCATATGTAATTGTACTTTTAACTATTGTATGATAAATATGAGTCTTTGTTTTGGGAGTCACATCACGGTCCCACAATACCTTATCCTGCTAACGTGGAGAAAATGGTGAGCTCCTAATAATGCCAGCAAATAGTAGATGGGATTTAATTCGGGCTTTAAAGGGTTAATGAGCAGATTATTAGGCCTACAATGCATTATGGAGCGTATAACAGTTTTGCCTCGAAACTGGTATTTGCTACAATCTAGCGGAAATAACGGGAACAAATTCAATATTAATCGCTGCCGTGCAGGCGGCGGCAGAGAAGTTAGTTGGGATGCATAACGTTCCGGCGTTCATTTTGCTGATTTGTAACTGCGCAGTTAGACATGTTGTAAATGTCTGTTGTTTTGATTGCAATTTAAGTTTGTAATTGAGATTTTTATTTTTCCCTTTATAGTTTTCCCAAGTTGGCAACTTGTAATGGAAACAGAGTTGCTTCATTACGAAATTAATGATCAGGGATTTCTTTACGACTGATATGGGAATAGAGAAGTAATGGCTGCTAAGGTCATTACTCTTAATACAGCGTACAAGACTGTTATCTAACAAGCTTTTGTAGTAGTACAAAATACTGGATGTGGAACATAAGGCATTTTTATTGTAAAGTTTAAGTAAATTTTTCCTACGCATAGCATGAAGGCATGGAAATTGTGTGTATTTACAGCTCTAATCCTTTCTAATTTTGGCAGTTTCTTTTGCCCTGAAACTTGTCGTATTGATAACCATTCAAGGAACCTTTTCCTGTTATCATATACTCCGGCAGTGTGTTATATCTGTAGTATAACAATCGCGAAAGTACAGATTTTCCTTGTGTAAGAAATGAAGGCGTACTTATCTGTATAGCCCTATACGTATATGTACGTGTAACCCTGTGCGTATATGTATAGCCCTGTGCATATATGTGTAGCCCTATACGTGTATGTATAGCCCTTACGTGTATGTTTAGGCCTATACGTGCATGTATAGCCCTGTGCGTATATGTTTAGCCCTTTGCCTATGTGTGTAGCCCTGTACTTTTGTATAGCCCTGTGCCTATACGTTTAGCCCTTTGCCTATATTTGTAGCCCTATACTTTTGTATAGCCCTGTGCGTATATGTATAGCCCCATAACATCAGCACTAGACTGAGGTAAGCTGTCAGTTTTAAGCACAGGCAACCTTTCCGTCAGAGAAAAGTAAAGGTAAAGATAAAGCAAACGCTGTAAAGGTCTGGACAGACCTTGAGGGTTCCAGGAAGCTGAGGCTCCCAGCTTTCGTGACAGTTGGCTCATGAAGATGGTAAGGTTGTCAGCCCTACGCACTGGCCGCCTTTGCCTCCAGTAAATATTCCTTTTACTCATTTCTCTTGGGGGATGAGTCGACCCCAGGGCCATAGTGCGGCTGGAAAGATTAAATCAATGAAAAGTTACAATAACACCATGGGAAATCAAACCCACAACCTTCCGGCTTGTAGCGCAGTGCCTCAACCAACTGTGCCACCGCGTGCCCCTCCCCCCTTGGTCTTTTGTAGAAGATAAAAATGTACCATCCAGGGGATCGAATCAAGGTTCTCAGTGGCCCAGCCCTTAACCTGACCACCATAGTGAGGTATCCTTCGGAAGTCATGAAGCAAACCCTTAAAATATATCTTGATACACGAAATCTACATGCAACACTAGTACGTTGTGATGATTTTCATCAAAATATGTACAGCGAAGACTCTATCTAACGGCGTGAATGAATTTGTTTCCGTTTTATCTGCATTTTTCTCAGTATTTGGATAAAACCCGGAATATGAAATGTCCTTACAATACTGTGTGGTAGTGATGAGTTTCGTTGACAGTCTGGATGAACATGGCGATGATTTCATAAAGTTTTATTTAGATCTTAATGTTTTCATTCTTTTTGCATTGCGATTTTTTTGCTAAGGCCGGATGCAAGTAAACAACTATTGGCGTATCAGTGGTGCTACTCGTACTTCAGTTTGAATAACTGTGTTGTCCGGCATTTTATACAATTTACTACCTGTGGTTCATCATTTCCATGAACAGTGGACGGCACGGAATTGAGCAGTGCTGTTATCCGTGGAATCGCGGATGTCGAGCAATGGCGCACGTTTGCGATTATCTCTGATTCATGCCTGTATGATCATCCGTGGTCTGCCGAAACGCCAGCGAGGTGCAAAGCTAACGAGCGATTGGTTTTTGCTTCCTAATAATGATGTGTTTGATAGTTTGAAACAGGTGAATTATTGAATGGGTTTATTTCACGTTTGTGAATGTGCCTAGTAGCGCCAGGACTTAACAGGTTATACGGATCAGGGGTATGAAAGAAGCGTATTGTTTTGTTGTATTACAGTCTTGTGTTACGAACCATTCAGTGTATCAGCTATAAATATGTAATATAATATGCTTGTGTGTAGTACGGTGTCACAGTGCCCAGCTGCTCAGTTGTTTTACTGGTGAGAATCTGACAGATTGCCGTTAGTTGTGTGTGAAAGGATCCTACCCCTAACCACACTCGAAAAGCCTAACCTAACACGCCATGAATTTCCGCTTAACGCCAAAGAACTTAGGTTAAGTTTGGTGAAGATTTTGGTTTTGTGAGCTGTAACGACAAGACTGTCCTTTCCATTGTGTCTGACTTTCACTGCTTTGCACGTTTATTAAGAAATTAAGATTGTGTTCTAAACTGGAATTCGAGTTGAGTGTGTTTTGTTTTGGTAGAACGTGCGGTGAGTATTTTTTTAATGCATGAGGCGCAGTGGAATTTATGGCGGACATGTTAAAATAACAGGCTTACTTGCGATTTATAATATCGTGTAGTGTTGTAATATGCATGTGTCAGTTACTTAAGTTAAAGTTGGAAATGTCCACCATTCTCAGCATTGAATGCATTCACCCGTTTCATCATGTTGATGCAACCCATTGAAGGGTTTCTTTAGTGATAATTTAAATGCGCAGCTGATTTTTTATTGCATTTCTCAGAAATTAGTATAGCAGAGTTATTCATGAAAATTAGAAACGTGTTCATCTATGTGAGTAATTTTATTTGGCTCTTACATTTCCCAGACCACCCCTAGGCCGGCTTTCCTGTGTAACATTCCCTGTTGTGCTGTTTTTGTTACAGTTTAGGAGTTGTTAGCCTCCTACCCAACCACCAAGCTGAAGGACCAGTCACTGTTGGCTGTCATTGCTATATGTTTGTAGCTACCGTGCATGTCTGGAAGATGTTTTGTCCATGGCCCAAGTTAATCATGTTTGTTAAAAATGAGTTTAGAGGGCTGATCTAATAGAAATTGTAACACTTGTAACTGCCTTCCTTTCTTCATTCACCAAGACTTCAATACCTATCTCTATTTGTGCATTGCTTGTTTTTGCCCCTGATGTTAAGGAAATGATAGTGCATATTTGTTGTCAACATTGATAGTGACAGTAAGTGAAGTGATGGCTGTTAAATTAGATTGATTTTCTGACATTAGTACACAAACTGAAAGTGTAACCATGGCAGCCAATTTTGTTTTATGTCTTCACTGAATAGCAGCCAAGGCCTAAGTTTTATTACTAAAATTAAATCCTAGAGCCAAGCCTAATCATTAATGAAAACTAAAACAAATTATATACCATTATGGTACACTTAACTTTCATGTATGATATTTATTTTCTTTTATAGTTTTTTCCTGTATGTTTCAGTCTTAAAGATACATCACCTGGGAGACGTTTAATGATATCAACAAGAGTGGAAAACCAGGGTTTTATGATGAGCATTACAGACATGATACTGTATAACTGACAGTTTGAATAGTGTTAAGACAATATTTGAAAACAGGATGCAGAATTTCAACTTAATGTCTGTCTAAATATGTACATTGCTGCAACAATTGAGGAAATGTTTATAAAGTATGAGACCTAATATGACTGTGGGTGGCAATTTTGTCATTCATGTTGCGTTTATTTAACATACAGCTGGATGATAGGTGGACACTTTTGTTTACATGTCTATTTTGTTTCTTCCTTTGCAGTCATGCTGGAAACAAAACATGAGAATGTTTTGTTGTTAGCCACAGTATCAGTTGTACTAGCAGCTGGAGTTTTCATATTATGGGGACCCACATTTCGTCAGAAGCGAAGGGGTAAGTTAGACATATCCTGTGTTTAGTTGGTAGGTAAAAGGTAAAGCAATTCCATTACAGGCCTGGACAGGCCCTAAGGGTTCCAGGAGGTTTAGGCTCCCACATTTTAAGACATTCAGTACATGAGGGTAGTAAGATTAGAGGCTGAGTCAACGCCAGTGCCATAGTGTGGCGAGAAGGATTATGTCAATGAAAAATTCCAACACCATCGGGAATTGAACCTGCAACCTTCCGGCTTGTAGCACAGTGCCTTAACTAACTGCGTTAGTTGGTAGGTGGTGGTAGTAAATTATTATACTGGTCAACAAAGATTTTGTCCCATGAGGAAGAATGTTTCTGATGTATTTTTGGACGCTGAATTCAAATATGTTCCCAGAATCTCTCTATCACCCACACCTTTCACTCGAGGCTAAAGGGCTGGAATCTTCTGCACCAAGAAGCTAAGGTGTGTTTTTACGATGGGCGCCATGAAGAATTCAAGGATTTCTTCTCCCAGGAAGATGGTGTCATATTTTGCAATGATGTTTGTTCCATTATGGAAGTTCTTGGCCATGAATATAACCTAGATCAATGGCACTTGTTCACTGATTCATCAAAAGTGAGCTTGAAGGTGGTTCTACTCCACAACGGAAATAGATTCCCCTCCGTTCCTTTGGCTCATGCAGCCAACATGAAGGAAAGTTATGAAAGCGTGAAGCTACTGTTGGAAAGGATTAAGTATGACGAATTTAAGTGGAAGTTATATGGTGATCTCAAGTTGTGGCACTCTTACTCGGACTGCAACACAAAATACTGCTGTTTCCTGTGCAAGTGGGATAGCCAGGACAAGAAGAATCACTGTGTAAATAAACTTTCATCTAAATGAACATCACTGATGCCAGGAGAGAAAAGTGTCGTCAGTCCTCCTCTTGTTCTTCCGAAGAAGATTTATCTGCCCCCTTTGCACATAAAGCTGGGCCTCATGAAAAACTTTTTGAAAGGTATGGATAAAACCGGCCGTGGATTCCAATATGTGAGGAATAAGTTCCCAAATGTGAGTGACACATAAAATCAAGGAGGGTATATTTATAGGATCCCAGATCAGGGAACTGATGCAAGACAAACAGTTAGATGAAGACCTGAATGAGACTGAAAGAAATGCATGGTTGTCATTTAAGAGGTTTTGCAAGGACTTCTTAGGAAATCACAAAGCAGCGAACTATCAGGATGTTGTGCAGGACCTGTTGACTTCATACAAAGCTATGGGGTGCAATATGAGTCTAAAAATCCACTTTCTGGAGTCACACTTGGATTTTTTACCAGAAAATCTTGGCGAAGTCAGTGACAAACACAGTGAAAGGTTTCACCAAGACATTTTGTCTATGGAAAAGCGGTACCAAGGCAAGTGGACCTCAAGTATGTTGGCAGACTGCTGCTGGAAACTGAAGAGGGATGTACCTGACGCCAAATACCGGCAAAAGACATACGCTTTTACATTTTAGAGGAACGTTTCTGCCTGTTACATGAGCACGTAAAGTACTATTTTGCACATTTAAATTCCTCTGTATCTTTGAAGCCCTGCCCGATAAAAAAATTCTGTATACATATCTGGATTCAGCATAAAAGTACTGCTAAGTTCATCTGTTGAAGTTCATGGGACAAAAAAAAAAGTTAAATTTTGTTCACCAGTGTTGTTTTATGATTTAACAAAAAGGTGGAATTTGTGCCATAGACACTTCAGCAAATGAAGATTTTTTTGAGGATTACTGTTTAATCACAATTTTATAAAAGCACAATAGTCATTTTTCCCACATTTGTAAACCATTCTCCCATGATAAGTGGGTCCCTGTCACCATGCCATGGCATATCTGCAGGTTGCAGAGGAGGAATAGCCTCCAATATGGAGGATAGCAGCAAATATATTGAATAGGCAGTTGCAGACAGCTGACAAGGGGTGGTCCTTCAGCTTGGGTGTTGGGTGAGGTGCTAACAACCCCTCTTTGTAAAAATTTGCTGTGTTACAAAACATTCACAATTGTCTCTGGGTTGGGCTTATCCTTTGGTACAACCCAAACAATGGAAAAGGAGGAACTGCCTGAGCAGTGGAAGGAATTGATAATTGTACCTATTTATAAGAAAGGTGATGAAACAGATTCTAGTAATTATAGAGGCATATCACTCTTGCCAACTACTTATAAAATTTTATCCAACATCCTGCTGCCAAGGTTAATTCCATATGCAGAAGGAATTATTGGGGATTATCAGTGTGGACTTCGACATAATGAGTCAACTAGTGATCATATGTTCTGCATTTGTCAGATACTTGAGAAAAAATAGGAATAAATTGAGGCTGTAAAAGCAATCCCATTACTGGTCTGGACAGGCCCTGAGGGTTCCAGGAGGTTGAGACTCCCCAGATTTCAAGATAATCAGCACATGGAGGTGGTAAGGTTGTCAGCCCCATGCACCAGCTGCCTTTACCCCAAGCAAATATTCCTGATACTCAATTATATGTAGCTCTCTCATCATCAAGAGTGAAAATATCCAATCAGAGGCCTTCTTGTCCAAAATGTGTTTTTTGTTTGCCCACCCAAACTACATGTGCACCCTATTAGAGTGTTCCCGATTTAGCATTTTTCGCACACATTTTGATCCTCAGAGATGAGACCACTACATTATCTCAAAAGCTAGAGATCCATTTACCCAGTGACATGACATTGTATCCCAGAAAAACAGAAACCTTAACTGTGCTGTTACAAAAGCCTAAAAACTCATGCTTTTTGCGGTGTGTGTTTTCTGTAGGACAGAAGAAATCACTTCACTTTTTTCCTTGCTTATGGTATGGTTATATGTGTCACCTTTATATGAGAGTTGAGGTACTCATTACAGTGAGTATTACGAGCATGGTCATAGAGGAGGTGATGCATAATGTACAGCAGCCAGTGTTTTGGAGAAACTTCCTGCTTCCATTTTCATGGTAGAATTATTGAGACAGCAGATCCCTTCAAAATGGTGGTACCCATCTCACAGATTACATGGCACCATATCCCAGAAGATCATAATTTTATATTACCACCAGCTTTGGAATTAAAGTTTTTATGTTTGTTGGTTTTTAGGTCATGTTCTTGGACTTGTGAATCTTGGTTACACATGTTTTCTCAACACTTTACTCCAGGCATTGGCTTCATGCCCTGTTATTTTGGACTGGCTGTCCATGCATCAGAATAACACCAAACAGAATAGTTTGACTTTGTCATTACTCAAGACCCTCCAAGGTAAATGAACAAGACACAGTTTTGCTTTCTTTCTGTATATGTCTTTATGTATGTAATCTGTGTTGTCTGGTGATGTGTTTTCACTTGGCACTGGTAACTATGATGGTGTTAACCCATTGGCATACAAAGCCGGCTGTGAGACGGTCTGAGCCATCGATGTCTTTCGCTTTTAATTCTAGCCTTCTGTCAGTAGATGGCATGACATGTCTTATACCGTTTGAAAGCTGATAAAACGCTCTTTTAAAAATTAATTTTGTATGAATAAAATATAAATGTACAAGATTGCCATTTTTGCCTAAAAAATTAGTATTTGTAGGTGTGTCATGTGTTATAAAAAGTAGTATGCCAAAGGGTTAAGCAAAGAGTCAGCAGCAGACACTGGTGACTACCATGGTGTGAGGTAAAGTGTCTGCAGTGGACACTGGTGACTGTCAGAGAGAGAGAGAGAGTGTGTGTGTGTGTGTGTGTTCATGTGTGTATGTGTGTGGTTTTCAGTGGATATTCACAACTGCCCTGGCAGAGAATGTATTAGATGTTCGAACCGTAGAACAATCACATTGTGTTGTGATCAGCAGTAGTGTCTTGGAAGTCAAGCTTAAAGATTATAAGCCAGAAACAGGTCATTTACATTTTTCTAATAATGTTGGCAGCACTGAATGGAAAGGGCCAAGATGAAGATCCGTACACTCCATCCAAGTTGATCCAGTCACTTATATCTCAAGGTTGGTTTATACCACGTGGGGAACAAGATGCACATGAATTATTTCATGTTATTGTCGCAACACTGGAAGAAGAAATACAGCAACCACTGTCTAAGGTGCAGCATCTTTTTTATTAATTGTTGTATGGTTTTAAGGACAGCTGGCTTTTATTGTGTGTGTTTGGCACTTGGATTATTTATTTTTTGTTGCCAAAAAAATTTCCAGGAATGCTCTGCTGTACGAATACTTACATGGAGACATCAGTCCATGTTAGCTGGTATAGCTGAGTCAGTAATACGTCCAGCTGTGAGCCATATGGCCAGGGTTTATTTTCATATAGGGGCACTGTCTTGTATCACATCAATTTTTTGGGCAGTTAAGTTATCAGAACTGAAAACAGACCACTCACCTCTGTTGTACACGGAGGTTTGGAATGCAGAAAGCTTTAGCTTCTTGTCTCTTATCTGGTGTAGTACTGACAAGGAGAGTGCACAGTTGTGTCCTCACAAATTCTTGTTACACCTGGTGACAATAAAGAACTCCTGCCATAGTGCAAAATGGCCAAGGAGAATGACCCCATATTCAGAAACTGCAGACAGAATCAACATTGAAATTTTGTGTCTACCATGTTACAGATGATTATCACCCACAGTTACAACTGTTGGTAGTCTAAGGGTTAAGGCATGTGACTTCTAGTGCAAAGGTTGCAGGTTTGAGACTCATTGGTTTCCATGTCCTTTTTACATTTTTAACTTATGAATTCATAATTCTTGATCTCTACACTTTAATTTTCCTTTAGTTTACTTCAGTGCTAATTTGTAGTACAAGTGTATCATAATAAATAATGTGAGAATAGTGAGGTAACTTTAATATTGTTGATCTTAGTAGAGGACGTAAATTATAAGATAGTTGTGTTTGACGAAATACATGTTGTATTTCATTTACATATTAATTACTGTTACTGTTTGTTGCAGTTTCTGAATATGGGGTTGTACTGCTTTGTCATTTTGCCTTACAGCAGCAGATGTTTGTCCTTAAAGAGTTAAAGAAGAATTGGCAAGGACTCAATTGTACTCTCCACTTGACAGAGGGACAACTTTTCTTTTAACTTGTTTTATTCAAATTTTACATTGATTATTTTTTTCTGAGAATTTACCATTATATTTTAAGTAAATTAGTCATGTTTGGTACTGTGCATTGCATGAGGTATATTTGGTATACACCATGCTTTGGGAATTGGATATACTACCATGTTAAGGTGATTTATAAATAAAGTAAAATGTGAAAATTTGTAATGGTGATACTCAGCCACTGAAAGACAGAAGCAGATACAGCTTCCAAGACGCTAAGATTACAATTTTTTAAGCTTGTGATGTGCAGTGTGCATAGTTTGGTAGACGTTTTGTCGGATCCTCTTCATACATCTGTGAGAACTTCAGATCTCTCGAAGACACTGCTTGTATTAAATATGCTTCCTACATTGACCACTGTATTCATGTCATATTGAATAAACCATTGTCACAGATTATGAGACAACTGAGTAATGGGCTGCACCATGGCTCAGGAGGTTAGCCACTGGCCTGTCAACACTGAGGCCTGGGTTTGGTTCTAAGCCAGCCAATGTTGAATTTGTGCTGGAGAGAGTGGGACTGGGGCATTTCTTTAATGATTTTTAAAACTAATTATTTAATATCCATTTATTTAATTATTATTTCTTTAATTAATTATTTATTTCATTGATTATTTATTCACTTAGTTATCCCAAAATTTCTTTACTTATTTAACCATTTATTTATTTAATCATTAATTTATTTAATTATATATTAAACAGGTGTTGATTGTTTTATTTATTTATATATTTTTTTATTCTAATTTTCAGTTGTTTTTACTTATGTAATTACTTAAATTGGCTTGGGATAGCATAGTTGGTATAGCAACTTGCTACAGGCTGAATGGTTGAGGATCGAATCCCGGTGGTGGCAAGATTTTTCACTCCCACCCACGCCCATTTTCTTTTTTATTTATTAAATTATTCAGTTAATTTATTCATTTACATAACACACACTTTCATTATTGGTATCAAAATCATCTAAGAAACTGTTTAAATATTTGTTCCAGTATTTAAATGTGTTTGCTTACATTTTCCAATGTCAGTGCTGTTTCACCAGTGCTCCTTATACACTTATGTGTTAACTAGTGCTGTATAATTCTAGCAGCTGACAGCATTATTAATACACTTAAAAGGAAAGAAAGTCCATAGTCTTCTGGGATGTGATACTGTACACTCTGGTAGGTAAATTCTGATATTTTGGAGGAAGATATAGTCCTCATCTTCAGGTTCCTCTGCTGTATTCCAGAAGACAGTAATCTTTGTAGGTAGTGCTGTGATCACAACAGATATCACAGTCAAGATTTAATATTTCATTGTAGGTGTGTTCCTTGTCTGATGCTATTGAGAATGACCACATGGAGGGTCAGTCTGATGCCATTCAGCAACATCCAACAGGTGTTAAACTGCGAGCTGCAATGTCTGATCGTGAAGCAAGCTGCCAGTGGCAGGAAGCCAAGTTAAAAGGCCAGCTGCCTTTCCAAGGCCTCTTTACAAGCCAGCTACAATGTATGAGCTGTAAATACAAGGTACTTCAACTTTCAAGGTGATTGATGTTAGAATCATAGTACTGTATTTTGGCAAATTCAGGCTGCACTTCTTGTTTCAAATAGGCATCCCTCAAAACTAGGGCCCAGTTGGAATACTTTTGTGGTCATTTGGGAGATGTTGCATTACAGTTTTGAACATGGGGTACCGGTGCAACTGCATTGTTTCCCAGGTATAATTTTTTCCATTTAAGAAGTGTGGTTAAGTTCTACCATCTTACACAATAAGTACTGAACATATAAACTGTGAGTGTATGCTGTTCGACATTTTGTGTTGAAGTTTTTGAGGGTTTTTTTGTAATAAAATTTACAAGCTGTTAAGTAAAACTCATTGTGTGAAAACAGTTACACTGGCAGAAATATTTTTTTTTAATCCTGGCTGCTAATTTCTTCACCTACTGAAACTTCCTCAAACCTTCTTGTGTGGTGAAAATTAAAAAAGTGTAAGTACAAAGACAAGGTGGCCTCCAGTAAACAGGTTTTCATTTTATTTGAAAGTTATGGATGAACGACATGTACACAGACTATCTTCAAAACAGTGTAAAGTAATTAGGCTAGAAACAGTGAGAGACTGTGCCATTAAATGCATGTGTTTCAACTTACTTGGCAGCACTTGGGACATTTATTTTTCGGCCTTGTTTTCCCTTTCTTAATCCATGTGGCATGAATCTGGAATCCAAATGTATTTTATCTCTTATATAAATGGGAAATATACATTCTGCTTTGAGATTTATATGAGAATTTCGTGTGAGAAATACATCCCATTTTGTAATATGTCGAAATTTTTTGTGATATAAATAATCTGGCCTTGAAAGAGTTACAATATAGTTGTATTTTATTTTTATTGGCCACAGTTTGGCGGTCATTTTAGGGTGGGAAGGGAAGTATAGGGATTATGGCCTGTTGGTCCCTTGTGATTATTATGAAAATACACTCCTAAGGTAATTTGATTCCCCTGTAACTGGGTGCTGACAAACAGAAACTCATGTTATACACTATGAACAGTACATAATAAATATGTATATTAACCCTTAGGCTACTAATGTCATATATATATATATGGAGCACCTATTCCTGATGTTTCTAGATCACACACGACGCACCACAGTCGGTAGGACTCCTCCGGACGAGTGATCAGCTTGTCGCAGAGACCTCTACCTGACAACACACGACACTCACAACAGACAAATATCCATACCCCCAGTGGGA
>Ga0268261_10003093_pt1 | contig 12111 bp, 9 predicted proteins | sample TergutNc150P1_FD_190353 | JGI IMG/M metagenome (GOLD analysis project Ga0268261, IMG submission 190353) | Nasutitermes corniger P1 segment gut microbial community from laboratory colony in Florida, USA - Nc150 P1 (SPAdes) (version 2) | ecosystem: Host-associated > Arthropoda: Insects > Digestive... | reverse complement strand
ATTTTAGAACAACAATAAAGTAACCTAAGCTTATTAGCTGACATAATTACAGCTGTGTTACGACGGTTTTATTTGCATATGTGTATTGACAATTATACCTTCAGCAGAGCGGGGATGAACAAACTAAAGAAAACTAAAAATTTCTTGCTTATTTTACCTCTCTGACTTACTTCATTACCTCCCACAGTAAACCCGTCCTTTAGACCCCACAATTGTTTTTAAGAGGTGGATTAGATTTTCTTCAGAAAAGCGTTGTATTATGTAGCTGAGCTGCCGTAGCTTATCTTCCAATTCCTCTCTCAGATGTGTTCTGGTGGTGACCCACAGCTGTTCTACCGCCGTCTGCCTTAATGCTTGGAGTAAAAGAATGACAGTCTCTTTATAGCTCAAAGTGATTTCATCAAAACAGTCCAGCATTATTACTATTTTTAATTTTCGTTTTTGTTTACAACACTGTTGAAATAATTCCAAATCTAAAGAGGTGTAAGCTTCAACAGTTCCTCCAATACAAATTCAATCGCTTTCTATTCACTCATCCGTTCTCCTTGAAGTACATTAAGTTTATCTGTGTGGTCATTTAAGTCAATTCTCACCACGCATGTGGCTGGGGACTTCTGTTTGATTTGCTTATACAGTTATGCCACTACGGTGAATTTAGCCATCCCTGCTGTATCAGAAATCAACATCATTCCCTGTTGCTGTGCTTGCTCCAACGGCTTGTCTAAATCATCAGCTGTATATGTGTGTGAACTGTCGGTATCAATATATCTACGCAGTGTTTATAAACGTCCTCGCGATTGCTGCCAAACTCTTTTCCCAATTTGTCTTTCTGTAGCCAATGCACATTTCTTTTTTGATCCTGTTGACATAATTTTTCCCATTGTTGCTCAGTACAAACCAGTAACCCAGATTACTATTTTGCTTCTTTATCATTTAATATGTCATCTTAATGCGCGCTTGGTGAGTAATTTTTCAATCGATATAGTACTTTTCATCGCAGTAACTGTTATTAGAAATCCATACTGGTATATCGCCAGTCCTAGGACGTTTTCCTCCCGATAAGTCAAGAATTGTTAAAAAATTTTCACTGGTGAGTCAGCAGATACAAACTAATTTCAGGCAAATTCACTGCCTTCGAAATTGACTGTGATTTCAAGTAATTTTTCTGTGAACTTCTGGTTAAGTCACCCTAAGTTAACTGTCCATCCTATGTAACAAATCCATTACTGAGTGCTTCTTTAGCTATATCCTGCAGTAAAGTAAATGTGTCATTTTCTGACTGAGTGTTCAAAATAATCTTCACAGACTCATTCTTCTTCAGAGATTTAAGTAAGCTTTTAAATGTATGTTTAGTTTCAACATTAAGCAGTTCGTTGTTACTGCACGAGCTCATAAACAGCTGTGGTGCTGTTGTTAACTGCAGTAATGTATGCAAATTCTCATAATTATTGACGACTAACAATTGCTATAAAATCAGTACAATATAATGAACTTCACTGAAGCAACCAGTCATGCAGGGTGTCTTTTCCAGCATTTGATAAACCTTCATTAGTCCTGTCCATGCATCCCCATCAACTACCAGTAGATGAAGTACTTTTTGTTCCTCATTGTTTTAATAGTCTCTTAAACTCAAAGCATAAGTGGTAAAATCAAATAGACTTTCTCGAAACTTTTCTGGTTAATACTTGTTTTTAATGTGATAATCTTTGTTCCTAATCTCGTGTAGTGACCAAGAACGTTCTGTATTTTCTTTTATTCTGGGGAGAAGCTGAAACAACCGTTTCACATGAGGAATAAGGGCCTGTAATTCAGCAACATTTGTACAACTGAATGTTTTGTTTTCAATCTCGAAGCCATGTAAATTTTTTTCTACTTATTCTTGGGCCTTGTTATTTCTCGTTTCAGAAAATATTTCTTTATGCTTAAACTATTTAGGGGACATAGGCCGTCGTGAATCCTATAAAAACTGGCACTTTTCTTCACTAAATATGCTTACGCTAGTCACTGTCTCGCCATTCGTTTTAGTTTGATAAAAAAAGTTTTAGTTGCTTTCGAACAGAGGATTTTCAACTGCAGTCTATGTGTCATCAATGTTTAAATGCTTGCCCCAATTACAGAAATATTTGTAGTATTTATTAACCAGCAAGCCAGCACTGACTGACCAATCAATTGTCATTTGAATTTTTAGATTACCCCGTTCTATTTTATTTATTTGCTCTTTATGAGGTTCAGAGGCTTCCACAATTTTATCCACATTATGCCTTACTAAATTATAAAATGCAGTAAGCGTTTGCTACCAGCCAATATCAGACAAATCGGCAAAGATATGATAGAACGTTCTTATATGTTTTGTTACAAGAATTGATGCGGTTTGGAGCAGACAGATGTCTAGAGACATCTAATTGCTCTATGTCAATGGAACGACCATCCAGCCCTATATGACGTTTTTGTCTTTAAGGAATTCATAGATTGTTTGCTTAAACTTCTCCACTTGTAATTATAGCTTAAATATATACATATATATTATAAGTTTCCTGAGAATGGCGGTAAAACACACGGTCCGGCTGGCTGATCGCTTTGAGGCGCTAAACGTCCACTCGCGATGTCCTGTAATTTAGCACGCTCTAAGGCAGATATTATATCGTGTCAACTCTGTGCACTGTGCAGTCAGCTCCTTGCAATGAAAGAATGTAAAATAATTATTCATGAAACTTTTCAATTGAATTTTTAAACAAGTGTGAAATGCACGTACATAAATGTTTATATAATTTGTATCTACGTTTTCACCTTACGCAGTACAGTGAAATTTGATAAGTGAAGTAAAGAAACCACATTTATTCAGAAGCCCTGTGACATGCTACACGCACTTGCAAAAATTTTATGTTATGTAAAGTGAAGGACAATATCAATTAATACACTTGTCACTTATATTTGACCAGCAGCCAAACCAGAATGACAGATTACGTTGAAGACACAAGTCATCGTTAAACGGACTGCTAGAACTGCCTTACAATTTCAGCGAATGAAGACACTTGCTGTCCACTGTCACTGTGATGTATGCAGTTCTCCTGGCGAGCATTCTGCAGGGTGTAGAACGTCGTGGGTTTGTCTACAGCTTCATGTCACAGTGATGACATGTAATTGCGTTACAATAGGTGGCAGCAAGTTTCCGCCTACCGTCAATAAGCACTGCCAACATCAACACAATTCAATACCCAAAATCCCACAAGAAATGTGAAATACAAACAATAACAGCTCTTGTGATATCCAAGGTGCTGCTTCCTATGTCCACCATCATGGCAGCCTTTGTTCATAGCCACAACAATCTCCTTTCTGATGTCTTTCCAGGGCTGACAACATACTTATAACAATCACAATGTAAGAAGACGTACTACTATTATAGAAACAGCAGCAATAGTAGTAGTAGTAGTAGTAGTAGTAGTAGCAGTAGTAGTAATAGTAGTAAAAGTAGTAGTAGTAGTATTAGTAATAGTAGTAAAAGTAGTAGTAGTAGTGGTATTAGTATTAGTAGTAGTAGTAGTGGTGGTGGTGGTGGTGGTAGTAGTAGTAGTAGTAGTAGTAGTATTAGTAGTAGTAGTAGTAGTAGTAGAAGTGGTATTTGTTGTTGTTGTTACTTAGCATAAATTCTAATTTGGTTCTGTAGACATGAAGTAAATTTTGAAGTATTATTTAAATCAACTCCCAACTTACAAATTCAAGACTGGAGAATTTTAGGTGAAAAGACAAGAGAGTGTCTGAAGAAATGGTTATGACAAAGGTGTTCTTGGTTACGGCACTAACACTTCACACAAAGGTCCTTTCATCTCTGTGCTCAAATCAGCCTTATTACAAATACCTAAACCCCGTTCTGTTGTTAGGAATTGGTAACGAAAGCTTAACCTTGAAATTATAAAGGATGTTCTTTTGTAGAGGGAGAAGATATGTGATATTTATCTAGTGCAATTGGGTTTCCACCCGGTGGTAGTGTTCGGTAAACTTGTAAAGAATTAGGAAAGAAACAGCAATATACAAAAGGAAAAAAATACACAAAAGACAAAATACACAAAATTGAAAACAAACATACAAAACAAGAAAACAAACAAGAAAAGAAAATTGAAAAAAATATGAATCGAATAATTAGGAAATAGCAAAGATAACTAAATAATAATTAGGAACGTACTGCTGAGAACCTGCATACAGCTACATAATTATAAACGTATTATAAACACATTTCACCAAAAATATTCACTTTACTTCATTTCACTTCACTACACTTCAAATCACGACACGCCACTACACTTCATTTCCCATTTTTCACTTCATTCCACTTTTCGACGTTTCGTCACCTCCCTTCAAAGCCCTTCAATCCTACTAACATATAAAAATATGTAAATTAGAATGGAAAGTCACTGGCTCCTCTACAGGCAGTTGGTTCCACAGTTTGATTGTCCTGTATACAAAGCAATATTTACAGATATCTGTTTTAGTTTCATTGCTCTAATTTTACAATTGTGATCATCCCTGCTCAAGTAGCATGGCCCTTTTAACCTGTCCACTATAGACTTCCATACCGGAATATTTTGTGTCATTATGTCGTTATCTTTGTCTCTGAAAACAAAAAGTTGGAAGTGGATGTAATGGTTATGATTGTTTGCTGTCTTTAACTGCGTGAGGGTAGGACGGTAGATTCAATGACTGATGGTTTGCTGGAGTTAACTATGTGAAGATAGGACGGTGGATGTAATAGCTATGAGGGTTTGCTGAAGTTAATTGTGTAAGAGCAGGACGGTGGATGTAATGGTTGTGATTATTTGCTGGAGTTAATTGTGTGAGTGGATGTAATAACTGTGATGGTCTGCTTGAGTTAACTGTGTGAGGGCAAGAAGGTGGATGTAATGGTTGCGAGGGTTTAATGGAGTAGATTGTGGGAATTATTGGATACATACAGCAATTGAATGTGACAGAAAATTGTCAGTAGTGATGATTATTTAAGTATGCATTTTATATATATAGAAAAACATAACACATTCCTCGCATTGTAGTGTTTTTCCCTATTTTGCTATTATAACAAATAAAAATTCTGCTCATTCTTATTGCAATAATTTCACTTCCAACAACGTATGAAGTTTTTTTAATGCAAATCAACACCCCTAACCACCTGCATAAGGACAACTAACGGGATCCACACAATCCAGACAGGGAGGCTTTTTGAGGCAAAAGAATGCAGGCGAAGGGACAAACTCGAGGTCCTTTGAAAGATAGGGTGACTACGGATTTGAGGGCTGCTGGGAAAAAAGCGAGATTAAATGCAAACCGTCTGTGGCACACATCCGTTGGTTGGAGAGCTGTGACGCGTTCCACGAACTCATGTGCAGGCTGTAACAGCTGACAGTTATTATATCATTTAGGTACTGCACTCACCGCTAAATTTGTTGTTACATGGATGTGAAACACTGCGGCTCTTTACATTACATTATTGCTGTTTGCAAGAAGACAAGAGAGGCAATGTACGTGTGACGTTATATTGAGGAGTGTTCGTGCAAATAATGGGGGATTTCGCAGTTTTTGGGAAGCGTCTTAAAAGTGGCTTTATTTCATGTATATAGGAAAAAGCACCGCTTGTGGAAAATGCTGCAAATTTGGTAGTGCGTGGAAATTTCTCACTGACCGCAAATATCGCACATAGTGACACAGTGACCGAATTTAGCGCCATTGTTAGGACACAGTAAAGAAATTAAAACAAATTCTGATATTGGTGGCAGACAGTGCATTTAAATTGCTTGTAAACGATAGGACGATTCTTCACAGAAGTTGGACACTGGTATTGCATTAGACAAAATTAATTTCTAGACGCGTATTATCGTACTGTTAGGTAATACAGATAGAGTTAAGCAGTTAAATACACCTGAGAGTCTTTAGTTTCCTGAAGCCACCAGTCTAAGCCAAAACTTCTTTAAAATTTACAATCAGGCCATAAATTTAAACTTCCATGCCTTATCAAATATTTAAGTCATTTACAGCCCACAAACAACACCGTGTAAAGTGAGCTTTGGTACTGAAGTGTATCAAAGTAAAAACTGTTTTAGTCCAGTCTAAAAATAATAAGTATAAATACAATTATAATATGTGAAATAACAAGATGGCGGCAGTGCATATTTTTGGTTGAGTTTCCATTATTATGAAAATGGATGATGGGAAACAGGCATGTGAATTTTGAAAATGAGGCAAATTATGAATATGTCTAGACATTATATAAAAATATTGTTCTTCAAAATTTTGCGTTTGATTGTGCGAAATTGTGCACTAGAAACGAAAAGATAATGCTGTTCAACATGTAGTAATGTCAATGGTTTGTTAAAGAATTAAATCCTATCAGTTGGTAAAATTAAGCTGTGTGTAGTCAGAGACATGAAATGTGGCTGAGAGTTGGTTACATAAAGCTGTGTATAGACAAACACCTGAACTGTGGCTGAGAGTTGGTTACATGGAGCTGTGTATAGATAAACACCTGAACTGTGGCTGAGAGTTGGTTACATGGAGCTGTGTATAGATAAACACCTGAACTGTGGCTGAGAGTTGGTTACATGGAGCTATGTATAGATAAACACCTGAACTGTGGCTGAAAGTTGGTTACATGAAGCTGTGTGTAGACAGAGAACTTAAATGTGGTTGAGAGTTTGTTACATGAAGCTGTGTGTATTCAGAGACCTGAACTGTGGCAGAGTTGGTTACATGAAGCTGTGTGTAGACAGAGACCTGAACTGTGGCTGAGAGTTGGGTACATGAAGCTGTGTGTATACAGATACCTGGACGGTGGCTGAGAGTTGGTTACATAAAGCTGTGTTTATACAGAGACCTGAACTGTGGCTGAGAGTTGGTTACATGAAACTGTGTGTAGACAGAGACCTGAACTGTGGCTGAGAGTTGGTTACATGAAGCTGCGTGTATACAGAGACCTGAACTGTGGCAGAGAGTTGGTTACATGAAGCTGTGTGTAGACAAACACCTGAACTGTGGCTGAGAGTTGGTTACATGAATCTGTGTGTAGACAGAAACCTGAACTGTGGCTGAGAGTTGGTTACATGAAGCTGTGTGTAGACAAGGACCTGAACTGTGGCTGAGAGTTTGTTACATGAAGCTGCGTGTATACAGAGACCTGAACTGTGGCCGACAGTTGGTTACATGTAGCTGTGTGTAGACAAACACCTGAACTGTGGCTGAGAGTTTGTTACATGAAGCTGTGTGTTGACAGAGACCTGAACTGTGGCTGAGAGCTGGTTACATGAAGCTGCGTGTAGACAGAGACCTGAACTGTGGCTGAGAGTTGGTTACATGAAGCTGCGTGTATACAGAGACCTGAACTGTGGCCGAAATTTGGTTACATGAAGCTGTGTGTAGACAGAGACCTGAACTGTGGCCGACAGTTGGTTACGTGAAGCTGTGTGTAGACAGAGACCTGATCTGTGGCTGAGAGTTGGTTACATGAAGCTGTGTGTAGACAGAGACCTGAACTGTGGCCGACAGTTAGTTACATGAAGCTGTGTGTAGACAGAGAGCTGAACTGTGGCTGACCGTTGGTTACATGAATCTGTGTGCTGACAGAGACCTGAACTGTGGCCGTCTGTTGGTTACATAAAGCTGTGTGTAGACAGAGACCTGAACTGTGGCCGTCAGTTGGTTACATAAAGCGGTGTGTAGACAGAGACCTGAACTGTGTCCGGTATTTTGTTCCTCAATCGTGACAGTATTTGAAGTCACAGAGTGCTGTGTGTCAAGCAGTTTATGACAAAATTTAGAACAGCAATCTATCGCTGTACTGCACACCACATTATTCAGCAGACGGTGCCAATTTTACATTCAGTGGTACTATTTCTGTGCAAGTTGTGCAGCTGCAGTCATTACTTTTGTGGACTTCTTCCGTCCGTCCACTGTAATACAACTTATACAATTAATACCATACGCAGTTGTTCAACCTACAATTAGGCTGTTATTGTACTGCAATATGTGCAATGTCACCATTTACCGAACTGTACAACATCTCTTCTTGGGATTTTCTGACATTTTTTAATATTCGATTTTAGTGCATAAATAATGACATTTGTGGCAAATTCGAAAATTATGCATTCCCTGAACTCACAGCGTTCTTGCTCCTCTCCCTCTCGACAGTGTGGCAGAGCTGACGTGATGACTTAGATTATGTGCTGTAAAAGAATACTTGAAGAACCCAGTTGATATCTCCATTGTGATAGTGGTGATAAGGATAGCTTACCTGCTTACGAATTATGTAATTATTAATATGATAATTATCATTATAAATTATAACAACAAAAGAAGACTTACAGCTCGATAATGCACAAACTTAAATATCGTCCACATGTTACCTTATACCATTTACGTGTAAATTATTAAGTAACAAAACAACTGTCTTCGTAACTCCAGTTATGATTCATATTTTCACACCACTCCAAAAAATGGCAGACACACTTTCTTTATTGGTTCTTGACCCACTACACTCGATAATGCAAGGGACAGTCACAGAAATTACTGTTGCAGGAGCCTTAATAATGAAACCAAACTGTTGTAATGCGGACTGCTATCTTCTGCCAAAAGACACTGTGATGTCAGTAGATACATACGGGTGTTTCAAAGCAACCTGCTTACTTGTTCTTCAGTAACAACAGTAAGGCTCGTTCTTCTGCCTGATCACTTGGGTAGCAAATTGATCTTAAGCATTTGTAACAAATTTGTTGCTATAGCTTTCAGTCACAACACAACACAAAACTGTGCCGTAAAATCACTACCAAACTGCTGTCACAGTATTGTTCAGTGTGACCGACCGCTGTGTGAACCGGAGATCTGTCATACCGACTGTCTGTTCTGCTGCAACATTTATAAATCGACCTGAAGTACAGTCTTGTAATTATCCACATGACATAAGCAGCCAAAGCAAAATGTTCAGCCCATAAACTGAGAGTAAATTTGCTACAAGGCCCACTGGCTGTCAAGCGGTATATATCGCTATGGTGTTGTGATTTACTGTAAATATTTTCTATCATCTAAACCTAAATGTCCTGCAAACAGCTCTGCAATAAACAGTCACCCACAATCAGTGCAGTTGAACCAATTTTAAACTCACAAATAAATAAAAACTCCCCTTTTTTGTAATTTTGTACCCTTCCCTAATTTTATACACAATTAAATAAAAAATGTTAAGCTGTATGGAATATCTAGCATTCTGAGAAGAATAGCTCCATAAATGACATCCTCTTGTGTACGGATGAGAGATCATCTTTGGTGCCTGCTACTTATTCTTCAGTTCCGTTAATCTCATCTCTGCCTCTCAATACTGTTTTTTTTTTAATGTTTGCAACTCCTCTGCCCATCCTAACCACCAATTCAAACTATCAGTTTTACACAGTGCTGACAGTGCAATATTACAGTTTGGATTGTTGTGTTTCTGGACTTCCTCCATTACTTCATACTCATAAAAGAACACAGAATTTTAGTAAATGGATCTGTTCATGCAATCAGCTGAATGGCACCCACTCACTTGCCCGAACTGTTTAAACTTTCTCTCAGACCCAAATCTACATGTGTCTTTCCATCATTTCATCTGACAGGAACAAACATATCCATTTCCCAAAGCACTGTTCTAACTCCAGATACCTAGCGGTCTTTGGTAATTATGTTGTATTTCCTGAAACATAACGCGATAATTATTCCAAGTCATCGTTTGAAGAATGGGAGATAAAGAGATCACATTACAATTGCACACAAAATTAAACATATTTCCAGAAAGACACAAATATTTTCATATTCACCACAGCTAAGTGATTAAAGAAAACTCCACAGCTGTTACGATAGCTGTAGCCATTATTTCAAACTTGTGACATCATTACTGAAAGTTAATTGCAAGTCAGATTATTGAATTGAGCATTCATTACAGTATTCAATAAAATTATGGGTGATCATGTCAAACCGAAATCATGGTGTTGCAGTTGCAACAGCCGTTTTAAATCAATGATTATTAAACAAGCAGAAGGAAATAACAACCAAGACTTGGTTTGGAAATTCTGTGTTGTGGAACAGAATGCACAGTGCTGGAAAAAGACAAAAGGGACTACTAATAAAGGAAGAAAATTTAACCCAAAAAGAATCAACAACTGGCTAAGAGAAGTCATGGACAGAAGATAAAATGATGTTCTCAAGAAGAAGGAATGTTGGTTTTAAATGCTGTATGGGCCTTTCTTGTTATACAATTCAACTCATGCACTATTCACACTTTAAAACACACTCACTTTAACATTTAAAACCAATAAAATGTTAAAAACGTGTTTGTAAGTATAAAACCCCTACATGTTTCGGTCTTTTTTCACGACCATCTACATAGTGTTCTCCGCTGTGCTTTGTGCCGCTACTATTCCTCTCGCTGATTTGCGTAACGGCACAAAGCACAGCGGAAGACCCACTGAAGATGGTCGTGAAAAAAGACCGAAACATTTACGGGTTTTATGCAAACATTTACGGGTTTTATGCATGCATATGCATACGTTTTTAGCATTTTATTGGTTTTAAATGTTGAAGTGAGTGTGATTTAAAGTGTGAATAGTGCATGAGTTGGATTGTATAACAAGTGTGGCAACATGCACGGTGCGACATTAAAGAAGCTGTATGCGCCACTCAACATAGCGAGTGAAAAATCTAACTTCTGACCACACACCTACTGATCATACCAGGAGGCATGATCTTTCAGGTAAAGGTTCTTGATGTAACACACTGACACTAGCAGGGCCTATAAGATCATCTGAAGCTCTGTTTGGTCAGTGGATTAAGATGTGCTTACAGCAAACTGTATGGATGGAACAGCAGATGACGTACTGTGGGAGGAATGTAATGAAGAGAACTGTTCTGTAGCAATGAGAGAGTTAACAGTGACTGAGAATAGTTAACTGAGTGACAGGTTTGTGAGTTTTGTATACAGCAGTGCACAGTTTGTATACATCAGTACACAGTTTGTATACAGCAGTACACAGTTTGTATACAGCAGTGCACAGTTTCTAAACAGCAGTACACAGATTGTATACAGCAGTACACAGATTGTACACAGCAGTACACAGTTTGTATACAGCAGTACACAGTTTGTATACAGCAGTACACAGTTTGTATACAGCAGTACACAGTTTCTATACATCAGTACACAGTTTGTATACAGCAGTACACAGACTGTAAACAGCAGTACACAGATTGTACACAGGAGTACACAGTTTGTATACAGCAGTACACAGTTTGTATACAGCAGTACACAGTTTGTATACAGCAGTGCACAGTTTGTATACAGCAGTACACAGATTGAATACAGCAGTACACAGTTTGTATACAGCAGTACACAGTTTGTATACAGCAGTGCACAGTTTCTATACAGCAGTACACAGTCTGTACACAGCAGTACACAATTTGTATACAGCAATACACAGTTTGTATACAGCAATACACAAATTGTATACAGCCGTACACAGTTTGTATACAGCAGTACACAATTTGTATACAGCAGTACACATTTTGTATACAGCAGTACACAGTTTGTATACAGCAGTACACATTTTGTATACAGCAGTACACAGTTTGTACACAGCAGCGCACAATTTGTATACAGCAGTACACATTTTGTATACAGCAGTACACAGTTTGTATACAGCAGTACACAGATTGTATACAGCAGTGCACAGTTTTAACTGTGATAATTACTGAATTCCCGAACAGTAATCACGTGAACATTAAGCGACTTAAATATCTGGCTGATATGAACAGGGTTTTCTTCTCCAAAAACTGAAAACTATGTAGGGGGTTTACTTTACACTTCGGTAAAAACAGTATATTGTGTTTTGTTAATGGTAGGCTACTGGGCAATAAATTAGTTCACTGTCAACTGCCCACACAAATAACACATTCTATTGTGTTGACATAGCCTTCAATGTATGGGAATAGGGGACTTTCAATTTGCCGGAAAATCGGGGTCATTGACCAGATTTGAAATTCAGTTAACTGTTTAAGAGCTGCGAATTTGAGGTTTTGAGTATCCCGCTCCATAGCATGCGAAACAAGAGGGGGGGG
>Ga0268261_10003092_pt1 | contig 12111 bp, 8 predicted proteins | sample TergutNc150P1_FD_190353 | JGI IMG/M metagenome (GOLD analysis project Ga0268261, IMG submission 190353) | Nasutitermes corniger P1 segment gut microbial community from laboratory colony in Florida, USA - Nc150 P1 (SPAdes) (version 2) | ecosystem: Host-associated > Arthropoda: Insects > Digestive... | reverse complement strand
CCATATATATATGACATTAGTCACCTAAAGGTTAATAATTTAACCCTTATCCTGCTAACGTGGAGAAAATGGTGAGCTCCTAATAATGCCAACAAATAGCAGATGGGATTTAATTCGGGTTTTAAAGGGTTAAACGGTTTGAGCCATAATATTCCTTAGTGTATTCTGTGCTGTGCGGGGTCTGTTATGGAACCAAAGACCCTGCACAGCACAGAATACACCAACCATACAGCGACATAATCTACTATGGAATGAAACAAACATAGCCCTTCGTATGCCATTAGTGTAACATAGCAGCGTAGTACTAGTTGAAATCCACCTTCTGCGTGACGCTGTGCCACATCTTATAATATCAAGAAGAGTAGACCGGCTACTAAGATATAAAGTGCTTATCCTCAAAAATACATTATAAATCGAGATTTCAGTAAAATTTACGCACTATATGTTTAGGTGGTCTGATAAACTTGTAATAAATTTTAATCCAACATTTTATAATTTTCATATTTTTTATTTTACTTGAAGCAACAGCTGTGTTATATCGTTTTAAATTACGTACTTGCATAAGCAGTGGCTTCATTCGGTTTTAAACTATAAGTTTCAGGTGTTACTTCCTGATGATGGCAGTCGACCACCGAAACATGTAGGAGGGTATATTATATGTATACATGCTTTTATGTGTAAGTAGTTCGTTTTTAATGTAATAAATATTATATGTTGTACAGAATAAGCAATATCGAACCAATCGATCTGAAGTCTTAGCATGTTAAAGTGCAGCTGGAATGAGATGGCACACGCTTAGAAACCATATTTCGTCTTTCGGTGAATAGAAAGGTTTGTGTAACTCGGTGGGGGTAACACAGTTCTGTCGACTACTGGTTGCAGGGGCGTGCGCGCCAGCTTGCAGCATTTATACTGTTCGTAGAAAAGTCGTTATCAGCTTAAAAATGTCGCTTGAATCCGGGAAGAATCGGCTAAAAAGGAGTGGTGGGCGTGAAATAATGTAGAATATGTACGGATTCGTGAAATAACAATTCCTTTTTTTCAGAAACGTAGAATAGTCACTGAAAGAACACGTGCTGTTAGGAGAACTGCCTGTGTAGAATTTTGAAAGAAGATGAAAATGTGAAACTGGTGTCGCAGTTGCATTTTCGTATCCAAGTAATTGAGGCTGAATGTTTGCACAAAAAAGTGTTTTAGGCTGTTTCGAGGAGAATGGTCCATAATTTCTACTTCGTTGAGCAAGAGAAGCCAACTGAAGGCAGTCCACACCACAATGCCCGAATCTACCTGTTATAAAAGAGGCGTGTCCTCACTGAGATTGATGCTCAGAAATGGAGTTTATGCATGTGTAATACTCATAGGTATAAACCATAAACCCTGATACTTTGCCAAGATTCCTCTATATTCTGAGCTCTAGTTACACGTTACTTATTTACCTACTTACTTGCTCCATGGAGCATAGTCTTTCGTGAGAAGCTAACCGGTTTTAAGCTAGTCAATAAATTCCCCACGTTTTATGGAATCCAAAGGTTCTTTATCTCGTTCACAAGTGCCCGTCACCTGTCCCTATCCTGAACCACATTGATCCACTCCTTATCCCTACATCCCTCTTACTAGAGATCCATCTTAGTATTTTCCTCCCATCTACGCCTGAGTCTTTCAAGTGGTCTCTTTCCCTCAGGTTTCCCCACCAAAAACCTGTATACGCCTCACCTCTCCCACATACGCGCCACTTGACCCGCCCATCCCATTCTTCTCGATTTTATCACCCGAACATTATTGGGTAAGGAGTACAGTTCATTAAGCTCCTCAGTATATAGTTTTCTCCACTCTTCTGTTACATCGTTCCTCTTAGGCCCAGATATTCTCCTCAACACCCTGTTCTCAAACACCCTTAGCCTACGTTCCTCCCTCAATGTGAACGACCAAGTTTCATACCCATACATAACAACAGGCAAAATTATAGTTCTGTATGTCTTAATCTTAAAATTTTTGGATAGCAAACTGGAAGACAGAATATTCTGCACCGAATGATAGCAAGCATTCTCTGACTTCATTCTACTCTTAATTTCTTCCTGAATAGAATTTTGATTTGTTAAGGTTGTTCTCAAATATTTGAACTCTTCCACCCTTTCAGGGGAACTATTTTCAGTCTTTACAGTGTGACTTCATCCTTCATTCTGATCTGGAGTCATGGCCATGTACATAGAATTATCAGCATTTACTTCTAGTCCGGTCTGCTTTCAGCAACTACTAAAGCTTCTGCTTTTTTCTTTATAGTATGTACGCTTCGTTCCAATAAATTAACATAATCAGCATAAACCAGGAGCTGATGTGTAACATTTAATTTTAATCCATCCTGGATTGCCTGAACCGTCCTAATGGCATAATCTAAAGCAAAGTTGAAAAGCGATGTCGATAAAGCACCTCCTTGTTTCAAACCGTTCCTAACAGGAAACATGTCAAATTCTTGCCTACCCCGACTCTTATAGGTTTCATTCAAAAACATTTTAGTAGCCTAACAGTTTCATGGTGATACCAAACTCCATGGGAATATTATACAATATCTCCCTCCTAACTGAATCATAAGCTTTCTTGAAGTCTATAAAATGCCGATGCACTGCTTCGTTGTATTCCCATTTTTTTCCCCAAGTATTTGACGAATGCAGAATATATGATCAATAGTTGATCTGTTGCGTCGAATTCCACATCGATGACCCCCATTGATTTTCTCTGCAAATGGAGTTACCCTTGACAGCAGGATGTTGGATAAAATTTTGTATATAGTTTGGAAAAGTGATTTGCCTCTGTAATTACTATAATGTGTTTTATGACCCTTCTTATAGATAGTTACGATGATCGACTCCTTCCACTCCTCAAGCAGTTCCCTCTTATTTCAAATAGTAATAATAAGTTTATGGATCTCATAGCGGATTGTTCCACCCTCTGCCTTAATAAATTCTGCTGGATTTGATAAATACCTGGTGATTTGTGAATTTTTTTAGCTTTTCAATTGCCATCTCAACCCCAGAGTTACTCGGCTCAGGCGCTAGTGGTTCTACTGTACTTGTATGTACGTGTCTGCGTAACATCATTAACCCCATGTACATTCAGTAACTGAGAAAAATGGTTCCTCCACCTAGCCAAAATACTGTAGGAGTCTGTAATCAAATCGCCTTTCTTATCCTATACTGTAGTAGTTCTAGGCTGATAACCCTTCTTAAAGTCATTGATGCCCCATATACAAGTCCCTAATATATTTTTTTATCTTACTGTTAGTTTCAAGTTAATTTTAGCTTTTAAATATTCCTTCTTTTTGTCCTGAAATGTCAGCTAGCTTCACGTCTTACATTGTTTAGATCATCTACATTGCTTTGGCTTGGATACTTTATCCACTGCATTTTAGCCTGCTTCGTTTGATCTAAAAAATCTAAACTTCCTTCATCAAACCATGATTTATGCCGCTTCATTTCATACAGATCTGGACTCTCTGTAGCTGAGGTTTTGATATTCTCTTCAATGATCTCTCACGCCCTATTTATGTCCTCGTTGTTACGTAAGTTCCCCGAAGCTGCAAAAATGTCCGAAATCTCAATCTGATATTGTTTCGTAACCTCCTTAAGTCTTTCCCTATCAGACTTCTTTGCTGGTTGTTTACTTACTGCCAATCTTTCCCTAACTTTTGCAACCACCAGATGGTGATCAGTATTACAGCTCCTCTGAAACTTCATACATGTAGTATACTCGAATGCCATCTCCTATCTATCAATCAGGTCCAGATGTATTTATGAATATTTCGCTGCGGGAACATCGTGCTCTTGACAACTAAATTTTTTTATTGTGGCATTGTTTACTGTTCTAATACCATTATCATTACTACCCTGTTATAGACTCTCATTTCCATTGTCGTTTTGAAAATATTCTGTCTCCCCATTTAAAATCTTCTAATAGAATCTTCATTTGGTACTTTGGAAAATGATTAAAAAACCTGCTCTAATTCCACAAAATACCGTTCTTTGAATCATCACCTTTCTTCTCACTTGGTGCATGCACATTAAGAACAGTGATATTACACCAGCGAGCTCTAACAACTGTATATGACACTCGATCGCTAACAAACTCTACTGTCTTAACTGCTGATACTATTCTGTGGTGTACGTAAAATCCTTTTCCCAATTGATGATTTTCATTTCCCTTTTCATAGAAAAAATTATAAGTCCCTGCCCTTACCGTGCCTCCTTTGTCCCACCTAACCTCCTGGGCACCCACTAAATCTGATTTATTTCGTGCTAATTTCCTGGCTGCTGTTGTTAGTGAACCTGCCCTATAGTGGCTTATAACATTCCAAGTACCAAATATCATGTCCCTTTTTCGTTGCTTAGGTCGTACCGAAGTATTATTCCAGGTCCGAGGCTTTCCTTGTAAATTTTTTCGTAACCAGGTACGTTTTTACTTTGAGAAGTTGTTAGCACCTCGCCCAACCCCCAAGCCGGAGAACCATCTCTTGTCGGCTGCCCTCGACTACTTATTCAATATAATCGCATCTACCTTCCATATTGGAAGTCGTTCCTTCATCCGCAACCTGAGGACGCGCCATGCTGTGTTGACAGGGACCCACTTATGACGGCTAGTTACTCGTTACCTCTAAATATTCATGCTGCGCTTTTGCACCGCCTTACCTCGTATATTGTAAGTGAAAAAGAATTTGATAGCCGAAAGCTGGTCATGGAAATGCGTGGTATCCGGTCGCCTAGAGTTAGGTATTTACGCGCTGTGGGATGAGGGGAAACCATTTGTATAATCAGAAGAACTTTTACACACAACACCCCATGCGTGGGATGGCGGGTCGGGATCAGGATTGAATACTCCTGTTTCAAAAGGACAGTGTCTCTTTATCGTCCATGCTGTTAGGAATACATGATCCTGATTATACTGAACTTACTCAGAGCTCTCTGTTCAAATAATCATGCCCTCATTTTAAGTCGGTCCGTTTTTCTCAGATGGAGAGCGAGGTTTCACAACCAGTGCTCTTTTACCACGACTGTATGAACCACGCCAATCTAAGTAGGAATGGTTGCAGTAGAAGCTAGCTAATTGAAACTGTCCCATTGCTGTCCTGGACAGGCCCGTAGGGCCCCAGGAGTTTGAGGCTTCCAGAATATCTAGACAATCGGCACATGAATGTGGTAAGGTTGGCGGCCCTACGCATCGACCGACTTTATTTCTGCAGGAAATATTGCTGGTACTCAGGACCCCAGGATTAGGTTATGTCCCGCGACCTTCGGCTTGTAGCACAGTGCCTCAACCCGACTGCGTCACCGCGTTTGCAAGAGAAGTTGATTCCAAATTCGGAATCCAAATCAGTTATTGTGGCCGACAGTGCGTCTTACCGCAATGTACAGACAACCGGCACCCAAGCATCAAGGCCAGAAAAGCTGAAATGGCGCTCTGGTTGGGTAGGCTTGTAGCATAACATACAGATCCGACATGACGAAAGTAGAGCTGTACGATCTCATAATACTGTACAAACTGCAATGTGGGACTTCTGGAAATGACAGTTTGTTCGCCGAGCACGGGCACATGGTGATCAGACTACCTCCCTACCACCCATCTGAAAACCCATAGACAAAATTTTGGGTATTGCGAAGAGCAGAATAGCTGAAAAAAAAGTCAAATTTAAGCTTGGAGATGTTCACCTACTGGCACAAGAGAATTTTGCTGCTGTGCCAAAGGAAGAGTGGGATGCTGTCTGCAGACATGTCAAAATTGTGGAAGTAGAGTGCAAACGTAGAGAGCACGAGAAGGACAGCGCTATGGAGAGGATCATAACCAGTGCCGATGAAGATGATGAAACATCACACTCCTCAAATTGCCACGACAGTGATATACAAGGAGATGGTCCACTCTCCGGTGACAGCGAGTAGTATTGGAAACAATTGGAATGGCACCGTCAGCAGGCCATTTTGTTTGAATCTGTAAGAACGGAAAGAATTAGTACATGGAAGTAGTGACGTTGAGACTAATTCTTTAATGCCAATGCAACGTTCTGATTCTCCATGCTGCTTGGTGCGTGTATGATGTTTTCATTATGAGTAGTAATGCTGGGTAATTTCTGTTCCGCGGCCGTGTGGCTCTGATTGGATACTACTCCATTCCCCAGTTTCCCCCTTTGTTCCCCTCTAGCGCCTCACCGTGTGTCATGTCATACCAGTCGCACACTACTGTGCGTGCAAACCGCCGTGGCAGCAACCCAGTGGATGACGCAGCTGGGCTTAACCGAACGCTTACCTCCATCCATCACCGAGGTTAAGGGAGCCCGAGCTGTAACTCCTCTCGTCCACCTCTTTGAGACGAGTTCATAACGAGGTTTTCGCCATGTTTTCCCGGTAAACATGTAACGTAAAACGAAAAAAAAAAATAATAAAAATAAAATAAAGTTTAAAACGTGATTCAGACAGGCGTGACACTCTGTGTTCACATCATCTGCAGCGAAGTACTGTCGAGGTTGCTGGCCTCCGTTAGAGTCTAATCGTGTGTTAATATTCCAGTTACTCGACATGCTCCCAGACCCAACGAGGAACGTAAATTAACGCACTTCGGTGTTCCGTATTTCTAATGAGCCCTTTTCTTTTATTCTGGGCGTCAAGGACGTGATGCTGCGTCGCTGAGCAAGTGGTTCGTTATTACAGGGGTGGCCAAAAAAGTCAATGCAGTCAATTTTTCCTCTTTTTTAGTTTGCCGTGTAATTTAAGGGTCATAACTGCTGAACATTCCGGTTTAGTGGTACTGAGGACCTGTTAAGGTTACCGTCTGTCCTCCATGAGGTTCTCTTAGTTAACTTTGTCTCCTGCAGCCAAATGCTAGGGTCGTACATAAAATTTCCTTAGACCGGCTTTCTTCCCCAGCATTCCCAGTTCATTCGTCATACTGCTGTTGGATGCTGTGTGGTCTGGGCTGATAAGAGCGTCGTTAAATAAACCATGAAGTTGTCCCTGTGCTTAACTAATCGCTACCTCGTGAATGAATGTGGGGTTAGAACTCCACACATTTTCAGTCTTTCAGTAGATGCAAGTGATTGGTCAGCTTTACGTTCGCGGTATCCATTGGCTGTGTGACTTGATGAGCCCCAGAGCCGGTCTGGACACTTTGAAGACTGAACCCCCTTTTCTTGGTCGTTTTAGCCTGTAACACAGACAAGTAACGGCGAAGTTCCTGTTCACGTCATGAAGACTGTTCGGGGAGTGGAGGTAGAGCGGGTGTGTAGCTCCACTCCTTGATCTCAGCACTGGATGGAAGTTAGTGGTGAGCCTCACGTCCCAGTCGCTTTACCCTGGGGAAGGAGGCCCCGGAGTCTGCTGGGCACCAGAACGGGACTGGAAGTTTTGGAGAACAAAAAAATGGAACCGCGATTCTTCCATTGTTCATCCTGCAGCCTAGTCACTATGCTGACTGAGCTATCCTATCTCTTAGCCTAGTCATATACAATATAAATGCATTATTGCTTGCCATCAAGGATTTGCATTTCATGATAAGGAACTGATGATAAAACTGAATGAGTGTTGCTGGTGGCAGGAACTCTGTGATACGAACGTTGAGCTTCCCTTTAGAGAGGGAAGAGAAGTGTGGGTTATTACTGTCATGCATCATTCTGAGCACAGCCGCAGTCCCACTCACATTGGGCACTTGTTCGCACACCAAGCAAGTGACTACTATCACGTAGCGTAGATGGGGGGGGGGGGGGGATTTTACTGCAACAAATAGTCGGTATTATCGACACAGTGCATACATTTCAATGTACAGAGCGGTAGCAGAAATTCTACATTTGCTTGCCTGCCGCAAGTATTTTTAAATATATTTACGTATTATTTAAAGACACTGTCATTAGCCCAGACTTTATAGCACAGAATGGATGACAGTGAATATTGAATTGGGAAGTGCGTGGAAGGCATGGTCGTAGCCTAATTTTATGTATTGTACTAAGATGTAATTTGCGTGGAGCAACTGAGGAAAGGGAGCACACATCCGCAGGATTTGTGGTACAATTATGAACTGTTACCATATCTGGGATAGCTCAGTGTAGTAACCGGCTGCGGACTGAGTGACCGGGATACATTTCTCGGCGGTGGCATTTACGTTTCTTTTGCCACGTCCAGCCGATTCCGAGGCCAACACTTAATTCCTGTCAGATCACCAATGGGGACACTTTCCATTGGGTAAAGCTGCCGTATCATATAACCGAACACCCCTCACCGTTAATGCTGAGGCTAAGAATGACTTGAGCTGCCCATCATGGTATGGTGCTTAGTGAAGTAGCTGGAAATCTCTATCTTGCCGTACTTGAGAGTCAGAAAATAAGTAGAAATGCACCGTAATTAGGTACATCCAGCAGACAGCCGTGATTTGGCGCCGAGCGATTAGCATCCGCTTCAAGGTCTGCAAACACCCTTCGCTCGCCACTTCACCACACCTAGCTGGCCCGGCCGCCTGCTCTGTTAAGTCATCCACCGGCCAAATACGAAGCAACGTACCGTTACCTGCAGCCCCCACTTCGGCCCCGTTCTTTCTCCCACTCTTCAACCCTCATTCAGCTACGCATCTAACCTCCACCAAATTCGTGCTCTTTACTGCTAAACCATTTCACTGTTATACAGTTTCTTAAACGGTTCTGTCTTTCAGTTCTGTTTTGTCTTATTCTGTAATCACAGGCAAATTCACGTGTGAGATGTTAGATTCTACGGGCAGACGACCGGGCAAATAGGCTGTAACCACGAAACTTATGACATATTTTGAAGGCGTCCTGTTCAAGTATGGGTGGGTCATCAGATATCCTAAGGTCTTTGGTGCTTTCCAAAAGTCACTACAGGCAAATTCAGGGATGGTCTCTCAGTGAGTCTACGTTCAGCTCCTTTCACATTCTTTCCTTTCGACGCTACATAATTACGGCGTCTTCAGATAATTTACACATGACGGTGGATGTGCAGATTACAGACTATCAGTGTCGCATAGTCTGGTTGATAGATGGCAACGATCCGCGGAAAGCTACGTACCAAATTACACAGTATCACGTTCGTGTGATGCTTACTGCCACTGTGGCCACAGAATCGGCTGTAGTTTATTGCACAGATACTTGGGGAGCAATCTTAAATGGCCTCCAGTCTTATATTTGGCCAGCAGCGTGACATCTTGACACAGGATTTGAATTCTTGTCGTTTTTGGGGTGAATACAGTGCCTTACCGATATAAATCACGTTGCAGTATTAGGCGAATTTTACGTTGTGGCTAGTATTGCGCCGCCATACCACTGAAGTGGAAGACATGACTCTTTGATGTATTAAACAAGAGGGAAAACTTGTAATTTTTTCCCCCGAAAATGATTACGTGCCGTTATATATAATTTCTATGGCGCATCTGCTAAAAGCCTAGGCGGGTGGAATATATCCTACCATACATCGGCGTTACACACGTGTGTGTGTGTGTGTGTGTGTGTGTGTGTGTGTGTGTGCGTGCGTTTGCGTGCGCGCGCGCGTGTCCACACACACACACACACACACACACACACACAGAAAGAAAGAGGACTCTTTTTCTACAAGATGCTTTTAAACTCCCTCCCTTTCCCCAAGGCATGCGGCATATAGCACAGACGTAGAGAGAGAGAGAGAGAGAGAGAGAGAGAGAGAGAGAGAGAGAGAGAGAGAGACGCAGCGAAAGATACGGTTGAGGTCAATGCGGGAAGCCACGTTACCCAATGGAAATGACAAAGCGTCCAACAATTCTGTTGCAGATTTATTGCCGTATTGAGGAAGTTGATGGCACCGTAAGGTTGGGCAATTGCTTCCCGACTTTTCGAAAGAACCTCCCCCTGTCGTCTTCGGGGTTTTGAGTGAATTCCCGGACTAAGAGCCCTGAACATAAAGGCGGCACTTTTCCTCGAAACGTCAGTAAGGAATTACCCAACCATAAGACGCAAAAGCCCAGAAGACCTACTTCCTCAACAGTCAGGCGGTTGAAACTTCAAACCACTGTTTTCGTATTGTGAAGAATATACTTATTTCTGATCATTATTTTTTCCCATTTGTTGTGTTTGTTGATGCATGATGGCAGTATTGTTTAGTACTAAGTGCTGTTACTAAGAATTGTAAGACTGTGGCTATTTTCACGCAGGATCATGGTCTTGCGATACAAGTGCCGCACGACTCGGGAGACATTACCATCATATAGTGCTGATGTTCATGTGTGTGTGTGTGTGTGTGTGTGTGTGTATGTGTGGAATTAATTCACGTTCATTTTATTGAAACACTACCATGGTTTGGAAACCATGGCATTTGACGGAAAGGTTTTTGTCACGAACGTAATGTAGGATCTTCGTTCTCTTCCAAGAGACAGCGTAAGTACAGGAAAGGTGGGATTTTTTAGTTGCAAGGTATCGTAATTATGCAGTAGTCTGATGCAGAAAACTCATAATTTTCAAGTATTTTATTCTTTAATATCCTTTCTCAGGAGAATGTATGTGTGCCAGGTTGACAAAAGTGTAATTCGGGACTCTCAAGAAGAGGTGCGGTTGAAAAACGCAAGATAATAAAGGGCAGGCGCTCTTATCTCAACATACAGAGTGCACACAAGGTCAACAGGAGGGCGGAATTTCATTTAAAATGACCAAAGTATGTATCAGGTACGAGTTTTAGATATCTCTCGTTCGCCGATAATGAAAGTGTTGTTTGTGATCACAGTTACAGTATTATCATCATCATAATCATCATCATCATCATCATCATCATCATCATCATGTGACTTCAATTCCTTGTAGGAATGGATAAAAGAAAGGCTTTTTCTGCTTTCCGCATTTTACCTCCGGATCAGGATTTGTCACTGCTGAAAATGGCCGTTCTTCTTTGAGAAATAGATGCAAATGAAAGATTTTTTTCCCCTCTCTTTGGGAAGTGACGTTATATCGTCCGTTAGAAACTTACGGATGTAACGACGACACATACTGCCTCTTTCGTTAGGTTAAAGTGTAAGCCACTGCCTAGTTACTCTCACCACTTCCCCTACTCTCCGTGCCTTTTCCCTCGCGGCGTAGGTACTTTTCTACTCGCAGCCGGTTCTTCCGAAACGTCGACACTTTCCGTCTAAGCTACAAAGCTTCACATATCAGCAGCCCACAGTTTTCTTTGAGAAAGTTCCACTTGGTTCCTCCTTCCTTGTTACCCGTATACGTAACGTCAGTTGGAAACCTCGTCTTGAAGGCTATGCTGTCTTTCGTGTTGCATGTGTAGTCTTCCGGCTGCCCTGTGTCTAGCAGGTGGATGTGCTCGTTACATCGAGCGCGAGCACATCCTTCCACCTACTAGACTGCTGACATAAATGCATGAAAAACATACCATAAAAACTGCATGTACAAATGTTCTTCCTGATGATGAACACATGATGTTCGAAACCCGTGGAAGACACCAAGAATTGAATTAAAACATCAACGCAAGAAATGAGCCAAGGGAAAGCACCACATTGTTATTTACAAAAAAATCACGTTGTACCCAATTACGAACGTTTTGGAAGTTTTAAAGAGTTACACCCTCTGCAAGTTAGTGTACACAAAAGATTTATAAGAGTAAAACAACGAACATAACATAAATATTGTAAGGAATCGAAATTTCATTATTGGTAAACTGACATGTGATAAAATTATTATAAATTTATAAAGATTCAAATTTTTGTCTGTAATAGACTGGTGTCGCTATAGTAAATGTGGACAAGATTTGTTTGCTAGTACATGTTGTATTTGATGGTGTAAAAGTGCTGTTTCAAATTATATTAATTCACATTTCGTTGTAGGTTTTTTGAACCCTGGTGTACGACAGAGACTTGAAGCCTGGCATTTATCTGAATAATATGTACAATTCACCCTAAAACAGGCGACGAAGACCCCGAGGGGGAGTAGAGGTATAGATCTAATTCTTTCTCTAGCGTCGGCAGTGGATGGGGTGGGTGGTTAACGCCACGCCCCGGCCGCTGTAATAATAACTCCGTGGCCTTAGTCCGCGAGCGAACTATACCGACAGAGCGGCCGCCGCCGGTCGGCGAAGTTAGTGCCAACTTTTGCGGGTAGAGGGGTGT
>Ga0268261_10003091_pt1 | contig 12112 bp, 12 predicted proteins | sample TergutNc150P1_FD_190353 | JGI IMG/M metagenome (GOLD analysis project Ga0268261, IMG submission 190353) | Nasutitermes corniger P1 segment gut microbial community from laboratory colony in Florida, USA - Nc150 P1 (SPAdes) (version 2) | ecosystem: Host-associated > Arthropoda: Insects >... | reverse complement strand
CACACACATTTCCGAACTTCTACATTGAACAGTCAGCAGTGGTGTTCTGACTGTATCCATCCTCTGATGTGAAAAACAAAAGAAAGTCTTGATTGCATTTGGACTGCCTTAAAATCAGACTTGTTTTAATATTTTAAAGTAAAATGTGACTGAAGCATATATTTTATTGTGTTATGTATGTTATGTAAGTACTTAATTTTTTATTAATATATGTAATAACAGCAGCCATTAGGGAGAGATATATTGATTGCTTTTTCATTCAGATTCTAATCATCCCTTTCCAGATTGAAAAAGTTGTCTGTTGCAAAATGTACTACCTCTTCCACATCCTTATTTTCTCTGTAGGGCATGATTTACAGATTTGGTGTTGAACTGGTTTCTTTATGTACATAGATTAACATAGCTGGAATGTGGGACATTTGGCATTTTCTGACAATGATTCTGTGTAAAATTTATTGTAATTTTGTCCATATCCTCACACTATAATGTTAACTGATTACCATATTTGTGTGTGTGTGTGTGTGTATATATATATCGGTTTCAGAATGTTTTTCTGTGTTGTCCGACACCTAGACTGTATTGCTTCCTATCTTCCCACTGGCCTTCATTTAGGTTTCTTTTGTTCATGGCTTTCCTTATACTTTCCATCCAGTTTTTCTTTGGTCTTCCTTGTGCTCTCTTTTGTTTCGGTATCCACTTCAATGCTATTTTGGGTAATCTTCCTTCTACCATTCTCTGAACATTATGTAAGCTGGTTCTGTTCATTTCCTTTTATAATTGTTTCCTCTAGTCCAATTTGTTGTCTTACAGTTACATTTCTAATTCTTTCTTTTCTTGATTTTCTTGAGGATCGCCGCAGGGCATCCATCTCTGTAGCTTCGACCCATCTCTTATTATTTTCTGTGAGTCTCCATGTTTTGGAACCATACAATAAACTGCTTTTAATCAATGCATTATAAATGTTCAATTTCCTCTCCTTTCTTATGTCTTTACTCCACAGTCTCCTGTTTAGACATGCTATACATTTTCTTGCTTGTATTACTCTTTATCTTATTTCTTTGTCATCTGTTTTGCTAGTATAAAAAATAACTCCTAGATATTTATATTCTTGACAAGATTCAATCTCTCTGTCTTTATCTAATTTCAAATTGCTGTGCATTTCCCCAATACATAAGTATTTTGTTTTATTCAAATTCATGTCAAGGCCCCATTTCTCATAAGTTTCTTTTAATTTACACGCCATATACTCCAAATCTTCTTTGTTACCCGCTAAAACAACTTGATCATCTGCAAACTGGAGTGTACACAATGTTGTATTTTCTAGAGGAATTCCCATTCCAGAACATTTACGTTTCCATTCTTCTAAAGCGTTTCATATGTAAATCTTAAAACGTGTAGGGGAAATGCAACAACCATATTTACCTGAATAAAAGCTGTCCCTGTGCATGTTGTGAAGATGTAAGGCTGGTGGAGGTAAAGTTCCATTCATACTTTACCCCATCACTAGTTTGAGGTGAGTTATTACCTAATATGACCCAGCTGGTTTACCTGTGTGAAGAAAGACCATGGTATTCATTGAATTTTACCATGTATAAGACAATAATTCTTTCCTAATTCATCATCTGAGAAATCTGGGGTGAGGGGTTGGTGGTCACAATACAGTTGCACATGGCATTAAACTTATTCTGTATAGGTATTTTCCTGAAAATTTAAGATTGTGAAGGAAGTTTTTCTTATGTGCAGTGTCATATATTTATGTAAATACTTTCTTTGCATTCATTGTTGAGGACAGAGTTTGTTGTCTTTTGGAGTTATATTCTGAACACCACTTCCCATTTAAGTCACATATTTCACGTCTGTTTTCCCACACTGGACAGTGATGCAAAATTTTTTTAATAGGTTAGAAGATGCTAGTTCAAGCAATCCATATTTACTTCCTTGTGAGAAATGTGTTTGGTTAGTATTATTTTTGTAAATCATGCCTACAAGCAAACTGACATTTTTCAGCATGTCTTAGCAATATGAAAGGTAAATGACTGATAGTAATATACAGCTGTTATATGCAACTGCTGAAGCTACAGGCATTTCAAGAGCTTCAGGTTCTTTAGAAGGAATTATGTCTTGTGTTGAGATAGTTATTTTGATTGTATATTGTGTTGTATTTTGTAGTCACTTTATTATCCTGCAGAGTGTTACAATACTTAAGCATAGGAGCAACCATCTTTTCTTAGTTTCAGACATGCCATAGCTGTGGTGGGTTTCAAAAATGTATTTAGAATAATCTAAATAACATACTGAAATGAAACTTACAGTAATGGAAGAACTGCAGAAAAGCTCTGTAGCATGTGGGAGAAGTGGTGAAATCTCGATAATGGCTGCTGGATGTGTAGTTGTTGAAGTGGCAGCAAAATGGCTGCTCTGTCCAAGTAAACATTTTGTGAGCTTGAGTTTCATTCCACAAAATATGTTACCACTCTACAGCAGGGTTTATAAAGTATCGTACATGTCCTCTCTTTGAGCCAGTGAGATTATATATTGGGGAAGTTTATCATTAAACACTAGGAAGTGTGGCAAGACACATTAGTGCTGTAACATGTGCACAGCCACAAATGGAGCACACACTGATCTCCACTAGTCTTTGAATTCTTTTCCAAGCCTAATTTCTCTGTGTTATCTAGTTTCTCTAAAATATGTATTTGCAACTACTCAGATCATTTGTGTTCACTGTGTAATACGCTGTGTGATTGCTACTTTGTTATTGCTCAAATTAAAAATTATTGTATTAAATATCTGAATCATACATTTTGGCACTTTGTATACCCTATTTCTTATGTGTATATTTTGTTGCTGCGAGAGCATTGTGGAGATAGGTGAATGCTGAAATAGATCCTGGTGCAGTTGTGTGTGTTGTATCTTCTGTAGTTTGTGTATCATGACAATAACTTTATGTGTTTGAAACCACTTTGAGGGAACAAACATAACAAATTACATTTTTTATTGGTTGCTGCTGCTAAAATTAATTGCCAAAATTTTGTTTTGCAAACAGATTAAAAGTTAAGAATTGCTGTTTTCATTACTGGAGAGAAATGATGTAATGGTTTGACCATATGATTAATCCTATGAGAGAAAAACAAGAGCTAACCCTTAACTTTATTTTTGTATTTCTCAATCTCTCTCTTTCTCTCACATACACACACCACACCACACACACACGCACACACACACACTTGTTACAAAATATGAAATTTGATACACTTGAATTTATTACTTTCTTACAACTAGCACAGTCCTGGTGTTCACAATCTAACCTTTCAAATGTGAGTTTTGATGTCTTAATCCTTGAAAAATTGTAATAATAGACTTCAGCAGTTTGGCTTTGTTATTGTTATTATGGAAGTTCAGAACTGCAATGTTTCTTTTTTTTTTTTTGTTTCAGAAGAAAGAAAATGACATGCCATCATACTTCAAATTCTTAACAGTGATGGCATTCAATGTTTTTTTGTCAGAAAAGGTGGATGTTGCAATTGTAGAAGTTGGAATTGGTGGAGAGTATGACTGTACAAACATTCTTAGGTAAGCAGTTACCCTTTTTGACTTTCTTCTGTTTCTTTTTTAAGTGAAAATTGTTGTATCAATATCATTGAGACAGCACATTTCCAAAATGCTATTGGAGTTGAGTTATCCACATGAAATCAGAAATTCTAATATTTTGCAGCCACATGAAGTATGATGGCCATTTGACATTGAAGTCCTCTGCAGAATGTGATAATTACTAATAACTGCAATGCTGTGGAGTTATACTGGTTTAAATGGAGAGGTAATGCCACAGGATGTGAACCTAATGCTAGTGATATGACAATATTCAATGACTAAAATTCTGTAGATCATAAAAATTGAATGAGAAGTCATTACAACATTAAATATAGTGTATTTATTCTATTGCCATGTCATTTTTCAGTGTAAACCCCAAGCACATTGGTGCATTTTCCACCTTCACATGAATGCAAAATTTGTGTCATGATAGGAATCAGGCTCTTGTATTCGCTGTCATTACCACTTCCTCATTACTGTGGAATTGGTGAACTCCCACATGCTGTTTCAGCAGGTCAGACAGATGATAGTCTGTCATGGGAAGGACAGGACTATAGAGTTAGTGGTCTGGAAGTATCAGGGAAATGAGTGCTACAGCTCCTCCAGCTAATGTGCAGTGTGTGGGTTTGGATTGTCACGCTGAAGGACTACACCTTGCAACAGATTTCCATGTCCCTTGCTACCATTACCTCACACAGTCATTGCGGGCAAGTCACATCTTGAACATCTTCAAAGGACTACTTTTCCATTGCTGTGGCTATTGCATATCAGTAATTCCATGAACAGCATCTGACTGACTCCTATCAAAAGTGCATCCTCCTACCAAAAATAAAGTCCTTGATTAACTCAAAAGTTACATTCCATGGACCCTTAATTAATGCATATCCCTCTATGTCATTGAGGCATTCAAGCAGAGAAACTGCCGAAATTGTACCTGCCAGTGTGTGTGTACATGTATACATGAGTTGTGAACTTTGAGTGGTTGCAGCCCTTTTTTGGTGTAGCATGCAACTGATTATCAGATTATTTCATGTAAGTTCATGGACTTCTGAAAATGTTTTGTGTCTTCTAGACAGGTTTCAACTGTCGGGATAACATCTCTAGGCCTTGACCACACAAATGTGCTTGGAAGCACAATAGAAGAAATTGCATGGCAGAAAGCTGGGATCATGAAACCTGGAAGCATCGCTTTTACGGTAGACCAACAACCAACAGGAGCATTAAAAGTCCTTAAACAAAGAGCAGCTGAAAAGAAAGTAAGGGACTTTTGGGGAAATAAGGAAGTTTATAGATGGAGAAGACCAGCTTAATTCTATCATGGTTCACTATTCTGATAACATTATTGCTTGCTTCTTATTGTATTAGCTAAGACATACCAACATTCATTTTAAAACATTTCATTATACTTTAGACAAAACGTGAAAGTATTAGGTATGCATATGTGCATCATCAAATTGTGTACTGAACTTTATGGTTGAGTGGTTAGTACTCCTGCTTTTTAATCTGGAGGGCCTAGGTGCAAATGTTGACCTGAAGGTTGACTATCCCGTCTGTGGTTTTTGTGGTTACTCTTTGCCACTTCAGGCAAATTCTGACATTGTATGATCATTTAAGCCACCGCTTCGTTCCACATCCTTAAGGCTTATCACGGGGATATTTTACGAGCCGCTAGTTCAAGCGGTAAGTGAAGTTGACCTATAGTAACAGCCGCACTATCTACTTACTCGCTTACCCAGATAGCGCCACCTCGAGTTGACGACCGGGCTACTTTACTGTCTTGTTGCCAGTCACATGATCTACGAGCAGGTATGTAGAACCCTGCGGCAACACCTGCTAGCTCACTCTGCGGCTAGTGTCAAGGTTTGTGTTCCCCTCCCCCTTTTGTGTGCTTGTTTTGCATTGCTATTTCATTGAAAACGGTGCCCAAGTGGAGTAGTGAGGATGTTGTGAAGTTTTTGGATGTGTATGAGGAATCTGAGGGTCTTTGGAAAATCTGACATTCTGATTACAACAATAAAATTAAACGCGATAGTGCAGTGTTGAAGCTGATGGGCGAAATATTAAAAAGGAATGTGGCTGTTGAAAGTGTGGAGGTTCTGTGAAAGAAGATAAAAATTATTAAAAACGTGTACCGGCAAGAGCTTACGAAGACTGAAAAATAAAAAATAAAAAAATTGGAGCAGGAGCTGACGATGTTTATCACCCTAAACTTGCATGGTTTAAGAGGGCCGATATTTTCCTGAAAAATAATTGATTGCGGTGTTTCAGGTAAAAATCTTGAAATGGTGCATGGTGGAATTCTGAATAATAAGGCAAGTGATGAAAAGGAATCCCCACTGGCAAGGAATCGGAGGGTAACCTCAAGCTTCAGTCTTGCAGGAATAGCAGCTTTCATAACAGTATCTGTTTTAGATATATAACTTTCCACCAACCGAAGCAACTCGTAGAATTTTTCTACACTCATCGTCATGTGTTTTCTATATTCTTGCGGATCTTTACTAGATAATTCACGAAACAGACAGTTTGATGCCCCAAGTGATTCCCTACAAGCGATCCAGTTTCTACACTTGCGACCACGTTTCCTCCTCTTTTCCCTCGCTATTTCTCTAAGTTCTTCCCTTAAAACTAAAATAGCAGCATCAACAACTTCGTCAATAGTGTTTTCCCACATTGTCCGAAAGTAACTGACAAGTAAACAGATTTCCAACCCTAGTGGCAACACAAACATACCCGGTAACCTACTTGCCACCTCGACTTACCAGCTCGTAAACTATCCCCGTGACAACGAGCCTTTAACTGCACTGTTATTTAATGCTCTATAATGTTAACAGTTTTAAGCATTGTTAACAGTATATGTGTATGACCTGAAGTAAAACTAAAAAATAGTACATTCTGCACACATGATAACATTTATGTGTTTCATCAGAATCTCACAGTACCAGTGATGATTTCCCAGAACAGTATTAAAGTGTCTGGTAGAGGAATTGGACTGAGTTGTCCTTGAGGCAGGAACTGGAACTGGATTTTAAAGAACACTTTTTATTAATGCCGTTGTTCACTGCGTTAAAGAAACTCAAGAATAAATGGTGCCTCAGAGGATTACTAATTCCCGCCCCCCCCCCATGGCACAACAGCCCAACTCTGTCCTAGGCCACCTCATTGTTGAAGTTTCTAGATCACACACTTTTACACACACACACACACACACACATCCAGTAGAACTCCTCTGAAAGAGTGAACAGCTAGTCACAGAGGCTGTTTCACCTACTACACAGCAGACACAAGAGACTAACATCCATGCTGTCAGCGGGATTCAAACCCACAATTCCAGCAATCGAACAGCCACAGACATACACTTTAGACTGCATGGCCACTGGGAACAGCCAGAGGATTAATGACATGTTTCTTTGGAAATTTTTGTTGGTGTGTAATGTGCTGTGGAAATTTAATTACATATTGTTGTATGGAACTGTGCTTATTGCTTTTACCCTCTTGGTGCTGTCATTCACCCGTCCAGGAAAAAAGGATTTACCAGACATCACAGTGTAGCAACAGCAGAGGCAAATTTGCACATGACAGCCTGCATTTTGCCCTCCAAAATGTATAAAATATACAGTGAAAGCAAAGCTGTTCATATGCATGCCATGAAGGCAAATAGGGAATTGTGGTTCCAATTATTCTTAACCTCATCGCCAGATGGTGTGAGTGTTAGCTTTATGCTGCAGGGGAAGGGCGCCCGGTGGGTCTCTGGGCTACTGTTGCCAGGAATTGAACCACAGTTTATTGGTTGTCTGTTATCCTAGTCCACGTACTGACTTGAGAAATTCTGATTCCTTAAAATATACAGTGCACATGAAAATCCACTTGATGAAATGAATTTATGACTAATAAGGCATATAGGAACAATATGACATCACAACCATAAAATCAAAACTTTTCAGCATGGAGCCAGCATAAAATCCTAAATGGGGAAGATTTCCATTTTAATGGCCCTAATTTCTTGCAGTATAGGGTCACCATAAAATCCTAAAGGGGGAAGATCTCCATTTTAATGGCCCTTATTTCTTGTTTCTACAAGTGGAATGTTTGTATAACAACTTGGCCCAAAGAGAATTTAATTTTACACTTACAGTTTCAGGAGGTGGAGTAGTGTAGTTGGTATAGCACCTAGGCTATGGGCTGGACAGTCCAGGGTTTGAATCCTCATACATTAAGAGAATTTTCTCTTCTCCAAAACGTCCAGACTGGCTTTGGAGCCCACCTGGCCTCTTATACAATGGGTAATGGGTTACTTTTCCAGAGGTAAAGCAGCCAGGGCATGAAGTCAGCCTCTTACCTCTGTCAAGTGTTGAGGTTAAGAATGAGTGAAACTATACCATTGTTCCCCCTACATGTCCTTATGGTGGGGACAGGGAATACTACCTTTAACCTTTACGTACATTTTCTATATAATAAATATATACATATATATATATAATTTTTTTTTTTTTAAGTATTATTAAAAGGGGATAAAGGACCCTTCTTGAAGTAGGAGAGTGCAGAGGATTCCAGCGTGAAACACATTCATAGATTAAGTGTGTAGCATAGTTTCTTGAAAAATGTATCTCTGATTGTGTGAAATCAGAAAGAATGTGCATTTATCCGAGGTGCGCATTTCACATATATGACTGAGAACATGTGTTCTTAATAAAACTGCATGTTAGCATGTAGTAACTGCAGTGAGTTTTGTTGAGTCCTTAGTAAAATTTACAAACGAGGTGTCCATTTTTGTAACGTATGTAACAAGAACTCAGAACAAATCCTGTTATTTTAGTCCAAAAGTATACTTATTTTTTTAATGTGTTATTGAAAAGGAAACCTTGCAAAATAACTGAATTTGTGGAGGACGAAGGAACTGAATTTTTCCATGCCATGGAGTCCTTCTTGAGAAGCTGATAGTGACATGCTTTTTATGAAATTACTCTTGACTTGTATGGATCAGAAATGTGCATTACTGTGCTCTCAAGAGCCAGCTGCTCAGCCATTTGCTGAGCCAGATGAATCCAGTGTATTCTCATGCCCTGTTTCTTGAAGATGCTTCGTTATATCCTCCCATTTATGAATAAACCTGCATAGTGGTCTCTTCTGTTCAGGTTTTATGATCAGAATTTTTCACCTCATGTGGAGAATGGCTATTATTTGGGGTGGAGAGGGATGGAATTTCTCATACCTGCATGTACAAGGCAGCACCCCAAAACTTCTGGAATTGTTAAAAAAATTCATTTAAAATATCCATACAAGTTTAAAACTTTTGTAGCCTTCAAAGTGCTGCCCCTGTGACTGGATGCAGCGATCCCAGGGCCGTTCCCTCTGCTGGAAACATTGCCTAAAATCTTCAACAGAAATGCTGTCAAGGGTCACCAGCAATTCTCCTTGAACCCCTGCAACATTATCAAAATGCCTCCCTTTCAAATTCTGCTTAACAAAAAAAAAAGTTGCAAGGATCGAAGTCAGGCGAGTAGGGGGGGTGGGAGGTGGACACAACCGCCATTTTGTTTTTAGCCAAGAGGGAGGCATTTTGCTGATGTAGAGGTTCACTGAGAATTGCTGGCAGCCCCTGACAGCATTTCTGTTGAAGAGTTTAGACAGTGTTTCCAGCAGCAGGAGTGGTGCTGGGATCACCACATCCCATCACAGGGGGAGTACTGTGAAGGGGACTACAGTTTCATACTTGTACAAAAATTTTAAATACATTTTTTAACAATTCTGGGAATTTTTGGGTTTCCCCACATATATATGTAATATTAGCAGTTAAGAGCATTATTATATAACACATGTGAAAAAAACTGATACTGTGGTATGCAAGGCATTTGAATCTATATTGGGCATCAAGGTTTCAGAAGTTTAGGATGCAGTTCAACCCTCTTACATTGTTTACACTTTAGTGATCGCTTTGTTCCAGAGCACCTTACTCATTGCCCCGCCTCTCATGTCATATGACTGGAGTTCATGCAGAATGAACCTGGGTGCTGTTGCGAATGTACAGTTGGTCAATGCATCCTTAGCAATTCAGTTAACAAATGCATGGATGTGCCAGCAAAAAAATGGTTAGTATTTCTTTAATTATTGTGTTTTATAGTTACAGGCTGTATTATACACATATATTAGAAGCCTAATAAAATTTTGAAGTCAACTACAAAGTCTCATTCCTGCAACAATTTAAAACTTTTCCAGTAATGTGACCTTAGATTGCACACTTACTCTATAAGGTGACTAGTGTCAAATAGCTGTGCTTTCAATCCACAACTGCATATCAATGATTGCTAAGGGAAGAGAGACAGGAGCAGTAGATAGAATGTGAAAATCATGTACACTGCAGACTAATTTAAAATCAACTGTATATGTTTTCAACACATTCTGTAATGAATGTGAACCAGCATTCATCTGTGTGTACCACACATTTCTTACTTCATTTGTGTTTTTAAAGTTATACAGCATAATACTGTCTCTCTAATTAGCAGTAACGTTCTCTTTTATGCATTTACACTAGAATTCTATCACTTTATAGAGTTTGAGAAGTTTCTGTTTCTTCCATAACCAAGGTATATAATTACGTATATTATGGAATAGAGAGCCTGTACTCATATACCTGTCTACTACAAGTGACATAAGGTTTCAGGGTACTGAATCCAGTGTTGAACATGGAAGCTTAGCAACTCTGGTGAGAGAAAGTGTTCTTACATAAGATAAATGGAACCACCCTCCGTTGGTAATTGTACAGTAAGCAAGAACTGCTTGCTGTTTTCCCCAGCACACTATGAGGTCTGCCATTTGTCCATCTGGTACCATGTGGTGATGAACTAATCTCCTGATGTTGCATTTTTTTCTTTCTTTCTTTCTTCTTTTTACCACTGTAGTCTGATGACACAGTAAAGTCATTCTTGCTGACAGGTTGTTTGTTTGAAGTTTAGTGCTGGCTGTACTTTATCTTCTACTCACAAATTGTGTTACTGTTTTTGGTTTTATCAACTGCAATCCAGTAATCAGTTCATGTATATATTTTCTGTTGTGTCAGGCATCCATTCACCTATTGGTTTGACACCAAGAATAGGTCATGATAGAGGGTCAGAAGAAGAGGTACCTGTGGCACCAACATTTCCAGTCTCATTGAGTATGGCATTAGGTCTGAAATACTGTACATGGCCTGGTAGGAACCAGATCATCAGTGAGGGACTGATTCACTACTTCTTGGATGGTGCTCATACCAGTCAAAGCATACGGTTATGTACTGACTGGTTCATCCATAAATCACAAGCAACTGCAAAAAAGTAAGTTGCTTGGAATTCTGACTTGCTTGTTTTATTGACAAGACTATCCTGTGTGAATGTGTCTTCTTAGATTAAAGTAATCAAAGACTATTTGAATGACAGTGTGTTTGTATGAGTAACAGGGAAGTATACTCAGGTGTTTTGCATTGTTCCATGGGTATCTTGCTTACAGTGGCATGCTTAATGAAGTACCACTTGTTGAATGGATGTGGATGAGTAAAGGCATTCTGAATCTTGGAGCCAGGTGGATGTGAGTTGTCAGCTTCATACCCAGTCCACTTCACCCCTGTGTGAAAAACATTTCACCACTTAAAAACCTGCCTCTTTGATTTCAGTAATTATGCATTGAAATCAAGTGAAATCATACTACACCATACTTCAGAACTGCATTACATAATAATGTGGTGCAGCATCTTTCTGCAGAAGTTGTTAGTTGTTTGGCTGGCCTAGAGATTTCCAGTTAGCCTTATCTGAATGCTACAACTGTTTGCCTTCAAATATTCAATTCTGGATATTAAATGTCTGTCACACTGAAATATCGATTAACCTACATTACTGGTTCCTGTTGGCATATGTGTTCCAAAATGTTAACATTTTATTTTGTATCTGCTCTATTTAGATATCTGTGTTCAACAGTCCAAATCTTACCTCCCACCTTACTATACCACAATCTGTTCTAACATTGTGGACCCCCTGTTTCAGTTATTCAGTATCCTTTGCTTCTGCATTGTTTGCCTATGTGATCCCCTGTCCATATCCAGGTATTACTGTGCCCTTTGATTTGTCCGTAATATCATTCAATACAGGACGATTTTTGTCAAGGTTCTGATATCCTGATATTATGTTCTGCTTATTGTTTGTTACTTTTGATGCAATGCTTCATTAATCATACCTAGTAAATTTAAAAAACTTGAACACAGTTAACTCTTTGAAGTTAAATTAACATGGTGTTTCAAAACTGCAGTACTATCTTGCATATCATGTATTCCAACAACATACACTTGTCAAGTATGCTAATATTTAACCCTTAGGTTACTAATGTCATAGATATATATATATATATATATATATATATATATATATATATATATATATATATATGGAGCACCTATTCCTGATGTTTCTAGATCACACACGACGACGCAGCACAGTCGGTAGGACTCCTCTGGACGAGTGATCAGCTCGTCGCAGAGACCTCTGCCTGACAACACACG
>Ga0268261_10003090_pt1 | contig 12113 bp, 15 predicted proteins | sample TergutNc150P1_FD_190353 | JGI IMG/M metagenome (GOLD analysis project Ga0268261, IMG submission 190353) | Nasutitermes corniger P1 segment gut microbial community from laboratory colony in Florida, USA - Nc150 P1 (SPAdes) (version 2) | ecosystem: Host-associated > Arthropoda: Insects >... | reverse complement strand
GAAATAAAGGTAAATAGGAGTAAATAATGTTACTAAGACACTAATTAAGAAAAAGGGTAGCTGCAATAGTATTGAGAATCCCTTTCTTGTCTCCTACAGATTTTTGTAGCATGTACCTTAAAAAATTGCAAGTCGTGTGTGTGTGTATATATATACACACACACACACACACACACTATATATATATATATGTATAAGGCTGTGTCTTTTTTGTTCAATTAGAATTGTAACGGATGTTCGAACCCAGGATCTCCTCAATTCTTTACCGATATCTTCCAAGGAGTTCCAAATATTGTTTGCCTATATCAACAACAATTAATTTTTGTACTTTTCCTCCCCTTTTAATTCCTGCTGATTGCTCATTTTTACTTGACCCTCCTTCCATTTTCTTCTGGTCATGAATTATGTTTTCTTCTTCTGGTTGTTCAGAATTGCCTATTTTGGTCTCATCTGGATCAGTGACTGAAACTTCAGTTGCAGTTGCTGTCACTGGAACATTTCCATAGTTCTACGCTGCAAGCAGTACTCCAAAAAATTCATGACATCATAATATGGCCATTTCCCTTTCACCATAGCCCCACTACCTGTTGTTTTACTTTTAATTTTTTTCTTTTCCTCATATAACTACTTCTTAATTTGTGTCACTTGTCCTTATGTTTCTGGGAGTCTGAGAAAGAAAACCTTTTTCAGGTATCTTGCCACTGGGGAATCATTTGTGTCTTTGGGTTACTTTAAACTTTAAATAGAAAGCCTAATAACAATAAGATCATTATTACTGTTGTTAGTGGTGCTGTTGTTTTTGTTGTTATGAACATCATCATCAAAGTAAGGTGTTCACAACGCGAGGCGTCGTAAATTGCCTTGTGGTTCTTCACTAAAAGAATCTGCTTCTCTCCATCCATTTCTTCCATCCCACCTGAACACTGGAGTCTGACTGACGAAAATGAAGCATGCGGCATCAAGACTCTTGACTTGGCAAGACTCGTGGGACTCGACTCAAGTCGACTCTGCTGGTGTGTACTTACTGCCGCAGCGGCCATTGTAAGTAAGCCACAGAGTCACTGCCGCATGAGTCTGACTGGACTGGATTGGACTCGACTCGACTCTGTTGGTGTGTACGCACCCTTAGTGAAGCAAATAAAACTTTGATATCTGTCTTTACCAGCAGTTGATTGGTCTCAGCATATAATGTGCTGACCTTTTGAACATTTTTTTGCTTGAAACAGATAAAGGTTTTGTACTTCATGCTGTAATTGTTTATTGTTATTAAAATTATAACTTGAATATTAAGTTGTCTGGTAAGCTGTTTGTATGTAACAATTGCGCCAGATGTGTAAGGTGCAACATACTTGAAACACTTTGTAAGATACTGCTTGCATGACCCAAGGCGTAGGTATTTACAATTGCCTTAAGTGGGTTTGTAGTTATAATTTGTATGTTGTTATGGTGTGGTTACTGCACTTGTTTTGCATTTCTTATCACATTTTTTAATTATCAGCTGACTGTTGCATGTTTGTAGAACTCACAGCATCCATATTTTGTCGCTTATGCAAGTGTTTGTTGGGCAAGAATTGCTTCCCCTCTCCCTTACTAGTGGAATTAGTCTCGATGTGAATAAATTATTTTATAGTTTATAGCAATAATTATATGTGATTTGTTATACTCTCACATTTTCTGACATTCTGGATAATTTGAGATTGATCACTTTGCAATGTGTAGTTGTTCTTATCAGACAATATTGGTGGCTTTGTCAGTGTCAGTTGTCTGAAAAGATACATTGTGACTGATCATAAATTCATCAGATTTTAGTATGTCTTTTGTAATTTGAATTTGAAGAAACCTCTCAAAAAAATGAGCTGTGTCAGGATCATGAAGAAAGTTATAAAATTTAAATGCAGAATATAATGTACATGAGGACTGGAAAGTGGATAAAAAAATTCGGAATGAGAGTTGAACTTCTCACAGCAGTGACATTGAATTGCTCTTTCTTGAGGTGTGATGTCCTGTAGTGCCGTCACATGTGCTATGTTTAGCAGGGTGTGGTGGAAGCAATAAGTCATCTGAAATGTCATTACATTTCTACAAGACTACTTAGCATCATATCCTAGAGAACCACCATCTTCAGAGAAAAATTTGGTTTTATATTGAGTTACCTGTAACAGGCTAACTGGGAGGGTCAAGGCAGATGTTGAAATGCATCTACATCATTTTGGTATTAGAAGCTCAAAAGATTTCTTATGTTTCTCCCATTCATTAGTAGTATTATTAAATATTTTACTTAGAAGAGTGATGAGATTGTGGTGATTAATAATTTTACTGCCTAACATGATGTCATATTTAAAAACACCAAGAATTAGGAAGAAGAATTAACATTGCTAGAGTCCAGCTGGTGAGAACATGTGTCATTATGGCATTGAATTGCTGAGAGAATATTCAGAGAATTGTTGGAGTGGGCTGCATTAACTCTAACCCATAAATTACATGTTGTCCATGATACTTTGACCAGAAAGTGGAGAAACTGTAAATAATGGAAAACTTGTAAAACACATGAGTTTTCAGGTTGCTACAGTGGACATTGTGAACAAGTATTATGTAGTGCAACATTTAATGGCTGAATATTCATGATTTTTTGTGAATGTATATGCAAAATGTATAATTTTAGTTTTATTTGAGCCTAATTTGGACAGACTCTTAAGTAATTAATCTGACCAACTTTGAAGAAATCTTTAATACATGAAAACAGTGAATCTGGGCATATATATTTGGCAGATGTATAGTTTTTACCTTCATCTGCACCCTATTTAAATTATCCATTAGTTGTCTCAGTGGAGGGACACAGGGTGTTATAAGCAGATTAGATTTGGGGCATATATGTAATTTAAAACTGGTGTGAAAACAAGCAGGGTAGAAAATCCAAATGTTTGTTTAAATTGATTTGTAGCTAACTGTGTTTCTGTAGTAGTATATGTATATATAATTTGGACAGAAATATTAATTGTATTGTAACTTATTTACATCACAGTATATAAAGTCAGTTTAATATTGAATTTTATGTTCAGAGTATTAAGTTCACAATGTTGCAGTACTTATATACTGTCTGTGATTTGCATGTAGAGTTCCTTGTATTGTGATGTTCTGTTAAAAATGATTTTCGATTTATTTATACAGGAAAAACAAATCCTTTAGACCAAGAGAGCGAGGGAAGAAGGGTTTGAAGAATTTGCAAAGTGTGAAGACATTGGCAGGACGAACACAAATTTACAGTTGCAGCAGTCAGCAACTTGGGAAGGCAAGGAAGCAGCCTCTCACTGTCTCGGCCCAGTTCCAGCAGTCATTGCATAGCCTCATGGATACACTTAACCAGGCCAATCCATTCTTTATACGCTGCATAAAGAGTAACAGTCATAAGGTAAGCAGCAGCATTTTGAATGCATCTCAGCAGCCATCTGTTTGTTTGTGGTTTGTTTAGTGCACTTCTAAAGAACTCAGGACTGCATGACTTATATGTTTTCATCACATACAGCCAGTATCTGGTGCTCACTAACTCACTTTATATTTCTTGCATCCAGCTTCAGCAGGAAACAGCAGTCTTCAGACATTATCATTAATGCAAATAATAAAAATTATTTTTACAAAGGAATGCATTTGTAGTGAACTGGAGCAGTTTTTAATCCCACTTTATTGTGTTGTTATCTTTCGTACCTTTTTGTGTTGGGGCTACAGATAAGTTTGAGACACTTCTTGGTTGTGTTGTACAATTTTCCTGTAAAAATGTATTTTGCGCACTGTGGTGGTCTTGGTTCTTGATGTCTGGCACAAATTAGTGGTGTGGTTATATGGATTTGCTGTGGGAATAATTTTACTTACATTGGTGTACTGAAAGTATACAGGGTGACACAAAAGTTATTTGTCACTAGAGGCAACCTGTATTCTTGCTACAGTAAAGAGCTTTTTTTTTAAGGGGTGTGTGTGTGTATGTGTGTGTGCGTGTGCGTGCAATGTTGCACTCTTCCGGTTTTACAATGATGTATTTTGGAGCAGCTTTGTACTTTTTTGTTCCATGTTCTTTTGTATTGATCAGATGTTTAAAATTTTTAAAAAGACAGACAAATGCACTTGAGTACATGAATGTAAGTTTATTATATACTAGTCACTAACACGTTTTGACCACTCATGTGTATAATTTTGGTTAAATTTTATTAAATTTTGTTAAATTTAACCACAGTTACACGATTTTATAGCTCTGGATTTATTCTGTCACATTATAATTGTAACTGTATTCTTGTTCTCACCTCCCTGTAAATGATCACATGAATGGCCAAAACATGTTGGTTGGTACTATGTAATATAAACTTTCATTCATAAACTCAAGTGCATTTCTTGGTCTTTTTAAAAATTTTATGCAGCTAGTTGCTTTGTTGTATGTTTACTGTGTGGGTCGGTGTGCGTTGGATGATTTGTGTCTTGTTGAGTGAGTTTGTCTGTTGGAGGATTTGGGTTTCTGGCCATTTAATTTCAGGTGTTTAGTCATATGTGACTTGGAAAGTCTGTGGGAGGAGTGAGGAAAAGCATGATAGGCCTCATGATAGCCTGTCCTAGCCTATATTCAAACTGAGCACCTTCCAAATACAAGTAGGTAGCATTTATGCTTAAGCCAGCTTTCTTGATAGAGCTATCTGGAAACATTAATTATGACTTGCCAGAGTTCATATGTTTTCCTGCAAATACGTCTGCTGAAAATCTTTGGTATCCCTAACATTGTGCATTATATCAAAATAGTTATAATTTTTTAAACTAAAACCATCTAGAAGTATTTTAAAACCTGCTGACAAAATACTGTTTCTTGGCTAGCAAATTTATGGTAATATTTTAAGTTGCCTGAAAGCGGAAACAAAGTCAGAATTTTCGTATTTCTGTGGCAACCTCTGCATTTGATTGCTAGATTGAAAAATAAAGAAACTTAACACAGGCAATGAGGATAGAACTATGGAAATTGAATGTTATATTTTGGGAAAGAACTATGGAAATTGAATGTTATATTTTGGGAAGTGTAAATCAAGGAATATTAAGTGGAGGTTCTATCTTTTTTAAATCTTTATATATATATATATATATATATATATATATATATATATATGAAGGTGAGTCATTAAATAACAGGAATTTTGTAGTAACTTTTTTACAAGAGTACTTACAGAAATCGTTTGTGTCTTATTTTTCAACATAGTCCCCCTGCTTCGTAACACACTTGGTCCACCTGTCCACAAGCTTGCGGATGCCCTCAAGGAAAAAGCTTTTTGGCGTGACCTTTACCCAACTTTGCACCGCCTCCATTACCTCATTGTCATCTGCAAACTTCTGGCCCCGCAAATGTTCTTTCGTAGGTCCAAACAAGTGAAAGTCCGATGGCCCCAAGTCCGGACTGTATGGTGGATGTTTCAATACCTCAAATTTCAGAGCACATAGTATAGCCACTGTATGCGCAGCCATAGGGGGGCAGGCATTGTTGTGAAGCAACTACTCTTCTTGAGAGAAGTCCCGGGCATTTCGATTGTATCGCAGGCTTCAACTCATTCACTAGCGTGTCACTGTATCGAGCACTGGTCACAGTTTGACCCTTTCCCTGGAAGTGCACCAGTATAGGGCCATTGACATCCCAAAAGATGGTCAGCTTGACTTTCCCAACAGAACCCTGTGTCTTGAATTTTTTGGTGGCTGGAGATGATGGGTGCTTCCACTGCATCGATTGTCTCTTACTCCCTGCTTCATAATGGTACACCCAGGACTCGTCTCCTGTCACAATTCGATGGAGAAAAGCATCTCCTTCACGAGCATGATGGTCCAAATGCTCCTGACATATCGTCTGCCATGCACGCTTGTGATCGTCAGACAACTGCCGTGGGACCCATCTACTTCACACTTTCCTATACCAGAGGTCATCATGGACAATATTGTATGCAGAGCCATGACTCATGTTCAATTCTACGGCAGTTTTATCAATAGTGACTTGCCTGTAGTCATGGATTCACTGCTCGATCTGCTGTTTCACTGTCTCAGTTGCCACACTAACTGGCCTCCCACTCCGGTTTTCATTACTGATGTTTTGTCTTCCGTTTTGAAATCCACCCATTCATACACTCTGCCCTGACTCAAACAACGGTCTTTATACTGAACCTTTATTCTTCTGTACATTTCAGAAGGTTTCACACCCTCTGACCACAAAAAACGAATAACGCTTTGTTGCTCTTCCACGGTGCGAGTTGACAGTGGAGTGCCCATGTTGTACGAGCTATTGCGCAGGCTCATACTGCTCGATCATCATGACCCCTGTATGACATATTGCTAAGGAGCCATTTTGTGTCTCAGAATAAGATTTTTTGTTGTGCATAATTTTCCATGCACTTTAGAATAAAATTCCTGTTATTTAGTGACTTTCCCTTATATATATATATATATATATATATATATAATGTGGATTCTGTTGTTGTTAAAAGTGGCAAAATAGATGCAGCTTTCAAGACATTCAGGATGAAGCTGCCAATCTCCTTTTCCTCCACTTTTCTTCTTTCCACTACCACCACAATACCAGCTGGTGCAGGTTAAGTGTGTTATTTAACAATACTTTCACTTGTTAAAGAGATGCTGTTGATTGCTAAAATTATATAGCATCTGTGACAGATGAATGAATGAGGATGGGGCTCTGGTGGAATGATACTGACAGGGGAAACCAGAAATACTGAGACAAAAACTTGTCCAAGTGCCACTTTGTCCACCACAAACCCTGCATGGACTAGTGTAGGATTTAACTTGGGCCTGTGTGGTGAGAGGACAGTGATTAATCACCTGAACCATGGCACAGCTACAGGCAACTGGCATAGTGTGCCAAACATTGCTCATTAGAAATGTGATTACACAACTGTTGGAAGCATAGCTGTGGAGCTGTGATTAATAGCGCGTGAAGACCAATTACTTGTCTTGAGAATAATGAAACAGATATGTACTTCATACAGATTCCTAACAAATTTGATGAGGAGACTGTTCAGCGCCAGCTGCGTTACACGGGTATGCTTGAGACGGTTCGAATTCGACAAGCAGGGTACAATGTTCGACTCACATATGATGAGTTCATCCAGTTATATAGGATTTTGTTACCAAAAGGACTCATTAGGTATGTATTATGTTTGTTTATGTTAATTGTGTTGTTGACTGTTAAACCTGTTCCTGTGCTTACCATTAAAGTGTATGGGATAGTGGGAGTATAGCACCACTCATCCTTAACCTAGATGGTGGTGACTGGTCAACTTCAAGCACCTGCTGCTTTACATCTGAAAAAGACATTCTAACATCTGTCAAATAACACTTTGGGTGGGTTCCAGAGCTGGTCTGGATACCGGATGAGGGAAAAGTCTTTTACATATGCCAAGAATTGAACCACAAATCCCTGATTTTCCAGCCCGTAGCTTAGTCACTATACTGACTGAGCTGTCCTTGTTACTGGTGTGATCTGTAAATGTGCCTTAGAGTAGAGTAATAATTGGGTTTGAGCCCTTTTGGTCTCGATGCACCTAGGCCATAAAACAGGCCCTTTGTGCCCCATACTCTTATGCCAAGTCATGGGAGCCCTGGTCCTTCACAGAAGTTCCAGACTGCCCCCAGACCCAGGCTCCTAACATAATCTAGATCCAAAGAAAAGGAGCCCAAATTAATTTAATAAGAGATGCTTCATTTCTAGAGCCTTCCTTCATCTGACTCTCAACAGTCCCAGTAAACGAACCCCCTGTAGGTTCCCCAGTGGGGGCCCCTATAGAGAGAGAGTTGCCCATTTCCAGAGCCTTCTTTTACATGTCTCTCTAATTCCTCAACAAAAGTTATCTTTATAAAAAAAACACACTTTTCTCAAAGGCCCTGGGAAAGGAGCATCCCCCCCCATGTTCCCCAAAATGGAGTCCCAATGGAAACAGACACCCATTTCCAGAGCCTTACTTAGCATATCCTTTGAGGTCCCCATTAAAGAGCCCTCCCTCCAGATTCCCCTCACAGAGCTCCCACAAGAGACACGCTATGTTTCCAGGCCCCTCCATCTTTCAAAGTCTCTGGTAAATGAGCCCCCTTCTAGGCTCCCCAGCAGGGCCCCTATGGAGAGAGATGTCCGTCTCCAGAGCCTTCCTTTAGACATCCTTCAGGGTCCCCAGTAAAGGAGCCCCCCCTTCAGGTTCCCCTCACAGAGCTCCCACAGAGAGAGAGATGCTCTGTTTCCAGAACCCTCCAACTATCTCTCAAAGTTCCGGGTAAATACCACAGGTTCCCCAACGGGTCTCCTATGGAGAGAGATACCTATTAACAGCCTTCTTCTACACCTAAGTCCCTGGTAAATGAGCCCCCTTCCAGGTTCCCCAGTGGGGCCCCAGTGGTGAGAGGTGCTTGTCTACAGAGCCTTCCTTTACATGTCCTTCAGGGTCCCCACTAAAGGCCCCCCTCCCTTCCTGGTTCCCATGACAGAGCTCCCACAGAAAGAAATGATGTGTTTCCAGAACGCTCTCTCTCCATCTCTCAAAGTCCCTGGTAAATGAGCATACTCCAGGTTTCCCAATGGGGCCCCTATAAAGAGAAATGCCTGTTTCCAGAGCCTTCCTTTACATATCGTTCTTGGTCCCCAGTAAAGGAGCCCACCTCCTGGTTCCCCTGACAGAGCTTCGACAGAGAGAGATGCTCCGTTTCCAGAGCCCTCCTTCAAATATCTCTCAAAGTTCCTGGTAAATGGACCCCCCACCCCAGGTTCCCCAATGGGGCCCCTGTGGAGAGAGATACCTATTTCCAGCCTTCTTCTACACATAAGTCCCAGGTAAATGAGCCCCCTTCCAGGTTCCCCACTGGGGCCCCTATGGAGAGAGATCCCTGTCTCCAGAGCCTTCCTTTACATATCCTTCAAGGTCCCCAGTAAAGGAGGGGGGTGCCCCCCCCTCCTGGTTCCCCTGAGCTCCCACAGAAAGAGATGCTCCATTTCCAGAGCCCTCTTTTATCAGTCTCTCAAAGTCCCTGGTAAATGAGCCCACTCCAGGTTCCCTAGTGGGGCCCCTATGAAGAGAGAGGCATGTTTCCAGAGTCTTCCTTTACATACCCTTCAGGGTCCCCAGTAAAGGAGCCCTCTCCAAGTTCCCCTAACAGAGCTTACATAGAGAAAGATGCAACATTCCCAGAGCCCTCCTTCAACTACAGTCTCTCAAAGTTCCCAGTAAACGGACTCCCCCCCCCCAGGTTTCCTAACAGGGCCCCTACAGAGAGAGATACCTATTTCCAGAGCCTTATTCTACACATCCCCTGATAAAAACAAAATCTCACCTTTCCCTCAAAGTTCCCAGTTTGGGAGCACCTCTCCATGTTTCCCCAATGGGGTCCCTATAGAAAGAGATGCTCCACCTCCAGAGCCATCTCTCAGAGTCCCCATTTAAGTAAGGAGCCTTCCCACGAAATGGGACGAAGAATACAGTGACCGTCCATGGAGCCCCATGCTGATGGAAAGTTTACAAATAATGCCGTGCAGCCTGGTTCCCCAAGGGAATTGTTTACAACACTGCTGTCACTTCCCCAGTGCCATTCAGCCCTCAGCAGAGTATCCCTTCCACACCTGTTACCACCTTCCACGTGACCCATGGTACAAATCCACCTAACCCTGAGGTATGAATGATGGGTTGGAATTATGGGAGGCAAATGTGCCTTAAGTACTGTGTGTTACTATGTTCCTGTCTCCATAGTACAGAACCTTCCATGACCGTTTGATGGTTGTTCAAGTAATTTAACTTCAAATTTCATCACCATGCTCTCACATGTTTGCCATTTTATCATGGCCAGAGTCAGTTGAGGCCATTCTGAAATATTTACGTCTTATTTCTGTAAGACCATTTTAATGTTATCTTTTTGTCTGTGCCTAGATATTTTTACAGAGAGCAAGATAGTTGCAAGAACCCTGAGAAAGCAGTAGACAGTAAGATAATTAATATAATAAATGTACACATTTTTGCAGACAGCATGTTGCAGCACAGTTGTGATGAGTGATTGTTCAGTATTGTTTCCAGTGGTTTATTCACAAAATCACCCTCACTTAGCAAGCTGCAGTTGTGTGATCATATCTGGTGTGTGTAATTTTTTGTATGTCTTGTGTTGCCATTCATCTGTAGGTTCTCTGTATTATTGCTGTGCCTTACTGTCTCACCAGTTCACAAGCGGATGTACGTGACTTCCTGTACACACTGAATCTGAACCGTGACAACTATCAACTTGGTACCACTAAAATCTTCTTGCGAGAGTCTGAAAAGGTTAAGTTGGACTACAGGCTGCATCAGCAGATTATGGCTAGTATTGTTGCAATTCAGCGTTGGACACGAGCCATTCTTGAAAGGCGAAGATTTCTTCGACTTCAGGAAGCTGTGATTCTCATTCAGGTGCGTACATTCTGTCATCATCAGTGTAGGAATGAAGCTGATTATGTGACTCTACATTCTTTACATTTGTCATAAGCACATAATTTGTTGGAATTTGATAAATAGATTCACTTTAAGTATGTTTGACAGAAAAGTGAAGCTTAGATTAATTCTGAATTTTTCACAGTTTAGAGTATTTTTGTTATAGAAGTCCACACATAAAAGATTGAATTGATGCTGATAAGTTTTGAACTCCACTTCTCGTGTTGATGGTCTCTATGTGACCGTGTATTTGAATGTGGAACTGAGTAAAGTTGGAAATTCATGGTATTATGTTAGTTGACCATCCAAGTATGTATTCATGTATGTGTAACAGCCATATCTTGGTTACCATATTCCTGCCTGTTCGGAACAGGCTTGGTCATCATCAGAAAGCGTGCACATTTCAAAGGGAATTAATAAAGTTAACACAAAATATTTATGTACTCTTTGACTATTGTAGGTTAAGTAACATCAGTACATTACTTGCATGGGGGTTTGTATATTTCATCCTCTGTTAAAAATACTGGTATTTTCTTCAGTGTCTTTTTTGTAATGAATGTGTCCATATGCTAAATCACAAGTGAGACTAATCTATGGTGTTCTGTGATTGCATTATCATGTTATCTTGTAATTTAAAATGAGGAACTTATATTTAGAGTTATAAAATTTAGGACTGTAGCCGTTATTTATCAGTATGTTTTATTAGTGATGCCAGAAATGTATTTTGTAATTTATTGATAGATGTGTTAAAAATTATAAATGTTTTTATTCTTGGACCATTTATGTGTACTGTTATGGTATAACAAGGAAAGCATGTGTCATTTTGTCCTCCAAGTTATGTATGAATACTGAATATTCCTTCATGCAGAAAGTGCTTACTGTATAATTCTTAGTTGATATATCTTTCCTATCCATTCTCTTTGAAGTGAGAATATAGGGTAGCCAGTACATAGAAGGCATATTTTGAGAGCTTCTGCCTACATCTGTGAAGCATCGAGAATTTCTTTAAAGGGTAATTTGAATGTATTATTTTTCCTAATAGAATACAGCTTTAAATGTTATCTGTTTCTGAAAGTTGAATGACAGCTACTTCTTAATTTCTGCATGTCTCTTTGGACCATACTTCATGGTAGAATGGCTAGTATTAGTGCCTTCGATTTGGAACATGCTTTGCTTCAGTCACAGCGTATAAAGTTGTTATCACGACAGGTTTCCTATTGCCGTATATAAGGTTGTGACAGCAGTATTGCTGAAGATAAAGTTGTCTAGGACATTACACCATGTTGACAGGTAAATAGCTGCTGGTGTCTTGGAAGTACTGTAGTGCCTTCATCTTTAAGTACAAACATCAGTTTACCAGCCAGCATGGTGTAACATCCCACAAAACTTGAATCTTCAAGTTTCCCATCTTTTTTCTCAGTCCCTTGAGGCATATTGTGGGTTAGTTTCACAGGATAAACAATGTCCACTCCCTTCCACATTTATTTTGAATTCATTCTTCACAGGCCACACATTGTTTGATGCCGTGTAACCCTTGGAGTTGAAAAAAAGTGATATTGATCCTTTGTGTATATATTGCAGTTGGAGAGTGATGAGCTTGTCATGGGCCTCACTAGGCACTCCTGTAAAATGGGTGATGTGTCATCATTTATC
>Ga0268261_10003089_pt1 | contig 12114 bp, 17 predicted proteins | sample TergutNc150P1_FD_190353 | JGI IMG/M metagenome (GOLD analysis project Ga0268261, IMG submission 190353) | Nasutitermes corniger P1 segment gut microbial community from laboratory colony in Florida, USA - Nc150 P1 (SPAdes) (version 2) | ecosystem: Host-associated > Arthropoda: Insects >... | reverse complement strand
GCTAATATATTCCATGCCTATATGCTTTGTGCTAATAACTCACCACGGGTCACACAGAAAAGCGTAAACGGTCACGGGATGTACACAGTTGACCTACACATAATGTCGCTGAGTAGATTTGAACTTCCTACAAACACTCTGACTTTATTTAAGGGCTTAACTACTCTCATATCTGTAGTGGAAATTGATTGTAGTTCTGTATGATAAGATTTCTAAGAAACTGCACAATCGAAAACCCTACTTCTTTTATACTCCATGAATTCCACGTTCTCCGTGCATATCACCTCCCTGGATTGATCACCTGAATGATATTTGGTAACCAGTATAAATAGCGAATCTCATCAATATGACGTTTCCACCGTACTCATAATTCTTCTTCTCACTCAGGGACAATTATCTCCCTCAACACCCTATTTTGAAGACCTTCAAATTTTATTTGTCCCAGTGACAGCCAAAATAGACGCTTCAACAAGTATTTTTGTCTCTCTGTGGCAGAGTATATTATTCTAATCGTGGCCGATTTGAGAGGTTTTATATCATACTGGTTTATGACGCTCATGCGATTATCGTGTTTTGTGCTACAACTAAGTTACTTTGTGCTCCAAAATTGCAGTTATCTTCTTCCTCTTCTTCTTCTTCTTCTTCATCATCCAGGTGCTGAACTTCCTAGTTGAAAGTTTTGGCCTTCTCAACGAACTCTTTCCACTTCCCTCGATCCTGGACGCAGGCTATCCAGTTTTTGAACTTCACTTGTCAGATGTCCTGTTTGATGTTATCCTCCCATCTGTACTTGGGTCTTCCTTGTGATCTTTTGGTTAGGGGTTTGCAATGAAGTATCTTCGTAACTGCTTTTTATATGGCACCGTTTGTACATGATAAAACCTACTTAGACATTCAGCTTTAAAACAGGCATTTGTTTTCTTCTTCTTCTTCTTCTTCTTTTTCTTCTTCTTCTTCTTCTTCTTCTTTCTTCTTTTTCTTGTTCTTCTTCTTCTTCTTCTTCATCATCATCTTCTTCTTCTTTATCATCATCATCTTCTTCTACTTCTCCTTCTTCTTCTTCTTTGTCTTTTTTCTTCTTTTCCTTCTTCTTTCTTCTTCTTCTTCTTTTCCTTTTTCTTCTTTCCTTCTTATTCTTTTGTTCTTCTATTTCTTTTTCTTCTTCTTTGACTTCTTCTTCTTTGACTTCTTCTTCTTCTTCTTCTTCTTTGTCTTTCCTTATTCTTCTTTTTGTCTTCTTCTTCTTCTTGGTCGTCTTCTCCTTCTTCTTCTTCTTCTTCTTCTTCTTCTTCTTCAAGTCCCTGTACTTACTAGTTGAAAGTTTTGGCCTTCTCAACGAACTCTTTCCACTTCCCTCGATCCTGGACGCAGGCTATCCAGTTTTTGATCTTCATTTGGCAGATGTCCTGTGTAATGTTATCCTCCCATCTGTACTTGGGTCTTCCTAGTGATCTTTTGGTTAGAGGTTTGCAATTAAATATCTTCTTAATTGTTAACTGACATCCTCTGTGCATGACCAAATCAACTTGTCTTTGAGCCTTGAAACTTGCAGCTTCTTCTTCTACTTGTTTGTCTTCTTCTTCTTCTTCTTCTTCTTCTTCTTCTTCTTCTTTATCATCATCATCATCATCATCATCATCATCATCATCATCACCACCACCACCACCACCACCACCACCACCACCACCACCACCAACATCATCATCATCTTCTTCTTCTTCTTCTTCTTCTTCTTCTTCTTCTTCTTCTTCTTCTTCTTCTTCTTCTTCGTTTACTTCTTCTTCTTTGTCTCTTCTTCATCTTGTTCTTCCTTTTCTTCTTCTTTTTTGTATTCTTCTCCTTTTCCTTCTTTTTTCCATCTTCTTCTTCTTCTTCTTCGTCTTCTTCTTCTTCTTCTTCTTCTTCGTTGTCTTCTTTTTCTTCGTTGTCTTCTACTTCTTAGTTGTCTTCTTCTTCTTTTTCTTCTTCCTCTTCTTCTTCGTCTTTTTTTCTTTCTCGTCTTCTTTTCTTTCTTCTTCTTTTTCTCTTTTGTCTTCTTCTTCTTCTTCATCTTTTCTTCTTTTCTTCTTCTTCTTCTTTGTCTTATTCTTCTTTTCCTGCTTCTTCTTCTTCTTCATCATTTTTATCTTCTTTTTCTTCTTCTTCTTCTTTGTCTTCTTTTTTCTTCTTCTTCTTCTTTTTCTTCTTCTTCTTCTTCTTTGTCTTCCCATCTTCTTCTTCCCCTTTTTTTTCTTCTTTGTCTTCTTCTTCTTCATCATCATCTTCTTCTTCTTATTCCTCCTCTTTTTTTCTTCTCTTTCTTCTTCTTTGTCTTCTTCTTCTTCTTATGCTTATTTTTCTTTTTCTTCTTCTTCTTCTTTGTCTTCCTTTTCTTTTACTTCTTCTTCTTCTTCTTCATCTTTTCTTCTTCTTTTCTTCTCCTTTAACTTTTTCTTCCTTTTCTTCTTCTTTGTCTTTTCTTTTTCTGCTTCTTTTTCATCTTCTTTCTTCTTTTTCTTCTTCTTCTTCTTCATCATTATCATCATTATCAATTTCTTCTTGTTTTTCTTTTTCTTCTTCTTTTCTTCTTTCTTCTTCTTCATCTTCTTCTTCTTTTTCTTCTTTTTCTTTTTCTTCTTCTTCTTTGTCTTCTTCTTTTACTTCTTCTTCTTCTTTGTCTTTTCTCCTTCTTCTTCTCCTTCTTTGTCTTCTTCTTCCATGCCCTGAATTTCCTAGTTGAAATTTTCGGCCTTCTCTATGACCTCTTTCCACTTCCTTCGATCCTGGACGCAAATTATCCAGTTTTTGACCTTTATTTGACAGATATCCTGTGTGTTTTTATCCTCCCATCTGTTCTTGGGTTTTCCTTGTGATCTTTTGTTTAGAGGATTGCAATTAATTATCTTCTTAACTGTTCTGGTATCTGACATCCTCTGTACATGACCAAATCAACTTGTCTTTGAGCCTTGAAACTTGCAGCTATCTTCTTCTTCTTCTTCTTCTTCTTCTTCTTCTTCTTCTTCTTCTTTTTCTTCTTCTTTTCATAATTATCATCATCATCAACTTCTTCTTGTTTTTCTTTTTCTTCTTTTTTTCTTTTCCTTCTTTTACTTTTTCTTCTTCTTCTTCTTCTTCTACTTTGTCTTCTTCTCCTTTTATTTCTTCTTTTTTCTTCTTCTTCTTCTTTACTTCTTTTCTTCTCCTTCTACTTCTTCTTCTCCTTCTTCTACTTCTTATTTTTTCCCTTCTTCTTCTTCTTCTTCTTCCAGGCGGTGAACTTCCTTGTTGAAAATTTCGGCCTTCTCAACGACCTGTTTCCACTTCCCTCGATCCTGGACGCAGGCTATCCAATTTTTATCTTCATTTGGCAGATATCCTGTTTCACGTTATCCTTCTATCTATACTTGGGTCTTCCTTGTGAACTTTTGGTTAGACGTTTCCAATTAAACATTTTCTGAACTGTTCTGGTATACTTTGTACGTTACCAAACCAAATCTGGCATCCTCCGTACATAACCAAATCAACTTGTCTTTGAGCCTTGAAACTTGCAGCTATCTTCTTCTTCATTTTTTCTCCTTTTTCTTTATCTTTTTCTTCTTCTTCTTCTACTTCTTATTCTTCTCCTTCTCATTCTTCTTCTTCATCTTCCTCTCCTTCTTCTTCTTCTTCTTCTATTTCTTCTTCTTCTTCTTCTTTTCCTTCTTGTTTTTGTTCTTCTTCTTTTTCCAGGCGCTGAACTTCCTTGTTGAAACGTTTGACCTTCTCAACGTCCTCTTTCCACTTCCCTCGATCCTGGACGCAAACAATGCAGTTTTTGATCTTCATTTAACAGATATCTTGTGTTGTTATCCTCCCATCTGTACTTGGGACTTCCTTGTGATCTTTTGGATAGAGGTTTGCAATTAAATATCTTCTTAACTGTTCTGGTATCTGGCAACTTTTGTACGTGACCAAACAACTTATTCTTTGAGCTTTGAATTTTGAAGCTATCAATTTTCTTTTATTCTGAAAGTTTAAAACTTATTTCCTTAAAAGTTGGATATTTCTATTGTGGCATTATGTATTGTAAAATACTGTATTTTTATATGCTGTAGTGTGAATTGCTATTGTGATATTACAAATTGTGGCACTATTATGACACCTGAATTGCGACTTCCTGTAATTTGACACTCTATTGAGACATTATTTTGTGACAACCTATGCTGTGATACACTGTATTGTGACACTCTTTACAGTGACGCTCCGCATTGTGACACATTATTGTGAAAAATGTATTGTGACAACCTGTATTTTCACACCATGTATTTTGACACTCTATTGCGATATTCTTTATTGTGGCACCTGTATTCTGTCAACCTCTATTGTGACACCCTATTGTGACACATCTGTAGTGAAACCCCGTATTTTGACACTCAATTATGATACCTGTAATGTAGCACCCTGTAATTTGAAAGCCTATTGGGACATTCTGTATTTAGCACCATGTACTGTGACACTATGTTTTGTGACGCCCTAAATTGTGACGGTATTGTGATAAGTACTTTTAGACACCGTATATTATGACACAATATTTTGCGAAAATTAGTGTTGAGACAATCTGTATTGTGACACCTTGTATTGTGACACTCTGTATTGTGACACCTTGCATTCTGTCACTCTGTATTGTGACACTTGTATTGTGACAGCCTATATTGTGACACCCTGTATTGTGACATTCTATATTGTGACAACTTGTATTGTGACACTTTGTACTGTAACACTCTGTATTGTGACACCCTGTATTGTAACACTCCCTATATATGACACTCCATATTGTGACACTCTGTATTGAGACACCTAGTATTGTGAAACTCTGTATTGTGACACTCTGTAAAGTGAAAACTTGTATTGTGACACTCTGAATTGTGACACCCTTTATTGTGACACTCTGTATTGTGACACCTTGTATTATAAAACTGCGTATTGTGACACCCTCTATTGTGACACTTTGTATTTTGACACCCTGAATTTTGACACTCTGTAATGTGACGCTCTGTATTATGACACTCTGTATTTAGACATCTAGTATTGTGAAACTCTCTATTGTGACACTCTGTATTGTGAAACCTTGTATTGTGACACTTTGAAATGTGACAACCTGCATTGTGACACTCTGTATTGTGACACCTTGTATTGTGACACTGTGTATTGTGACGCCCTGTATTGAGACACTCTGTATTGTGACACATTGTATTGTGACAGCCTGTATTGTGACAACTTGTATTGTGACACTGTGTATTGTGACACTTTGCATTGTCACACTCTGTATTGTGACAATCTGTGTTGTGACACTCTGTATTGTGACAACTTGTATTGTGAAACACTGTATTTTGACACTCTGTATTGAGACACCTTGTATTGTGTCACTCTGTATTGTGACACTCTGTATTGTGAAACGCTGTATTGTGACACTTTGTATTGTGACATTCTGTATTGTGACACTCTGTATTGTGACACATTGTAATGTAACACCTTGTATTGTGACACCCTGAATTGCGACAACCTGTATTCTGATACCCTGTATTGTGAAACTATGTACTGTGACAACTTGTAATTTAACACTCAGTATTGTGACACTGTATTGTGAGACTCTGTATTGTGACACTTTGTATTGGGACACACTATATTGTGACACTCTGTATTGTGACTCTCTTTACTCTGACACCTTGTATTGTGACTCTCTGTATTATGACACCCTGTATTGTGACTCCCTTTATGTGACACTCCGTATTGTGACACTGTGTATTGTGACACTCTTTATTGAGACACCTGTATTGTGACAATATGTGTTGTGTCACTCTGTCCTGTGTCACCTTGTATTGTGGCATTCTATTGTGACACCCTGTATTGCGATACTCTGTAATGTGATACTTTGTATTGTGACACTCTGTTTTGTGATAACTTGTACTGTGACGCCCTGTATTGTGACACCCGGTATTGAGACACTTTGAATTGTGACACTCTGTATTGTAGTACCCTGTAATGTGAAACCTTGTACTGTGACACCCTGTATTGTGATACTATGTATTGTTACACTCCGTATTGTGACACCTAATTTTATGACAGCCTGTATTGTGACACTGTATTTTGACACGTTTATTGTCACAAACACTTTTGTGACACCATATATTGTGACATTGTATTGTGACACTCTGTATTGTGACAATGTGTATTGTGACACCTTGTATTGTGACACGCTGTACTTTGACACTCTGTATTTTAACACCTATATTGTGACACCCAGTATTGTGACATAGTGTATTTTAGCTCTCTGTATTTTGTAACCCTATATTGTGACAACCTAATTGTGACAATATGTGTTGTGACACCCTGTTCTGTAACACCACTTGTAGTTATATCCTGTGTTGAGACACCTGTGTTGTCACACCCAGGGTTGTGACTCATGCAATGTGACACACCATTTTGACACCCGTATTTTGACGGCTGTATTATGATAACCTGTGATGGGACATAATATTTTGTAAAACACTTTGTTGTTACAACATGTGTTGTGGCACCGTGTGTAGTAATCTCCTGTGATGTTACAAACATTGTTGTAACAACCTGCGTTTTGACACCATCTGTTATGATAGCCTATATTATGGCATCCCTTTTAGTGACTTCATGTGTCATGACATCTTGATTTGTGACATCCTGTGTTGTGACACCCTGTGTTTTGACATCCTGTGAATGACACCTTGAGTTATGAAATTCTGTGTTTTTGGCACCATGTGTTGTGACGCCCTATATTGTGACACCCTGTGTTGTAAAACCCTGTGTTATTACAACATGTATTGTGAAACACTGCGTTCGACCACTGTTACGTAATACCCTTTGCTGTGACACCCTGCGTTAACATCCTGTGTCCTGATATTTTGTGTTGTGACACCTGTGATATGACACCCAGTGTTGTGACACCCATTTTCGTGACAACCTCTGTTGTGATATCCTGTGTTGTGAAAACCTGTGTATTGAATCCCTGTGTCGAGACCACCTGTTTTGTGCAGCCAGTGTCGTGACATTTTGTATTTAGACACCCGTGCTTTTACACTCAGTGACAAGTCAACCTGTGTTGTGATATGCTGTGTTGTAACACGCTGGGCTTTGTATCCCTGTGACGTGACCCCCTGTGTTGTGAGACCCTATGTAGTGGCACCTGTGTTGTTACATCCTATGTTGTGCCAACATGTGTTGTGAAACCTGTGTTGTGACAACTTGTGTTTTGTCACCCTGTGTAGTGACACCCTGTGTTGTGACCCTCTGTTATGTCATCCTGTATTGTGTCATCCTATGTTGTGGCACCCTGTGTTGTGACACCCTGTGTCCTGAAACCCTGTGTTCTGGCAACTTTTGATGTAATATCCTGTGTTGGGACATCCTGAGTTGAGATAACCTGTGGTGCTGTACCTTGTGGTGCTGTACCATGTGTTATGAATTCATGTGTTTTGACATCTTTTGGTGTGACCCCCTGTGATGTGACACCCTCTGTTGCGAAATTCTGTGTTGTGATATCCTGTGTTGTGGGAACCTGTATTGTGGCAGTCTGTATTTTGTCACCCCTTTCATGTGGCATCCGGTATTTTGACACCCCTTTTTTGTGATACCATGTGATGTGTCACCGTGTGTTGTGACAACCTGTATTGTGACATCTTGTGTTCTGACATCCTGTGTTGTGTCACCCTGTGTTGTTAAGCAATGTGTTGCGACAACATGTGTTGTGATAACCTATGTTGTTACACCCATTGTTCAGACACACTTCAATGTGACATCCTGTGTTTGGCACCGTGTTCTGAATCCCTTTGTTGAGAAAACTTGTGTTGTGGTACCCTCCGTTGTGACACCCTGTGTTATGACACCCATTGTAGAGACAGCCTGTGATGTGACATCCTGTTATGTGACATTCTCTGATGTGACATCCTGTGTTGTGACATTCTGTGTTTTGACATCCTGTGTTGTGACACCCTGTGTTGTAACAACCTGTGTTGTAACGTTCTGTGTTGTGGAATCCTGAGTTGTGACACCCTGTGTTGTGACATTCTGTGAAGTGACACCCTGTGTTGTGACATCTTTAGTTGTGGCACACTGTTTTGTGAAAACCTTTATTGTGACACTCTCTGTTGTGACACCCTGTTTTGTGATAACCTGTGTTGTGGTACACTCTCTTGTTACACTTTGTATTTTCACACCTTATGATGTGACATCCTGTGTTGTGACACCAAGTGTTAGGTCATCCTGTGTTGTGACGTACTATGTTGCGATATCCTCTGTTGTGACATAGTGTGTTGTGACATCCTGTTTTGTGCCATCCTGAGTTGCGAAATCTCGTGTTGTTACACCATGTGTTAGGTCATCCTGTTTTGTGACATACTATGTTGCGATATCCTCTGTTGTAACATAGTGTGTTGTGACATCTTGTTTTGTGCCATCCTGTGTTTTGACATCTTGTGTTGTTACACCATGTGTTGTGACATCCTGTTTGGGACACCCTCGGTTATGACATCCTATGATGTGTATCAGGTGTATTGACACTTGGTTTTTACATCCTGTGTTTTAAACCCATCTACTCTGACACACTGTGTTGTGGCACCTTGTGATCTGACGCCTTGACATGCGGCACCCTCTGTTTTGTCGCCCTCTATTGTGACAACCTGTGTTGTGAAATCCCGTTTTGTAATATCCTGTGTTGTGACAATCTTTGCTGTGACAACCTTTGAAGTGATACCGTGTGTTGTAACAACCTGTTTTGTGAAAAACTATGTTCTATAACTTTGTGTTGTGGCACCCTATGTTGTGTCACCCTGTGTTGTGACCCCTGTGCTGTGACACACTGTGTTGTGATTTCCTGTAATGTGACATCCTGTGTTGTGACACTGTGTTGTGACACCGTTTGTTGTGGCACCCTGTGTTGTAACATACTGTGTTCTGAAATCTTGTATTGTGACACCCGGGGTTGTTGCACCCTGTGTTGTGACACCCTGTGTTGTGAATACCTATGTTGTAAAACCCTGTGCTTTTCACACTGTGACGTGGCACCATGTGTTGTGGCATCATCTGTTGTAACACCCTGTGTTCGGCCACCCTATGTTGTGCACTCTGTGTGGTGACACCCTGTGTTGTGGGACCCTGTGTTGTGACACTGAGTTGTAATAGTCTGTATTGGGACAACATTTGTTGTGACACTCCGTGTTGTGGAACACTATGTTTTTGTACCCTCTGTTGTGACACCCTATAATGAGACAAATTGTGTAGTGACACACTGTGTTGTGACACCCTATAATTTGGCACCTTGTGTTCGGGTACCTTTTGTTGTGTCACCCTGTGTTGTGACACCTTGTGTTGCGACACACTGTGTTGTGACATCCTCTGTTTTGACACCTTTTGTAGTGAAACCCTGTGTTGTGTCATCATGTGTTGTAACATCCTGTGATGAGACCTTCTGTTTGTGACATTCTGTTGAGACCCCCTGTGTTGGGACAACCTCTGTTCGGTCACTTTTGTGTGACCCCCTGTGATGTGAGACCCTATGTTATGACACACTGCGTTTTGATATCCATTCATGTGACATCCTGCGTTGTGACATCATGTGTTGTTACACCCTCTGGTTTGACATCCTGTTTTATGGCACCCTGTGTTAAAGCACCTTTTGTTGTGGCGCCCTGTGTTGGGCACCCTGTGTTGCGACACACTGTGTTGTGACAACCTCTGTAGTGACAACTTTTGTAATGACACCCTGTGTTGTGTCATCATTTGTTGTAACATCCTGTGATGAGACATTCTGTTTTGTGACATTCTGTGTTGTGACACCCTGTGTTAAAGCAACCTCTGTTCGGTTACCATTTGTGTGAATCCCTGTGATGTGAAACGCTGTGTTGTGAGACCCACTGTTTTGGCACCCTATGTTGTGACACCCTGCGTTGTAATATCCATTCATGTGACATTCTGCGTTTTGACAACTTGTGTTGTTTCACCCTCTGATGTGACACCCTGTGTTGTGGTACCCTGTGTTGTGACACCCTAGGTTCTGACAACCTGTTTTTTACACATTATCGTGACACCGTTTGTTGTGGCACCCTCTGTTGTGACACCCTCTGTTGTAATACGGTCTGTTGTTTCACGCTGTGTTGTGGCACCCTTTGTTGTGGTTCCCCTTCTTGTTTTACACTCTTTTGTGACACCCATTTTTTGGCACCTTGTGTTGTGACATCCTGTGTTGTTACTCCTTTGTTTTGACACCCTGTTTTCTGACACCCCTTTTGATGACACTCTTTGTTGCTGCACCCTGCGTTGTACACCCTGTTTTGCGTAATCATATGATGGGGCACCCTCTGTAGTGACACTGTATTATGACACCCTATGATATATAACCCTCTGTTGTGACTGTCTGTTTTGTTGCACATTTTGTTGTGGTACCCTCTGTTGTGACATCCTATGGTTTGGCAAACTTTGTATTGAAATCCCGTGTTGCGGCACCCTATGTTGTGGCAACCTTTGTAGTGAAATTCCGTGTTGTGAAACCCTGTGATTTGCCACCCTCTAATTTGATACCCTGTTTTGTAGTAACCTATGTTTTGGACCGTGTATTGTGACACCCTGTGTTGTGACAACCTGTGTTTCGAAATCCTGGGTTGTGACACCCTGTGTAATGGCACCCTCTTTTGTGACACCTTGTGTTGTGACAATCTGTGATGTGTCATCATGTCTTGTGACTTCCTCCGTTGTGACAACGTGTGTTGTGACACCCTGTGTTGTGAAACTTTGTGTTGTAACACACTCTGTTGTTACACCCTGTGGTGTGACATCCTGTGATGAGGCATCCTCTGTTGTGTCACCCTGTGTTGTAAAACCCTGTGATGTGACAACTTTTGCTGCGAAAATTCTTGTTGTGGCACTCTCTGTTGGTGACAACCTGTTTTGGGATATCCTGTCTTGTGACTTCCTGTGTTGTGTCAACCCGTGTTGACTTATTTTGTGTTGTTGCAGCCTGTCATGTGACATCCTGTGTTGTGTCATTCTTTTTTGTGATTTCCTGTGTTGTGACTTCCTGTGTTGTGACATTTTCGTTGTTACATGTGTTTTGGCAACCTTTGTTTTTTATCCCCTGTTGAGGCAACCAGTTTTGTAATGCCCTATGTTGTGAGTCTATTTGTTGTGACGACCTGTGTTGTTACACCGTGTGATGTGAGACCCTCTGCTGTGACACCCTCTTTTGTGTCATCCTGTGTTGTGTCAACCTGTATTTTGACACCCTGCTTTGTGGCACCCACTCTTGTGACACATACAATTTGACACCCTGTGTTGTGGTATCATGTCTTGTTACATCCTGTATTTTTACATCATATGTTGTGACATCCTGTTTTGTTATCCACTGTGTTCTGTCTACCTGTGTTGTGACACCCTGTGCTGTAACACCCACTGTTGCGACAACTTCTGTTGTGTAATGCTGTGACCTGACAACTTGTGTTGTTAGAACTTGCGTTGTGGCAACCTGTTTTGTGGCACCTTTTCTAGTGACACCCTGTTTTGAGAAAATGTGTTTTGACAGTTGGTTTGACACCCTGTGTTGTGATACCCTGTGATGTGGCATCCTGTATTGTGGTATCCTCTCTTGTGCATCCTGCGTTGTGACATTCTGTTTTTACACCCTGGGCCGTGACACCCTGTTATGTGCACCTTCTGTTTTTTCAACCTTTTTTGACACACTTTGTTGTAACACCCTGTGTTCTGACACCCCGTGTTGTGGCACCCTGTTTGTGGCAACATCATTTGGGAAACTCTCTTTTGTGGCACGCTTTTTTGTGGAAACCTCTTATGTGTCACACTTTGTTGTGGCAACTAGCGGTGTGAAAATTTGTTGTAACACCCTGTGTTGGGACACCCTGTTTTGAAGCACCCTCTGTTATATCGTCCTGTGTTGTGACACTGTGTTGTGACACACCGTGTTGTGTCACCCTCTTTTGTGTCACCAAGTGTTGTGGTATCCTGTGTTGTGATAATCTGTCTTTCGACACTTTAATTTTACACCCTGTGTTGTGATAACTTCTGATGTCACACCCCGTGTTGTGGCACTATGTGTTTTGACAGTATTTGTTGTGGCTC
>Ga0268261_10003088_pt1 | contig 12114 bp, 10 predicted proteins | sample TergutNc150P1_FD_190353 | JGI IMG/M metagenome (GOLD analysis project Ga0268261, IMG submission 190353) | Nasutitermes corniger P1 segment gut microbial community from laboratory colony in Florida, USA - Nc150 P1 (SPAdes) (version 2) | ecosystem: Host-associated > Arthropoda: Insects >... | reverse complement strand
GTGCATATGTAGCGAAGGTGACGCTGTCGCAATGTGGTTCCGAATAAGCTGCGGTTGTCGGATGCTCTGATGCAAGAGCTGGAGAAGTTGAGAACTGGAGTGTAGCGTCTTCCGGGGACTTATTTGTGCGTAGACAGCACGATGTAGAACACCGAAGTTTCGATCGGAGAGAAAAATAGAGGACCAGCAGGATCGTGAAAGTACAGGAAACTGCGGCGAGTATCAGGTGCCAGTGTGGAAGGGTTTCCTGGGGAAATGTGGTTTTCTGGATGTGAAGCAGGGTGTCTACGTCGAGAGATTTTTGCGCTGTTGCAGGACGATCTTGCAGTTCGTCAAGTTCGTTGACCTCTGCTTGAGTGCCGCTTCGACACGGGAGAGCTCGTGTCTCGATAATATCGGAAAGTCCTCTGGCACGTACACGGACGGAGCGTTGAGGTTAGCACGTGTGACGCCGTGTAGTTCAGGTAGAATTCGCATCTCGCCGGAAGTGATCGAGCACGTTGTGGCGTTGTGAATCAAACCTGCGCCGGAAAGTGTTCGAGTATGTGTTACTCATACGTTGTCCCGTGGGCATCTAATGCTCACTTGACGCCGACTCGGAAAATGGTAGATCCACACTTCTCCATACCGCAACAAGGTAGGTGTCTCATAGTAGAGCACCAGGCTCCTCCTGCAGGGTCCGTCTTTAGTTGCAGTCTGAAAGCACAACTTGGACTCACATGTAATTGACCGAATGTCATAAAGAGCTCTGTCTGCCGGGCATATTGCAATGCTTCCTGCCCCGCATTTTTGTACGTCAGCTGCTGTCATTAAGATGTAATCTCTCTGACTATATGATAAACCAAAATAGTTATACTCAAGCTGGTATGTCGCAAATGTGTCTTTAGTACCCGTGTAGGTAAGACGATTATCCTGAACAGCGTAAGGTGTTGACTCTCAGTTCTTAACGGAACCTCTAAGAATAATTTAATACTGTGTGCGGTACCTACCGCGGTTACTTTAATTAATTCATAATACAAGTGAATGTTATCAAATTTGGTACCGGCAATGAGTTCATAGTTTTCAGGCAAACACAAAGAAATATTTCGCAAGATACTGTGTAAAACATTTGGAAAAGCCAAACATAAATAACGTTAAAAAGTAGCATGCAAGGAAAAATGCATAAACATATGTGCCGTAATCAATTTAAATACAACTGTAGGTCCAAATGTGTGTTAGCTATTTAGAATAAGGGTGAACAACCTCTGAATTTCCATTTTATAACTCGTTTACCGTTTCGCATATATATTGTCTCAAGTCTCTTCTCGTGGCTATCTGCTATCAGCACGTTCAGAACTAGGGGCGTATAACGTAGTGTTGGGAAGGTAATGGGAGTTAATCTAATGAGTCGGTACTCCCTGAATGAATTCCCTTAATCCACTATACATCCGAAATAGGCTCTTGATGAAATATCTGTGCTGGTAGACTACATTTCTCGGGGTCGCTCTGCATTCGTGTACAACGTAACATAATGTCTATAGACTATATCCCGTGAGATTTTCGCCACAATCTCACACGTTAAACGGCGAACATATTCCTCTGTAGCTATGTTCCCGTTTTCGTCGTGAGCCCCAACTGACGTAACCCTTGTCTCTCCAACGAGACCGCTTAGCCCTGCTGAGACATACCGTTGTCCCAGATAACGCGAATTCGGTCGTCTCTTTATGTGACGCACCGAAAATGTATGGACCTTACATCGGCCCCTAGCCTGTCCACCGAACTAAAATCTTCTGACATTAGGTCGTTACGAGTACGTTCTACGTAGTGTACTCCGTTTATCGTAAATTCCTTAAGCTCTACCAGCAGTTGATTATCTGGGTCATTTTGCTTCGTAGGCATCTGCAAGTCTACGTCAAACGCGTAGACGTCTCCACGAGTATGACTTCCCTTCCCGACCTTGAAGTCAGGTGTTCAGTGCATACGTATTGCGGCTCGCTCCAAAGTGCGGCTTGCAGCATATTCGAGTCAGCTGTTCTGCAGACCGTTCCATTCTGACGTCTTGCCAGAAAACACAACAACAAAAGAATTTCGGTTCTCATTTCCCAACTAATTTGGCTACGGTTCTAAAATTTCGATTTTCCTAGTCTGCTATAGCACACGAGAGATTAATGCCTAGGGTTCAACATAGCTTCGTGCGATCTTGAGCGTTCGCTCGGGTTTCCCTCCCCGGGCGAGTTTCGCGTTCTCCCTCGCCGTCTTCGCCGTGCAGGGCATTCCTTGGCAAAATGCCATATGCCCTGGCACTCATAACACTGGGGTGCGGCCTTAGACCTAACTCTAAGCGTCGTTTCAAATTTCTGCCATTATATCTTTTTCCCGTGGAATTTCGGGCACGAGTTGAAAAGCGAACTAGCTGAGTCAGCAACTTTCGACGCTGCTAATTCCAAACAGTCGGACGGATGCCACCGTCCTATCGTAGCTGTGCTTTCGATATTTTCAATAAACTTTTCTAGAGGTATGGCTGACGCCGCGCCTGACAATTTCGGCGCAAGTGACATGATTAAAATTAACAAATGTTCCTTCCGCCTGGTGAGTTCTGCTTTTGACTCCAAAAGAAGTGCTTGACGGCTGGACTCCTGCATGGTGAATCCGTGTTAAAACCAATTGTAATTTTGAAATTAGAATTTTCACCGAAGTTAATCTCTGTGCATATCTGATGTTTATATTTCAAATTCCCGTTCGTATGCACGTGGTAGATATGTAGCCAATCTATCTGTAGACATGACTATCTATCCTATCTTGACCGACATCTATCCTCCCTCTTGCAAACCAACCTGTAGAGGCCACCATTGCTAACCGGTTTGTTAGGACGACCGCTGCCTACCAATTGTAGTAACACGGGGGTTGTGATCCCACCGCTGCCACCAATCGTAATGCCGGCGGTTAGAAAACCACCGCTGTCATCAAACTGTAGTGCCCCGGAGTTATGAAGCTACCGCTGACACTACTTTTGTGATTACTTTACGAACACTGTCGTAAATATTTAGCGCTGCCACCATGTACCGAAGTACAACGAATTTGGGAATGCAAGGGGGAGGTTGTCCAATTGAACGACCGCTAGTCACTATTGACTAGGATTATATATTCAGTTACAATATACACGTATATACAATTTGGATGATTCACAATTTGTCATTGAATTGATAATGAACATAATCGTCTTGCCTTTACGTTATTTCAAAGGGTTTCGGAATTTTGCTGCTCAAATGAATTAAATGAATATAGTCAGAAAGACTCACCTTTCAACACCAGAAGCGTCGTGAAGTATAGAAGCATTTTGTACTAGAGCTTCAGTATTATTTAGTACACAGTCTTCTTCAGATAGCACTAACGTCGGTGTAGATCAGAATTTCGTTGATAATTATCTCGCCGTGAATGTGAATCTGAATGTGAATGTTGACGTAGTCGCGGTTTTAGGTTATATAGTTGTAATCATGCTTACTACAGCGTCTTCCTGGATTACCGCAATTTACGTGTTCTAGACAGCTAAAGTTCCTGGTGTGGTGTACAGAGTGTCACAACTAGGTCAAGCTGACTTAATAGAAATGAGGCAAGACGATTGTGACTTCCTACATATTTCAACTAATAAAACTAGGGCAAGTGCTGTGAAACGGTTTTCGAATTCAAATCCAACCCAGTAATTAAATCTGTAACTTTGGGTATTACACAAGTCTATCGTCCTATCCTAAGAATCCTGTCCAAGAACCCAGCTGTGGTTAACTGCCCGTTACGACGGTTACAGAAATGTAGGCAATACAATCTGTCTCTGTCCCATTCAACTACTTCAGCCTTGATGTCAAAACGTTGCTCAGGTCCTTCGTCCTTAAATTTGAACCAGCAACTGACCTTGCATATGACCTTTCACTGACCTGGAAATTAAATCACATATATGCGTATAGTTAATACCGTAATATATAAAAATATTACACTGTTAAAAACATGATTATTAAAGATCCAATAGCCAACACCGCGTGACACGTGTATAAATATACAGACTAGGACATAACTTACAGAGGTACAGGTCTGATACATTTTATACTTAGATAAAATTTTGGCATTCTTTGAGTATATATATTTTTTTTAAATTTTATTATTTTATCTATTTTATTTTTCTTTCTAAACTTTTTATTAGCTCATATTATCTACACCCTTCCCACATAAACCGCATCATAAAAACTCGCGTATACGCAGTTTACAAGCGCCTCCCCCATCTCCCAGCGCAGTGTGTTAGTTGATGGCCGTTCAATGCTTAATCATATTCAGCCAGTCTGCTGCTCGTCCAGGATAATGCTCATGTTATTCTGAAGTGGCTCAGCATGCACAGCCAAACACTGAAGGCATCTTTCTGCCTCTGAGCACAATCCCTCTCGTTAACAACTCCAGCAAAGTATCGTAGCTACTTACGAGCTACTATAAACGCCCCACCTTCTCATGCGTATTGGGTATGATGGAAAAAAAATGATTCCCTGAATGTGAGGGCACGCTGCATTATTATGATTAAGTATTCGGTTGATGAACTACTCCATCAGTCCTAAATATTTGCAGGCATACATTATGGAAGAAAGTCGTTGAAGTTTCGAAAGACATCCCTGAAATTGGTGAGAACGTCAATAAGATAATTCTTGCAAGGCAACTGAATGGTGAGGTACTTGAATACTTGCAGTCGAATGAAGTTAAAGACCTTCTCAAGGCTCACACTGAGGAGTCATCAGAATGACGGCTTGAGTAGCTGATTGGAGGTGACAGCGGAGAAGAACAAAAAGGCGACGGTGAAAATAGAGCAGATTAAAATATTGAAAGAATTACTGTCTCCATTATCAACAAGGCAATACCCATGGCAATAGAGCTGACAGATTTCATTAACGATAATGTTTCTTTTACAGGGAAATTAATCCCCGTAAAAACAAAAATCCCTGTATCCACCAACCGTGGTTTAATCAACCGCGGCAGTTTTCAGGAACGTAATTAGCATGATTGGCGACGGAAGGGTGTGTGTGGTCTGAAAGGCTTTACATTTCTACTGATTTTATCCATGATGATTACGGCCTGCCGAAATATATTGGATTTTTAATAGATGGACTTCTAACAGAGCAATTTTGTAGTATTTTGTAGTACTTATTATACGTACGTTTGTACTCGTTCGCAATGTGCTACAAAACTATATTGTTACCTCAAGTAAAACATTTTCATTGGAATTCTCTCCATGCCTCATGTTATTATGTACTTTTATTGCCTGATTTTCAGAGCTTTATTTATGGGAAAGTATGTAGGAAAATTTATTGAACTGTTTAAGAGAATTGCTTGAAATTCTTTCCTAATAGAGCCTTGAATGGGATGGAGACACGATAGTGTGGGAAACATGTAGTCTTTAGCAATCTCTGTGACATTTTCCTGCAGAGAATGATAGAAACTACAACTGAGCGTAACAATTGACATGACTTTACATGGCATTTGAACTGGTTACCTGACAAATACAAGTGTACAATGTTATTGCTGCATCAATCAGCATGGCTGATTGACGTCGATATTAGGAGAGGCTGTATTTAAGAGGACAGTTTTTGATATTTTTTTTGGGGGGGGGGGGTGTTAAGTGTGAACTTACTGTGCTCATTACATTTTACGTTGTTTTAGGGTTACGAAAGGAATTCTATAAGTTGCTCTTTGCATGGAAATTTGCAATGTGGAGTATGTGACTGTAGTGCTGACTGGTACGGTGACCAGTGCCAGTGCCAAAGAAACTCTGCAATCCCCATGCAACTCAATGAGAATGCCTGCCATATGAACAACAATTCTGCAGTTTGCTCAGGATTTGGTGTATGTGAATGTGGCATCTGTACTTGTAATGTACGTCCCAATCCACATGAGGTAAGAACAGAAATGAGGCATCATGGTAAGGAGTTTAAGGACAGCTTACACTTTTGTATTAAACAAAACCCTTCTGTCTTAATAGTGTTGTAAATTCAAGCCCATATTTAATATTTATCTCCACTGTTCAGCCTAAAAGAAATGTTTCACTCTCATTTGGAGATCCCCTTGTGTTTGTGTGTCTTAAAAGTTAGTCAGCATTTACCATCAACTTAACTAATACTGTAGTTGAGCTGATGGTGAGTTATAACTACCTCACAATAAATTTTTCACCTCTTGTCTGCAACATACAGTAGCAGTATGAGGAAAATATTAAGGCCATTTAAATGCGTCATATTTTGCTGCAGCCCAGTACGTAATACGTATCGCCCTGGAACGATGGCTAGTAAGTGCTTATACCCCCTGCACTTGCAGGCTGAGCGTAGCGTGTCGCATTGTGTCTTGTGGTACTTTGCGCAATAATGGTTGGTTTAAAAAAAACTTTGTCTTTGATTTTGGACTGGAGTTCTGTCCTTTTGTAACATTATTTGGTCAATAATGTTTGCGTATCAATGAATTTAAACTTGTTCCTGAATGTTTGTGTAAGGTTGCGCATTTTTAAAATTGTTCTTAAGTATTGTGGGGTAAAATGGAGGAAACGATGGGACCTCCGAGCGTGCCTGTGACTGTCTTCTGGAAATGGTGTGGGGACAGCCATTTGGTGGACTTCACTATGACAAGAAGAGTGACAATAAAAGAAAGGAGGCTCACTCCCCCACTTCCGAACCTGAGTACCAAACATTCACCACATCCAGCAGTCTTAATGCATGGCTGTGCAGCTCTAAGAATAACCAGAAATTGTGTTGTTGGCCGTGTCTTTTCTTATGGCCTGGTATCGAATGAAAAAAGAGTAACTACCATGAACAAGTTAATGCGTCTGAACAATCGGCATAAAGTTTCAAAGGGTCGTGTCACATCCATATTTGGATTGTTGCATTATGCATTAAGATAGCATGCATGTTCATTGTAGGTCTCCATGTAATTGGTGCAACATGTTACAACCAATAATCTTAAACTCAAAATGTATTCTTGCATTTTTCCTTTTTCCTGTTAAGTTTACGTTCATGTAGATCAGAGATTGCGTACCACATTAGGATTGGTGCTAACAGTGAACTCACATTTCCATTAGAGTTTAAGAGTTTAGGTGGTTTGGTGTAGACGGTTTAATGTTATGTCTGGGATGTGGCCTACTGTTTTACTGATTCTCTGAATTTATAACCCAAAGGTTCAACACCAAATATGATTCTTTCAAGTCAGTTTCATCTGATTCACCTTCTTAAAACCCACTTACCTAGGTTCATATTAATACTAACTTTCCAGCTCATCCATGATCTTCCCAGTATACACTTCTCAGGATGTTTCTGCACAATATTTCATATGAATTTTGTGTTTTCCCACCTAATTATATGTCCATGGAGATTTGATATAAGGAATGCAATATGAACTTCATATTAAGAAATGGAGTGCATTTATCTACACTTGTGTTAAATTTTTTAGCACCGAAATACAGCTAAGTGTCATATTAACTGTGTTGTACCAGCAATACTATGGGAAGTTCTGTGAGTGTGACAACTTCACATGCCGGAGACATGGTGGGTTACTGTGTTCAGGACCAGACCATGGGACATGTGAGTGTGGAACATGTGTATGCCGATGGGAATGGTCAGGTGAAGCTTGTGAGTGCCCAGACAAGAAAAACTGTTACCCCAGTGATGCTGCTGAAGAGTGTATGGGCAGAGGATTATGTGAATGTGGAGTCTGCAAGTGCAAAGAAAACTATTCAGGGAAATACTGTGAAGAGTGTCCGGTGAGTGCATTAGCTGTAAACTTTTAGAAGCATAGTGGTGACTACATATATAACCTACTTGAATGTACAAACCTCTGCATTTTGACCCCAGATTGTATACTGTAGTTTTAATGTGATTCTCATTATAAAACTGTGATTTTTCCTCAACTCATTGAACTGAATTTTTGTAGGTATAGATAACTTTGATGCTGCAAAGGGTTAACTCTGAACAAAAATTTGAACGTATTCTGCAGCTGTATTAAACTGATATTAGGGTACTGCATGCACTTTGTTATAATGCCTATTTTACAGTGTGTTATGGATGTATTGCTAAGATCTTTGTTGACAACTATTTCTCAACTGTATGTGTTAGATGCTGTCAAGTGGAAGGATGATAAACTCAGAGAGTGGCACTTGTCTTTCCTAAGTTATATCACAAAATAGTCTTCAAGGAATTGAGGAAAACCACATCATCATAATGATAGCTAATCATTTTGCTGAGATATTCCATATAAGGAGCAGGAGTGCATAAATTGGACTGTAATGTTCAGCCAGGAAGGAAAATTGTATGCATTGCTTCCTGTCTCTCTTTGTGGCAATGGTGAGCAGATTATCCACAAATATACACTCTGCTTCCAGCTTGGTACATGCAGATGATTGTTTTATTAGGTTACATCACCAAAATAGTTAATTTTAGATGTACTAATCTAAAAAATCAACACATGTTAATAACGCTCTTGTAGAGCACAATCCTTAACTCAGTTATAGCCATGCATATCTTTACAACAATTTACTAAAGCCATGCAGGAAAATTTTTCTTTATAATCTGATAGTTGCTTATCTACTCAGGAAATTTGCCATACTGTATTGAACCAAGAAGTTCATTCCTACCTTTATAAGACCCGGCCATGGGTCCTGTTGTGAGTCAGACAAACCAGTCAACACTCTTCCACCCTATTTCTTTAAGATTCATTCATGCTTATATTATCCTCCCATCTATGTCAAGGTCTTCTGAGAGGTCTCTTTCTTCCCTTCAGGTTTTTCAACCAGTTGTGATTCCTCCCATGCATGCTACATATCTCAGCCTAAAAAATTTGTCCTTGTGCACACCATGAAGTCACAAGTATATTTCTTAACTCACCATTAGATGGTGGTGATGGGCCAGCTTCACACCATGGCTGCTTGATGTCGGGGGAAAAAACCCTTGATACCCATTGACTTGAAAGCTGAGTGAGCCTCAGAGACAGTCTGGAAGCTTTGGAGAAGAATAAAATCTCTTGCATCTGAAAGCAATCCAACCACCATTATCTTATCCATCCAATAGCCTCTTCACAATACCAACTGCATTATTCCAGCCTTGTGTGAGTGCAGTTTTCGTTATTGTCTTTCCCATATATTTGAACTGTGAAGGTTTTATTATATACCTTTATATTATGATTTTTTCCTGCATAACAATGAGGAGGCATTAACATATAGTTAGTTTTCTCTGTATTTACTTTTATACCAGTGCTTGTATTATCATCTGTTACTGTGTCTGTTTTTTTTAATAGTATTTATGTTGCTGCTCAATAAATTACCATCACCAACAAAGCCAGGAAGCTAAACATAACAATTTCTTTCTTTCTGTTTTTCTTGGGCCTTCCTCAGACACGTCAAACAAAACTGAGAAAACGTGGTGATAAAATATATCCTTGTTTCTGAATTGGATATTCATCATTTATATTCTTACATACAACTTTAATTAACTCAACTTCTTTCATGATTATACCAACATTAGTGAGAATACTGCACAGTTCTTAACATCCTAACTGAATTACAGGCTTTATCAAGTCTGTAAGCAACTGGTGTGCTGTCATATTTTTCTCCTGCATTTTGAAAGTCATATATCTGATCAGTATGTGATCTGTTATGTCAAAATTGACCCTGATTATCTTCGATAATTTCATCTACTTATGAAACTAACATAAAGTAAAGAATATTGGCTAAGATTTTGTAAGTTAACTGTACATGAAGAATATAGGATAAAATTTTGTGGCTGGTTAATAATACGAGTTATACGTATACGTAGTTATATGCGTATACGTATACGTAGTTATATGCCTTTATAATTACTATTGTCACTTTAATGTGGTTCTTATAACGTACAGCAGTAGATTCTTAGGGCAGCTCTTCCTTATTCCAAATAGCATTAATAAGTTTATGAATTTCTGAATGTAGTGTTTCACCTGCTATGATCAGAATTTGATTTATGCTCACAAATTATACCCCTTAAATTTGCAATTTGAATCTCACGCAAACTATACCACACTCAAATATGTATTTTAGTGTGCCAAAATTCAATAGCTTATAAAGCAGATCATCCTTCCCATCCACAACCAAATTAGTTCTGCGTTTATTCTCTATCCTTTGACTTTCATTTACTGGATCCAACTGAGTGGGTTTCATACTTTTACCTGAAGATGGAAGCAGAGCCAACTTCCAAAAGTACTTCTTTACTAAAATGATACAATGTGGAATGTCCAATATATTTGTCAGCTGAATAATACACCACTGAATTTTGTATTTATAAAATATTTTGCTGGATGGAGCTGTCTCCAGCATATTGGTGAGATATGATCATGGCACACTTCATAGAACCTGTGTGGCTTGTAGTAGGGGGTGTGAGGAAGGTGACTTCTCATACTTGAAAGAGTTGAGTTATTTCATGTTACAACTCTTTTATAACAGATATTCTAATGCTGTGAATCTTAACACTGACATCGGTATTTATTTATTGGTGATAATGATGCTGATTATGTTTTTTGATAGTCATGTCCAGGGAAGCAGTGTGAAAAATACCAAAGTCTTGTGGCATGTAAAGTATTTGGGACAGGATTACTCAGTAAAGAGGAGTGTGATGCGGATACATCTATTACAATAGTGGAGGTGGATCACATAGGTATGTACCATTGCTTAATACAAATATAGCAAAGATGCTGGTGAATGTTAAGGGGAGTACCAAATGCAAATGCAATGATGTCAGATATATAAAAAGAAACAATTACTTTCTTTTTAAAGATATCTAGCCGAAGGACCATGGGGCAAATTGACTCAAGAGCTGTATAGTTCGTCTTTTACGTCGCCATCATTTATCTAACAGTGACCAGGAATATTATTTCCCAAGTGTTGGCAGAGTTCACTAGAGGGACAAGAAATTAATTGAAAACTGGTATACTTGTATTTAACTGGAGATGTCATTTCTGTTTTTTCCCCAAACTATTGTGTATTTTCAGTGTATGTGAGATTTAGTATTGTGTTGTTGCATCATTGAGCAGATCCAGAAGAAGTAAAGGATGACACACAGTTGCGAGTTTGCAGTTTTCCAGATGATCAGGGTTGCACGTTTATTTTCCGGTACCTGATTAACAACAGTACAGTAGAAGTTCAACGTACCAAGCATTGTGGAAGTGATAATAATATCCTTGGTGAGTGCTTATTCTGCTCTTCAAGTCTTACGTAGTACTGCTTGTTGAGGTTACTTATTTTGAATATCCCAGATTTATTTGTTCTCTGGTTTTATAATTTTAGTGCAGTTTTATATATCCTGTTTTTATCCATTTGCATGCGTGTTTTTCATCCAGTTCTGTCTGTACTTCCTTTTCATTCCCTGAGGCTACTAGTACTTGAAATGTTTTTTTATTTATTAATTCTGAAACCTTTTGAAATGTTATTTTATTTTATTTAAATACTTCATATCGAGAGTATGTTGGTGTCATATTGTTTTAAGGCCATATTTTCACAGTCACATAAAAGTGTGGGATTCATTCCTAAGAAAAATTCTAAAACATAAAATTGCAGGGGCTTGAAATACATGTATCAAAACACACAATGCCAGAGGTGCTTCACTCTTATATAATTTCACAAACAGTTGTGATTTCCTGTTCATTAGATCTTAATACAAGCAAACACATGTTACAAATGCCAACAAAAGAAAAACCAGGGTTCCAAGGAACAGAATATTAAGTTTCAAAATCATAAAGAATAGCCAAAGAATATAACAATTCCACTTCTTCATTTGCTTGGGATCACACCTCCTTATTCCAAAACATGAGATACACAAAATTAATTACAAGAATTTCAACGGCTGTAAGGAATAATTAAATTGTATTAACCCTTAAAAGCCTGAATTAAATCCCATCTGCTATTTGCTGGCATTATTAGGAGCTCACCATTTTCTCCACGTTAGCAGGATAAGGGTTAAATTATTAACCTTTAGGCTACTAAAGTCATATATATATGGAGCACCCATTCTTGATGTTTCTAGATCACACACAACGACGCAGCACAGTCGGTAGGACTCCTCTGGACGAGTGATCAGCTCGTCGCAGAGACCTCTACCTGACAAC
>Ga0268261_10003087_pt1 | contig 12116 bp, 7 predicted proteins | sample TergutNc150P1_FD_190353 | JGI IMG/M metagenome (GOLD analysis project Ga0268261, IMG submission 190353) | Nasutitermes corniger P1 segment gut microbial community from laboratory colony in Florida, USA - Nc150 P1 (SPAdes) (version 2) | ecosystem: Host-associated > Arthropoda: Insects > Digestive... | reverse complement strand
ACTGTGCTGCGTCGTTGTGTGTGATCTAGAAACATCAAGAATGGGTGCTCCATATATATATGACATTAGTAACCTAAAGGTTAATAACTTAACCCTTATCCTGCTAACGTGGAGAAAATGGTGAGCTCCTAATAATGCCAGCAAATAGCAGATGGGATTTAATTCGGGGTTTAAAGGGTTAATCAAGAAGTAGAGGTGAAGAAGATATGTGATCCTTTAAAAGAACATCAGATGATACTGGATTATGTTCTGAAGCAAGCCAATGATTATATTTAAGACAGTTACGGGAGGAAACCGTCAATCAAAGGCATGTTAATAAACAGCCACAAAACTGTTTCATCTGAAACCAAACAAATTTACAGCTCTGCAAAAACTCTAAGAGGCAGACAGTGTTGCTAAACTGTGGTTTTGTAAATGGTTCTGCAAAGCAGTCTGTAGTGGCGAAGCGTACTGTCTGTTAACTTATTTTATGGATGAGATTACTTAAATGATCATGTGAACTTAAAATAACAGGTACAGGTACTGGCAGATAATCCCATACTAATGCATGCTACATGAGGTTCCTTACATGACATTAAAGGTAGGCTAGGTTTTCTGTGTAGAATTAATTGCTCCCATCTTCTTTCAGGACACAATAAATTCAGAAAGATATGTTGGATGAATTCTCCAAAGGGCAGGGCTGCTAAATGCTTAAGTAAAAGGATTGCACAAAATAATGGAAATGGTCAAGGTGCAAAGGTCACTGTGGTGCCCTCCCTAATGTTTTCTACTCTACTCTACCCTACTCTACTCTAGGACAAATTCTCAGACCATTTTTTGAAGTGATGAAGGGAACCAATGCAAGTGACTAAACAGCCAGCAATTCAGTGGCTACCGTCATAACACTCTTGTCCTTTGCTGCTGCTCATTCATCCAACATAATGCCATGTGATGACATAAAATGCATCAACACACAATGCAAAACTGAGTAAGTAAGGTGTCTCGCACCAGCAATTTCTAGACAAGAACTGCAAACAGTTTTTAATCCCTCAATGTGGGGGTATTTAAATCCTAAGTAGAAGCAGTATTTAAGGGTATTTAAATTTTACCTGCACATTGTGAGTACATTCCCCGCACCACGGCACATGATGTGCGTGGAACACCAGTATAATCAATGCTCTGCATTGAAAGGTTAAATAATCCGTTCACCAAATGTCAAAGTATGTCTGAGAGCTGAAAAAAGTTACTACCAACACCCATTTTAACATGCGGTTAAATTATATAGCACAACTTAATGTAGATTTTGTGACTGGTTTCTGCATTAAGATGGACACCTTATATAGCCTTGTACTTTTCATCCTGCAACAAACACCCTTAAGCTGCTGCCTTACATCTACAAATTGGCACAGCTGTTATTCTGTTTTAGGATATTTCACTTTGCCACGACAGTGTCTCTCTACCATTCCTCGCCACTGTGTACCATGAGACCACATTTGAAAATCACTGGTGGTTGACACAAATTTTACTCCTGCTATGATCTATCAACACTTGAAGATTAAGGCGCATGTTACTTCAAAATGTCACAATCATTTAACCCCACTATATAGTGTCACATACCAGAAGGCCATTATCTTCAAATTTCACCTTGCCTTCTCACCTTATACTTCCTACCATACAGGCAACTAGGTTAATTAAATATGGCAGTCAAGAGGGTTGAGTTCAGGTGCACAGCTTTGTTCAAATTATGAAAGCATGAATTCACTCATCAGGGTCTTAACAGATACGTGCTCTGGCAAACAGGAAAGCAGGTATTCCTGAAAGGATGATACTTAATGAATCCATGTAAGATTATTACTAAAATCAATAGCAGTCACTTAAGTGCACAAACTAACATTCACACAGTTATAGTTCATTACTCTACTTTTAAAACACACTATCTTACAGCAGGTGGCTAGTGGTTCAGCACAGTTTGGTGTATGTGAGACGTACGTTTTGTGTCTACCACTAGTAATGAAAGAAAGATAACTGCCTTTAATATTTGAAGTATAGTGACTGACTGACTGACTAGACATCTGTGAGAAATCAAATCTTCCTCCATCACATCAAAATTTCTCATCCCAGAAGTGTCATTTCTGACAAACGCGCTTTTGACAGCTGTAATTCATCAGACAAAGGAAAAGGTCCTTCCACTACTGACTGATGAAACTTTCTTAACATTAACACTGCATAATCTTCACTTGTTAAATTTAATTAACATACCCCCAGGAATAAAATACCCTCAATCTTGAAATTCTTGTATAACCTGGGGCCACATGGTTAGTAGTACAAACTACTATAAATATGGGACCCATTAAACTTGAGAGAACTCAATTCTGCGTCCTTCATTGGTGAACTTCCCACTTCAGCAAGTTTCAACTGCAGGATACTTCCATGTTCACATACATAAAGGGGTGGCTGGCCTGGAATTTGGAACAGGGTGTTTGGGCTACATCCTTAGAAACAACAACTCTTTCCCCTTTCTTATACATCTTTCACTAACACCATAAATTCAACGAGTAGCCCACTTCCTGACTTGCTCGGTCTCTTTAATTGTGTTTAGTTTTTCATTAACCATGACAGATTGTAAACACATGCCTTTTGTACTGATGTGTAGCCAAATACGTATGCAGCACCTAACAGATTAATCACCACACACATACAAAATGCAGTGTGTGTAACTATATTATATAATGACAGAGTTGTTAAAGTTAAGATGGCAACTGAAATTAATACTGTTACCAACCTCATGAGTAAGGCACGCAAACATTTTTTTGGCAATTTTCAGAAACATATTATAGAGATACTTTGAGAAAATACAGTACTTACTGCACAGGTATACAATGATGGCAAAGAGAAAAATCACTCCTGAGCCAGCCACTTTGCTAACACAACTATCCCACCTCAACATCGATATAAACTGAAGAGAAAACTGTACAAAATAGAAGTTTTTTTCCACTTCTCTGAGTATCAGGTCACAAAGGATATTGAAGTAAGGGGAATGGAGAAAGAATGAAGAAATGTTATGTTCCTGCACAGGGGACTCAAACTGCAGAAACAATTCTCACCTGTTGCTGCTGCTGTTGTTGCTGTTGCTGTTGCTGCTGCTGCTGTTGTGTCTGAGAGATGGGTGGTGGTACAGGAGAGTGGTGAGACTCTTTTGGAGTGCCACGGTCTTGAGTCCCTACAGGATAGCCCATCACCACATTTGGAGGTGTGTTTACAGGAGGCCTGCCACCCAAAGCTCCACTCCCACCTGTAATAATGCAATGAACTTACTTAAACATAGCAGAAACCTGTCATCTGCAACATACAAACAACAGCCAGATCTCATTTTACAAGTTTCTGGTGTGAGGCACCACAAGAAAACTTCTTAAATTAGAATGCTAGTAGTTACAGTTTTAATGGGCTTGTGCACAGTCAGTAACAGTCAATCTGGCAGAGCATAAAACAACTTTTACATGCACTCTTATAGCTAATTAGTTTTTCACGTCTGTTATCCTTTTTTCACTAAGCATTTGTCAGAAACGCTTTTGCTGTGTAAATGAAGAACTGCATACGAATAACAAAACAAAAATATAAAACAAATACAGAACATGACTTTGAAAGATACACAAACAAGGAAATTTAGAGAAAAAAAAAACCAAAATAAGAAAATATATGAAGAAAGGAGAAGAAAGAGGAACAAAAACCAAGGAACCATACGATCCCATTATTTAAAATGCCTGCAATTGCAAGCCACTTCCCACTGGTTCACTTATGTTATACTTTGTACTTACGTACTGGTTTGTTACCAAGCTTATTACCGGAAACACGAGGTCTCTATAAAGCATCTGTAGTCACTATGTGAATTACATTGCAGTATTGCATGTTTTTTAATGTCATATATGCCAAACACATGGGTGAAGCAGAAAGTAAAGGGCATTCGTTTTGTTTACGTCTTTGTCTTGTTGGTAGCATGGCTGATTTCATGGGTAAATAGAAGTAGAGGCAAACTTCAGTCAATTTGTTGTAGTCTTTACCTTGAATGGTAAGCTGTGATGTTACAGCCATGGTGTTAATATGGCAGCTCCACATGCTGCATGCATCAGTGTGCAGTGATCCATTACTGATCGACTTAATGCATACCAGTCTGCAGAAATCCATTAAGGACTTTCAGCATAGTATGGGAACAGTCATGTCGCACAGCAAAGTGTGCACAAATGGACTGACAAGTTGAAATTTGTAGCACAAATGTAAGTGATGCGGAATAGCAGGAGGGAATCTGTCCACAACCACTACTGATGATAACACTGTATGAGTATATGTGGCCTGATCAAAAAGTATTCAACCATATTTTTTTTTTATTTTAAACAAGAAGGTACTCCAGTCTGGGAGTGGGGTGCAGGTGACCTTGGACCTCTGTGTGCATGCATGAATTACTGCCTCCCACTTGGAATGCTCAGTCACTGGCAATCAGCCAAAACCTGTTGTTGTGTGTGTCGCGCGTATTGCATTGATGATGACCGAGAAAGTTGAGCAGGGCACTTGCATTTACGCTTTGCCAGAAACTTGGGCACTCATGTTCAGAAACTTATGATATAACTCAGAAGGCTTTTGGGAATGAGGCAATGGGCCATACACAAGTTAAGGAGTGGACGTCAGTCAAGACTGATGAATATTCAGGGGGGTCCTCGACAAGCAGGAACAATCTGATGACTGACACAGTGCGTTCTGCCATGTTGCATTCCTGAAGAATAAAAACTAGAGAGCTCTCCGACGAGTTGGGGCTTTCACTTGGTTTGGTACAGTCCATTCTGACAAAAGATTTGGGCATGAAATGCATCTCAGTGAAATTTGTCCCAAAACTGCTGACAGTCGAGCAGAAAGAGACTTGCCTTGCAGTAGCAAGAGATTTGCTGCAGTGTGCTGGTCAAGATGCAAACTACCTTAAGACTTTAATTACCAGTGATAAATCTTGGGTCTATGGGTATGACCCAGAAAAAAAAGCCCAGTAATCACAATGGATGACTCCGAGGTCTCTGAGGCCAATAAAGCATGCCAAGTTCGGAGCAAAGGTGAAAATGATGTTGATAGCTTTCTTCAATCACCAAGGCATTGTTCACCAAAAGTATGCATCAGATGGTCAAATTGTTAACAAGAAGTACTACATCAAAGCTATCATCAGCTGAACAAGCAACCTGCATTGTGGAAGCGAGGTGACTGGCAGCTGCACCATGAAAATGTCCCCGCCCACTTGTCTCACCTTGTCCAGAACTTCTTGCCTGAACATCAGATCCCACAAGTGCCGCAGCCCCCCTGTTCAATGGAAATGGTTCCATATGACTCTTTTCTATTCCCAAAGGTGAAAATGCTGTTGAAGGGGAATAGATTTCAAGACACAGAGGTGATAAAATGAAGCGTGAGTACCCAACTGTTGGCTATTCCAAAGAGTAGGTTCCAAAAGTGCTTCAGACAATGGAAGGACCAATGGAACAAGTGTGTGGTGTCTGAAGGGGATTTCTTTCAAGGGGATTAGGAGTGCAATGCAAGGTTCACCAGTTTTTCCTGGACCTTGGTCAGTTACTTCTAAATCAGGTCACATATGCCATAATTGAGTAACAGAAGGTTAACTGCTCACTGGCAAATCATGTGCAAATTGGTCATGGTTCCACCCACAACAAACCAGTTTTCCGTATAGAAAAATGAGTTGCCACACAACATAGTGCTAATTATTGCGACATTTGCAACATGCTGAAGGCAGCAATTCAAAGCAAATACCAAGGACAACTGCTAGAAGGTGTTTTACTTTTGCATAAAACTGACAATCCACAAACAGTCAACAGAACTGTTGAAATCCTCTGGTAACCGCAGTATGAGGTGTTGGAACACCCTCCATACAGCCCTGACCTAGCCACTTCATGCATCACCAACTTGTTTCACCCAAAGATGCCTTCAGAGACCAACCATTTAACATTGACCACAAAGCAAATGAACTGGTGCATGAGTCACTTACCACGCAGCCAATAATATATTTTCTCAAGGCATACAGAAGCTTGATCACTGTTGGAAAAAGTAAGACGACGATCAGAAGGATCATGTGTAAAAATTATAATCCTACACATTTTCTATCATTGTGGTTGCACTGATTAAAAAAAATGCAGTTCAGATACTTTCTGACCCACCCGTATACAATTCCTACAAGAAGTACCAACATTAATTCAGACAAAAGTTTCCTGACAAGCCTGTTGCAAACAAGACAACAATTAACAATCATACCAGAAGATTCCGAGTAACAAGATATGTTCATGACAGTAAGAGAACATGCTAAAGTCATATGCAGAGCAAAAAATGAAAGAAATATGATGCGAGATTATTAGACATGTCTCTTCAAATTACCAGTGACTTGACTTCCATGGCAAGCACTGTCCATATCATTAGCACAAAATATAAAGAACTGCTACAACTGCATCAATATAAGACAACTGTGGTTCAAAAAGAAAGACAGTAAGCAAGGCTGAATTTTCAGAACCAGTGCCTTCATGAAGGGCATGATGGAAAAATATACTCCATATTCATTTTGTTTAGTAATGAAACTTTGTTTCATCTCATTCATTCTGTGAACTCTAAGAATAACAGGTATTGGTCTGCAAAAATCCCACATTCAACCATGGAGATGGAGTGCCTTTATGTGTTACAGTTCGTATCGGTGCAACAATTACTGGGCTCATTTTCTTGTCCGAGGCCATAAATTCACATACTCTGACAACACTTCTTGAACACCTGTATAACTATGAGAAAATTTATGCCCTTTTACAGCAAGACAGTTCAACATAACAGCAAATTCTACACACTGTCTACAAGGTGCTTCTAGTGACAGCATAATGAGTCAGGGATTGCAGCACCCTCATTCAAAATGAATAGTAATAATGCTTGCACTAAAGACAGTCTGAAAGAAAGCAATGAGAATGTAGTGTTTTCACGTCACATTAGAACTTGACAAACAATGAATGAGTTTGTTAGATTTGATACCTCTCTGCAAGGAAGAGGAAACCATGTTCAATAACATCTTTAAATAAGATGTGTAAAAAAGGAAACAGTATATTCAATGAGTTGAATTAAAACCCAATGGACCCTGACTCATTCCAAGGCGTAACAGTTATGATCACTGCACTGCCTGCCAACAAGCAACAGACACAATGTCAAGTGATGTGCAATGTCATTTAAGTAAGACTTTGTATAAGGATGCACACCATGCATATTTCAATCACGTGCAGTAAACCCTTGACACCTCACCTCGGAGTGACTGCTGTGTCAGCATCATGTTGGGTGGCAACCCTGTTGATGACCCACGGCCTGGTTGTGGAGCCATCATCAATGGAGGAGGGTGGTGAATATTCTGACCTCTTGAGGGTGGAGGTTGCTAGAGCAGAAGAAATAACTAGTGTGTTACAAAATCAGTGTAAATTCTGTACGTTGTCACAGACACAATACCACTCTCTGACATATATGTCTTCTCATGTCCTCTTTAACAACATCACACTACTAGATCCCGGTCCAAATTTGTACCATTTAAATTACCTACTCTCCCCATTACCAACATGGTAGCAATGAAGCTTTTTAAATGGGAGGAACTCTGGCACCATGTAGCTATTCAGTGACATGCACTGCAGTATTGTATACTGGAACATACACAAAGCAGCTAGTAAAGCACTATGCTGTCGTAATGTTACATGTATGCAATCCAGCTTGCTAAACACGGCACTCTTATAATGGCACATCGGTGCAGTACATCTTCCCATACACTGCACTACTAACAGCTCATGTGCAGTCCAGCCTGCCATAAATTGCACTAATGTAAAGGAATATGTGCAGTGCAGCTCACCATGCAATGTACTCTTATAACATATAGCACATGTGCACATTCAGCTACCCCATTGTAATGGAACATGTACACAGCACTGCCTCCCAAATAATGTACTATTATAATGGTGCATGTGCACAACACAACCGGCCAAGCACTGCACTACTGTAATAGCACATGTGTAGTACAATTTGCCATCCACATTAGCAATGGCCCATGCAGTCCAGAAGTTAAGTACAGCACTCATGTAATGGCACATGTGCAGAACACAACTCACCCAGACTCACACTTTTTCAACACCAACAGCATGACTGTGAGTGAGGTGGTTGGGGGGATAGTAAAGGTATATGACGTGGAAAATGATTCTGAAAAATGTGCCAACTTTTCTTCTAACAACTCTTTCTGCAGTATGAAGAACAAATAACATAACACCTATGTGAAATTTACATTTTGTTTTCAGTTTTTATCTGGTAGTGGTCATTAACCCTTTGGCACTGGAATTAACTGGCTGTAGTCATCTGCCTTTTACCAGAATCACGACTGTGACTGCATGACAGCAAATACAACTACACAATTTAGCATTTTGAACATCCCACTGCACGTTACATAAATGTAACATTCAGTGCTAAAGGTTTATTAAACCACATCAATCACAATTTTTTTTATTACACCTCTCTATCTCTCACAAGTTGTAAAACTTCTGCTCTCCTGAAAGCAGTGCTCACTTTAACAGCATGCTTTGTCAACTGCTCTATGAGGTTTGCTTTTGAAAGCCTGTAATTTTTGCACATGTCATCAAGGAACATAATTAAGCAAAGTCATTGTCATGCATTTTTCTCAGAATTTAAAGTGAAATTCTTAACAGACATGCAAAATTTTGAGATTTAAGCCAATTAAATCTTGGATGTAGTTCCTTCTTGTACCGCTACACTCCTGGTTAACACAAGAGTTACACTATGGTCACTGGTAATTAAAACATAATGGACTTATGCTAGTGAATTCTCTTCTCAGTATACTGTGTTACAACTATGTAGAATTTAGGAATCATGTCATTCAGCTTGCTTACACAGGGACAAACCAGACCAATGATATGTCAAAGCTAGACATGAAATGCATACCTAAACAAACTCACAAATTATGTATGAATAATTCATTAAAAGGTTAATTACAAATGCAGTGCTAATGCAAAATTCTAAGATTGCATCAGAATGTTAGCACGTAGCACAGATCTATTCAAACTTGGCAAAGAAACATAACACTAAATTGACAAATAATTAATTTACAATTCAAGGCAGTGTACATGCATAGACTAAAGGATTTAACCATCTCCTACATGAAGCCCCCAAAAGCACTGTTTTCTCCTACTTCTTAACCCCACTGCAATGGATTCAAAACCCACCTGAGTAGTTCTCAAAGACTGACTTAAAATTTGGGGCTTTAAAAAAAACCACACAAAGTTTTATAAAACACTGAAAACTTAAATGATTTACAGGATGAAATACAGCAAAACAAAGCACACAGGATATGCAAGACTTGAGGCTGTCAGAGTGTTGTGGACCACTTGTCCCTGAAGTTGAAGGCAATACAGTCCTTCAAAATATGAGAAACCACTCACTCAGTGACAAAGCATCACATCCCAGAAGCCTTGAAGCCTGAAAGTCCAATATTCTCAATCTTTTTAAAAAAAATCACCTAACAACACAGTCACATTCAAGAAGACTAGAATCCTCAAAGTACACATATCCTCAATCTTAATAAGAACACCACCCACCAACAGTGTCACATCCTAAACAACAAGAAACCTCAAAGCAAACATACCCTCTATAACATTTACACTAAACATCCAGCTGTGATAATACATGAAGTATACTGAAGTAATCCATCAGTCACAATGAAACCTTTTTTACCATTATCAGAGATTTAGTGTACTTTATGACATGTTTCCACCAACTTGGATATTGTCAGGCAATATACACTCTGTATGAAATACTTGGGAGGAAATTACCAACGTAAAGTACTATATAAAGATATGAGATCTCATTTTTACATTAATAAGTAGCAATATATAAGGTCATGTTATAGAAATAAATCTTGAAGTAGGAAATATTGCAAGTGTTTGAAGTTGTCACTTCAACGTTATATTATGTGAGGTGCTCAATTATGTGTATAGTATTACTTTTTTGAAGATTCTATAAGGCAGAGTTATGGGTTTAAAATTTCTTGTCTTAAAGAAGGAATTATTATTGTAAAATATCTTATCAGTTATGTAATATGTAGGTTATAAGCTTCTTGTACAGTAAACTGGTTTCTTACAATCCCTGGAAATTTACATTAGTCATTTTACTGTGGTGTAGTTCTGAAGACACAAAATGCAGTTTTTTGATGAGACAAAGATTTTATTCGTATTATGTAGAAAAATGCTGGTGTTTGGTACATGTTAGTAAGAATACGTCCCATGTTTCCTTCCATACCACTGGAGTCAAGCCCCCACCCTTATTCTGGCTTTTGTGTCACCCCATGTCACTTTATTCTTAGTGCCATCATCCAGTCATGTGGCATACACTTATGATCTAGAAGGGCATTACCTCAACAGTTCTACTATCCAGATCATAAAATAAAGCAGAAGAAGAAAAGAAATTATCCACAAACAATATATGACCAATACCTTCCACTCTTTGGTAAGAAGTCTCATGGTTTTGTGTGTGTTGCTGCCATTTTGTTACAATATGGGACTCACTACCAAAATAAACTTTTGTCATTTGTGTACCATGTCATGTCAAAAAGAAATGTGTATTACAATGCGTAAATATTTATGCTTCTCAAGTATAGTGTGTCTAAAAACTACCTAATGTCTGAATTTCAGAATAATTCCACCCACTGCCAAATGCACTAACGGATTGTCAAATTTAGCAAACAGATCATCCAGTGTGTCAAAAAGCTCTGCTTCCAGAGTCTGACAGGTTTCATAAGTCACCTCACTTTTTTGGTACTGTCAGAGAAATTTCAGAAGCACAATATATGGACGTATCAAACACATTTATGGTGTCGCAAAACCGTGTGTGAAATCACCACATGGTAAATCTGCCTCATATTTTCAACCAGTAACACTGTTCAAATGTATTACACGTGGAACACAACTTGCTCCGAGTAAATTTTAAGTTGACAACAGCACATTGTTGTTGGATCACACACACAGACCCAGCCTTCAATGCTATGCTGCTACATTGGCCTGATGTGAAGAAAAAGACTTTCCAGACATTTACCCTACCAAATAGCATTACCAGCAGCACGTCCATAAGCAAAATGACTATTGTAGTAACTACAGCAAGGGATGAGCAACAGACAATTAGTAGTGGGGACTGCTTGATTGCAGTCACTGCGTTGTGGCAGCAATGCAACATCCATGCACCGTGACACTGTATCATTCTGGTGTGTGAAACTAATGTGCAGAAACTACTTCACACATTCACCTATTTGAACTGACAGCATCATTTCAATACTGCATTTTGGGAACAGACTTAACAAATGGAAACTTGGGGGAATTGCTTAAGATTATGAGACAGAAACCATAATAAATGGGTAAAAAAGTTGTTTTGTCATAAACTTTGTGTGCCCCTTCAGTCAAGAATTTTCTTATATTGGGACAGTGTATGTTATACGGACATCATTAGAGAGGAAACTTTTAACCAAGGACATCGCAAGTAAGTTTCACTGTACCTGCAGAAGAACTTCTTGCTACACTGGCAGACGGTACTTGAAGGCTATGTTCTTTCTGTAGCCTTGTTCCAACTCGGACCATGAAATAACTACATGGTATAATCCTTCTTTAAAAGCTACCATTTGCTCAGTTTATCAACAAATTACCTGCCATTTATGGAACCTACAGCCTGATTAATGTGCTCTGCATATCACCAGTGGTCCCCCACCCACAGCCAGACATATCAAGTCCACACACTCCCACCCCACTTCCAACTACTATTTTAAAATCATCATTTCATCTGTGCCTATGTCTTCAGAGCAGCCTTCCCTTTAGGTTTTCTTAAAATCATTCCGTAAGCATTTATAATCATGAAATAATGGAAAACAACAATTTTCCTTATGAAAAAAGCCTCAAACTTCAAACTTCATTTTGCTTAAACAGGGTTGCAAGAAACTTTCTACCAATATCCACTGCAGCAGATGCAATGAATTGCACCTCTAAGTTCCCCCGAAACCTCTGATATGAAAATTTGGAAACCCAAGACCCCCCCCCCCCCCC
>Ga0268261_10003086_pt1 | contig 12119 bp, 7 predicted proteins | sample TergutNc150P1_FD_190353 | JGI IMG/M metagenome (GOLD analysis project Ga0268261, IMG submission 190353) | Nasutitermes corniger P1 segment gut microbial community from laboratory colony in Florida, USA - Nc150 P1 (SPAdes) (version 2) | ecosystem: Host-associated > Arthropoda: Insects > Digestive... | reverse complement strand
TAATCTGTTCATAAATGATACTGGAGAACTTGCAATTGGCTTTGCAGTCCAACAGTATATGTTGCCTAATTTGTCACTACTCTGGAAAGACATTGGTATATGCTCCTCCACTTGTTATGTGATCACACATATTACCTCAACATATTTTGTATTTGAGATTTATGTATTAATAGACAACTACTCTAGAATAATTACATTTCTGTTTCTGTCCACAGCTTCTGAGATTCGGGTTGAAAGAAAGTGTTATAAATGTTTCAGCAGTGAATGCAGTGGAATTCAGGTTCTCTGCATGGGACCATTACAGGTTTGTTGACACCACCACACTGAATTTTGAAGATGAAAATTGTACTTATAATGTCAGAGTGAACAAACTTTACCCCTGCATTAAGTAAATATTATTTTTCTTCTGGTATATGAACATGTGGTAAATGTATACCTTTTGGTTCCAATTTTTGTATTTAGTAGAAATTCCTTTTTTGTGCATATGTTGCTGTTCAAGTGTCTGGAATATTATTTCACAGGATAAGTGTTCTGTACATTGACTGTACATTTCAGCTGAAGTATTCAGGTCACTGAGCTTGATAGACTTCCACTAGGTAATCCATAGTACAATGAATTGAACATAAGCTGCTCCATTTTCTTGAGTGAGTTACTTAAACTTAATGTGAAAAACAGATTAAAATGAATTTCATTTCAGTACATGACACTTTATTAATATAATTAATTGATTTCTTATTTATTGCTGCTGCTGCTGCTACTGCTGCTATTACTACTGTTTCTACCGATTTTGTGCTTTGTCTTGGCTTCTTTTTAAAAGCATTATTATTTTACACTTCAGCTGTCCTGACATATTTACTGAATAGAATGCCTGGGTGTTCTACGAAAAAACTAGTTACAGTGGATAATTTTTTCTCATTACTTCAACAAAAATGTGCAAGTGATATATGGAATATGTTGGTGTGGTGTGAAGTAACATAATTACACTTTTCAACAGTAGCATATATATTTACATTTACATAAATATATTGTTCATTTTGTTTCAGTCCATCACTCTGTCAGGAGAATGTGACAGGTATACTGGTGGGTGATGGTGCACACCTGGTTCTTGATGCTAAGGGAACTGCTGGAGTGGAGGAAGTCACTAGAGCATTCCTAAGCAGTCCTAACATAGAAGTTACACTGGTGCCTGCAGGATGGGTTCAGAACCATTATCGCTGGTTGGTTTGGAAGCTTGCTTCTGTAGAACGCAGCTTTCCACAGCAATTTGCTGCTAGGTATGAAAACATAGATGTTAATCATAAGGAGGTATGTTTTGAAAGTTCAGGTCTTCTGAGTTGTTACACTGCTGTCAGAAACTGTTTATCTAACAGTACAACATAACATACTTGAATCTTAAGTGGCAGACCACTTGGAGGGGAGAAGAGGCAGCAGGTTTGTCCAAAATTTCTGCACACTACATGGCATTACAAGTACATTCCAGAAGACATTATTCTTCATTGTAGGAGTTGTTGAGGGATATATTTTCCCCACTCTCCTTAGCAATGTTCTTTATTGGTTTACTAACTGATATTGTGAGTCTAGAACCCTTGAAGTGAATCGTTCACCTTTGGAAACAGTCAGTATTTAGGCAGATGAATAGGACATCTCTCACAACTTTGTAACACCTTTCTGCAATAAACAAATTCACTACATTAGGGCAGCCTCAAAGACTTATGATGTCCTGCAAGGAAGTACGCAAACTGAATGGTGGAGATATTTAAACAACTCATTCTGAACAAAAAGTGTTATATTTAAATGCGTTCTTTTTGCAAAGTTACAAAGTTGTGGGCATTGAATTTCAAGGGGTGAAAATGTCTCATTCCACAGCCATCATAAATGTTTTTTCATAAATCCTCTAAGTTTTGAGATGTTTGAATTTAAACAGTTTAAAACTGTGCTACAAAACACAGTCAAACTATGCTCCATCAGCCATGTTATGGTGCGTAGTTTGTTGTGGCACTGAATGGATGGCCCTGTCAAGAATGTCACTTGGTTTTCATGCTGACGTTGACAGTTGAATCAGTTGCATTTGAAACAGTAGAAGCACATGACTTAATGTGGGACTGAATTTCAGACTTCTGTCTATAGGATTTTTATAACATTGAGCAGATGAAACATACCTGTGCTTGGTAATACATGTTTGGTCTTTACAGGTGCCTCACTCCAAATATGCTGTTGTTGCAACTGAAGTACCGTTATGATAGAGAAATAGAGCATTGTCATCGATCTGCCATCAGAAAAATCCTGGAGCGTGATGATTCACCTGCCAGAAGACTTGTCCTTTGTGTTGCAAGGGTTATTAAGGTAAAATATTTATCACTTGCTGCATCATGCTCTATTTGTTTTGGTGTTTTAAGTTAAGCAGAGTGGGCCACATTCACTTTCATTTGTTATTTCTGCAATGTGACAGCCCATATCCCAGTGAAGTCCTTTTGTTTTTTAACGTTGCTGTCAGTGCCATATAGGAGTACAGGTTTGACTGTAATTTTGTATTATGTATTGTGTTACCTCTAAATAATGGTAACCTATGTGAGGTTTAACATTTCCATTGTAGTGACTATGAGGATTATCAACTTCTGGTATGTGATGCCGTGTATTCTGGCAAGTCTGTACCCTTTTGGCAGAACCTGATGATTGAGGCAGCAGGGTTCTCTTGAAATCTTGACTTCTATCAGACTACATGATATCACACCCCAGATGACACTGATGTTCATAGTAACATTATTTACGTGAAGTAATAATGCATTTTGACTGCAGCTTGACAGCTCTGAAGCAGATGTGCGATATGACTTGGAGCTCACTGATGGATGGTATGGTCTCACCGCTGTTGTTGATCAGGAACTGTGCCAGCGTATTCACCATGGCACTGTTGCGGTTGGCACTAAACTTATTTCTTATGGGGCTGAGCTGCTGAATTGTGAGCAGGGATGTTCACCTCTTGAAGTGAGTAATTTTTTCACCAGAATGTCTTCCATGGTGTGGCAAACTTTGTGCTTCAGCTGCAGTGACTCACCATTGAATAGATTATGAAATTCTGTCCAATTACTATGCGATTTTTTTCTGTTTCCTTAGTATTGTATACTGAAATAATAACATTAAGCAAATAGCAGTAACTCAGATCTGTACTTTGATGGCATACACAGGTCTTCCAGTAAATGCATGGTGTATTTAAGAATGTGGTCAGTGATTCAGACTGTTAGGGCCAAATGATAGTATGATTTGTGGATACCGAACTCTAAATGATGTGGAGGGAATTGGTTGTGGCCCAAGTTGAGGTATATGTTCTGACATTTGCCTTTGTGGAGACACGGTGAAAAACCATGAGAAACTGCAGTCAGGATAGCTGCTCTCTGGGCTGAAATTTGAACCAATGACCTACCAAATATGAAGCAGGAGTCATACTATTCCCATTTGCCTAGATGTTTGTTTATTGTGGATTTAGATCTACTGCTGCAAGTACAAATAATGGTATGTTGTTGCAAAGCTAATCCAGTTATTGCACCGAGTCACAAATATGTTGTTACATAATTAATCCCATTACTGCACAGAACCACAGATATGTTGTTGCATAACAAATCATGTTATTGCACAGAATTATAAAATGTTTTCTATTAAATTGCATTAAATATTCTCCTTATTGAAAAATGTCTTAAATAACAGTTGTAAATCTTACTAAGTAGTTTGTATGTTATGCAACATTCAATATTTTGTACAATGTGCTCTTTTGAAGAAAACAATGATGTTTGTTTTGAGCTTCATGTCATATAATGGTTATGTTGGACCAGTACAAATCAAAATTAAAATTGTGTCAAACGTTTTTGTGTAAAGCACATTTCTCCAAATTCCATTCCATTGTTTCAATGATAGAACACAGCTGGAAGATGCGATTTCACTTGTAAAAATAAAAATGTGTTTAAAAGTGAATTAATTTTATTTATATTTCATGGCTTTGGACATGACACAGTTGTGTTAGACTGATTATCAACTGCCATTTCATTCTGTGTTAGCTGAATGTAGTTATTATTAAATGGGTGGGCATGTGGTTTTAGTGTAACACCTGCAACCTCTCAAGTGTAAGTACAGTACTGTAGGAACATTTCAGGGTTACAAAGTCAGTTTTCCCCTTAGCTCTTGCTTCGTGCACCTCTCTTTCTGAACAAACTGTTAGTCGCAAAGCAATGTTGTCATTGGTGCCGTAGGTCATTATTTTTGTGCATTTTTTGAAGAATATGCATAAAATAAATGTTTAAGGAAGAGGTTTTATCTGTTTGTTCTTTCCCAGTTTTTTAACCACCAAAATTGCATGGTAGAATTTGTTTTTGGTCCATCTCTTTGCTGTAATTGCCCCACTCTACATGTAGTTGAAATTTGTCCCCATCTCTTTTTTCCAAATGTCTTGTGGTACTGAAAGCAAACTTTCTTTGAAATGTTTTTCAATGCTGTATGTGTTTAACAAGACAAGAAGAATAATTAGCATTAATACATTTATATCTGCAATATATCAAGGCCTATACAGTATGCAACATGCCATAGCATTTATTTGGAAAATATTTGAAATACATATCCCCAGTTTTGCTATAAAATATTGTAGGGAATACTGAAATATCCAGAAATGTAGGTGTTTGCTTGTAAAATATGTTTGTTTGTTTGTTTTCATTAGATTGGAGGTGATGTTAAGCTGAAACTGTACAGCAATTCAACTCGCCGGACTCACTGGGATACTAAGTTGGGTTTCCACAAATATCCAGGTCCATTACATATCTCCTTGACTTCCATTTTACCTGGTGGTGGAAATGTCAGCAGTGTCTCAGTAACTGTGGTCAGAGTATATCCCTTGCTATATGTGGAGAAATTAGGTGAAGGTAAATCAGGTGAGTAATTAATGTAGATTTGTTGAACCTTTATGTTTCCTAATTACTGTCAAATCATATGCATATTGTGCTGCCACACTAGTTGTTGTTTTTGTTATAGGTGTAACTCTTTGCACAATCGGCCGTACTTGTTTGAGTCACAATGAGTGGTGAAAATATACGTGCTCAGACAAATACTAATCTTCACATTTTTAGAGGTGTGGTTGCTTTCAGCATTATGTAACCTTGCAACATATCACTATACAAAACCAAACCAAACCAAAGTTCTACAGAAAATCTTCTCCATTTTACTGCTACCCTGAAGATAGAGGCAGCATGTTCCTACAAAATACTGATGTCCACATACACAACTACATGCACATGTACTGCTGTAGAGACCCACATCTTCTTGGTAGATTTTAGATTATCAGCATCAGAATTTCATGTCTTATCAAACTTTTTCCTTTTAGTTGGTGATTCAGGGGTGGATAGCAAAACAAATATGATATAAATTAAAACATTAATTACCTTGTTTTAAAGTATCATCAATTGACCGTGGACAAATCCATGTCCAAACATGTCATGAACCTGTAGGTATAGCTCAGATTGCCATTCATTTGTGTCTACAATACTTCACAAATTTTTCTCCCTGAAAATTTTACAGTTAGAAATGTGGATGCTTGATGTAGGAAATGGTATGGAAATATCAGCCTACTTCTCCTGTCTGTAAAAGTGAAACATGCTTTCTGAAAAGTACAGGCCCTCTGTGTATTTGAAAGACCGCTTTGCTACTGTTACTACTGTTACTAGTATAGCTGTTGTTGCTGCTGCTTCATATATTGACTTAAATTCATGTTGTACCCCATCACATTTCTCTAGCATGACACATTGTCTTGTCTGTCGCAATTGCATAGCTGGAGGACAGTGGGTATTATTTGGCATGTAACAATGACTGACAGTAATTCTCATCTCTGTCACTGAATACAGGGTCTTTCTGCTTTCTTCAGATTTCATATATGCTGCTGTCCCTTTAACACTCCAAGAACAGCAGTTTTCATTAATTTTTATCCATAAGAATGATTTTTTTAAAATTTAGTTTAGTCATTAATGGAAAAACTGAAGTTTTTGAGCTCAAATGCAGGTTGCTAAATCACTGCATCTCTGTATTTCAGTGTATGTTAAACTTGTGGTCATTGGAAATTGAATGTGTAGCTGTTATGTAAGTAGTAATGTTCTTTGAGATGGATTAGATATCTCCCCAACCAACAACGACTCCCTTTGTAAAATCTGTCACCTTTAGTGCTAGGAATGTGTCAATATATGTATAAACACTTGACTGCATTCTCAGCATCTGTAGATTAGACTGAAGTCATCTACTGAATGGTCTTCCATTATCTCTACATTCCTTTGATTTATACAGCAGCAAGTTACAGCAGTCCTTATTTTTCATTTTGTTAACATGGGTTGACCGTTTTTCTTCATATTTTTTCTCTTCATCACAAATGTACTGTACTTCCTTTTTACATTTTTTTTTAATTTGCCACATATGGTACATTCCTTGTCTTCTCCTGTACATTTTTTTTCCCACCACTTAAATTTTGTCAATATTTCTTTCCTTTGTATCCCAAGTTCACATTGACAAGGTATGTGAATTGCCATTACTTTGTAGAATATCACAGAACTCTGTACAGTAAGTTTCTAAAGACTCTTTTCTCCAATCTGAAGATGTGGCACTCATTTTTAAGCAGTTCGTATGTAGAAGCATGATACGAATATTGACACTCCAGTGGTGTCCTTTGGTACCCTAAGAGCATGCCCCACATTTCTAGATGTACACTGAAATAATTTTATTGACCCCTCAGTGAAGCTGGGTTTTAAATTCCAAATACTGCCCGGATGGAGGATTTTTAAATTTAGTTTACCCTAAAACACACTTTACAATGTGGCATGTATAGGATGGCAGCATGTGAAGAATTTAAAGTTTACAGTGCGCAGAGTTTACCATTGAAGGCTTACACACCTACTTGTTTGTTCATTTTCATTTGCTTGTCTGAAAGTAACAGTGATTAAACTATGGGTTAAGTACTGATGGAAGCAGTCTGTCTTAGGTAGAATTACACAAAATTATGTTAAAGTCATTTTGATTTTAGTTCAGATTGATCCATTGTAGGGATTACTCTGTTGAATGATTTTGTTGTAAATATTAACCCTTATCCTGCTAATGTGGAGTATAGGGTGAGCTCCTAATAATGCCAGCAGATGGCAGATGGGATTTAACTGGGTGTTTAAAGGGTTAATAAGACTTGTACAAATATTACTGTGTGTACATTGCATTCAGTTTTATTCATTGTACTACAGGGCGTAAATGTGACGACTTTACCACCTTTATGTGCCGAGTGTCTAGAAATTCTGCAGCCTTAACCTACCAGAACCCCAAAGGCCACTAAGGCCTGTAGTGGGATTACTTTACCTTTTTTACAGGATGTAAATACACATTGTAGTGCATACATTATTAAATATTCACCTGAGAAAAATGTCTTGAGTAGAATTTGCTGTCATTTCTACAGTACATGCATTATGTCACATATTGTATTTACATGGAGCTTACTGATTTAGAGAAAAGGTTGTAGTACTACATTGTTCTGTTGTTCATACCCAGAGCTTCTGCAGTCTCCCTTCCAACTACTGGAGTTCACTGGATTTGATTTGTATGACCAGTACCTAGCCAATGAACAAGCAGCATCCATAAGTAACATGCTGGTTCATTATTCAAAAAATATGGCACTCACCTGGTTCCTCATGGCATTCCATTCCTTTCTGCATCGCTCACTGATATGCTCTATTGATTTTTTAAATTACTGCTTTATTGTGTTGAATATTCCAGTTAGCCGCTCAGTGTGGGCTGAAGAACGAGCAGCACTAGAGTGGGAGCGAAAACGTCAGGAATATGTTGAACAAGTGTACACGCAGTTGAAAGTTGAACTTCACAAAGAGGACAGCAAGCAGAGGCATTTGAAATCTTATTACCACATCCCAAGTGCTTCAGATCTAGCAATGATATGTTCTGGTGACAAATTATGTGAGATTTTGGAACTGGCTCCTGACCCAGCATCAGTGGAGGTACAGCTCTTTAGGCATGTGTGCAAAATTTCAAAAAGGACTATTAGCGTCTGTTGTCTGTGTGTCTATCCATCTGTATGGAACAACTTGGCTTCCACTGTAGGGATTTTTGTGAACTTCGATATTTGAGTATTCTACATGAAGACCTATGTACAATTATCATGTCTTATCAAATTCTTCTCATAATGAGAAATGTTTCAGACATAAGTTGTAGAGAAAATAAATACACATTTGATGTTCAGTAACTCTCTTCTGAAAATCATGTCATTTATGAGATAATGCAGCACTTGTGCATTGCATGCTAGGTAGCTAAGGCTACAGACACACACTTAGAATATATAATACATATTGCTTTTCCACAGCAACAATGGTTATGCAAATGCACTTCAATGTTATGTTTATACTTACTTTGACTGTCTTGTTAGTTCATAACTTTGGCAGTCCTTTGCATGGTTGTTTAAGTAAAGAAGAAATCGGTATGCACTCAATAAAAATTTGAACTTTCTATTTAAGTTCATTGTGGTATGGAAAGTTAATTATCTTGTTTGTCATTTGTGGACAGTTCTGTGTAGGTGCTGCACTGCAGTAACAATGGATGCATGTGAGAGAGAATTTGGAGTGCAGTGGTAACTAGACAGTATAAGCCAGATCTTTAATAGATTCTGCTTGCATTTATATGTGGTTACTGCATGTAATAGAATTTGGGAATTTTGTTACAAAAATACTGTGCACACATGACCAGGTTGGTATTTACATTTCATTGCCTGGTTTATGAAAAATGTATTATTTGAACAGAAAAAGATAGAAGTATGAAATAAATGGCATTTTATGGGCTATAAAACAGAGGGCATGCAGCATGTCTTAAAAATACAGTACACATCCTTGTTTTTTAAATATATAAATTAATTTCTAGGGGTGTTTTTACATGCATTTGCATATAAAAATGTAGGTTGTTTAAAGGTTTATGAGATATTAAAACATCTACAGTTAAGACTTCCAAGGACACCAGTGGGAATTGTGTATACTACATTATCGAGGATACCCTTTCCAGTCTTGGTCACTTCTTTCAGACAAGCATATATTTTGTTAGACCTTTTTAGTAGGTGATATAATATGTACTTTTTTTCTGTTGGGGGATGATCAGGCATTGTTGAATGAGGAGCAGAAAGTTGCTGTAGCTGAATACCAGAGGAGTAAGTGTGAGAGTGTCCAGCGAGAACTTGAAGAAAAAGTCAGAGAGAAACTTAAAGAGACACCTGCAGCCTCACGCAATATTACACCGCTGTTTAAAGTACGCTGTGTGGACCCTGCTGTTCCCATGTCAACTCGGTCAGCTGTGCTTTCTGTGTGGCGTCCATCAGAAGATGTAACGCAACTGCTGAAAGAGGGCATAACAGTCACATTGTTCAATATTGCTGCAACGGGGGTCAGGTAATTGTTTTAAGAATAGCAGTTTATTTATGGATAGCATTTCATTACTTGATGTGTTCACACCTAGACGGCTTCTTGCCGTCCTGTCTGTCTGCACCAACCAACCATTTTGTAGCGGCATACATTGCAGTACTCATTGTTTAAATGAGTGTAATGTACAGTCTGGTCTCCCTGCTATATTTAATTCAAAACTGATCATCTTGCTCTATGTCACTCTAGGATTTAAGCAGGACTGTTGTTGGCTGTTACCAGCACATTAGCAAGGATCGTTATGTGCACAGAGTTCAATTGGTCATTGCCACATAGTTTCATATGCTTATGCTGTCAACTTTAGTGGTCGGGATAGCTCAGTCTGTATAGTGACCCCGCTACGGGCTGGATGTTTCTGGGATCAAATCCTGGTGTGGGCAAGATTTTCTGCACCCATCCAGACTGGCCCTGGGGCCCACCCATCCTGCTATACACTGGGTACCGGGTCTTTCCCGGGCGTAAAGCTGCTGGGGAATGGTGATGACCACCCATCCTCATCTAGTGTCTAGGCTGAAGGAAGAGTAGAGCTGTACATCTGCTCCCCCTCTGGGCCTTCATGGCCTATGCTAGGGTGAACTTTACCTTTACCTTTTACCTTTTAAACTGTCAACTTTTCTCACAGTTTATTGCAGTTTAATATAATATTTTTGTGAATATAGTGTCCAGGTAATGTTATGTTCCTGACATTTTACTGTGTCCTTGAAAATGGAAGATCAGTCTTCAGATATTGCATATACCAAGTAGAGACAGTTTCATGTTGCTTAATTATTTGAAGTAAGAGAGAGTTGCAGGCCTGTGTATGTTACTGTCTGGGGTGACCTGCTTGGTTAAGTAGGATATTGTCAGATAGTGATGAAATACAGTAAGTGCATTATAACGAGGGTTTGTAATAAATAACATGAAGAACTGTTGTCATAGTGAATACTCATTTTAGCCATACATGTCTTAGACACAATGAATATCACATCCAATAACAAACAGATGTTTAATTGTAACTAGTGACAACACAGAATTCTGTAAAGGAATTATTAGCTATTAGGAGTCAATCATGTTGGTAAATTAGAAATCAGTACACCAGTGGACAACTAATGTACAGGTGTCATAGCAGAGGGAATTCCTATATGGTACACTGCCAACATTACGGTATGCATTGACCTAACATGGCATTACATCTGTATACCAGTGAAGAAATGTGGATGCTGTAAACATGTATCAATGTTATTTTATTTCTAGTGACTAATACTAGGGCTGTTATTGCGTGTGTACTCTGAAGTCATTGTCATCCAACTGCTCACTTACCATACTATCAGATTTGCACTAGGGTTACTCTAAACAGTTAGCTGTTTGTTTATACATATTGCTGATTTTTGCATCATCTGCCAGTTTAAAAATCTCAAAATGAGAACAGTTCACTCTCCTATTCACCACAAGGAGACTGTGCTTCAGTACTACATTGTTAACACTCAGTGACTAGCACACAGTTATAACCATTGACAAATAAGAGCTTTGTCAGCAAGAGTGGGAAAAGGAAGGTTGCAATATTCCTGTGCATTCTTTCACTCCTGTGAAGGTCACCAGCGACCTGTGTTCGTGGTCTTTATGCTGTGCCAACTGCCACTAGCGCTGCAGTGTCAGTTTCCTCTTTTCCACTCCCTTCCTTGGCAACACCAGTTACAGACAGAAGAGTGGACTTCCAGGCCCTCTCCACCCTCTCGGTGCTGGGGCCTGGCATATATGAAGGTGTATTGTCCACTACACTAAGAGTAGGCTTATAACTTTTTCTCTGGGCAAAGGTGGCACATAAATTAGGATTTTATAACACAGCTGCAGTGTACAGTCTGTGACTATGATGACTCAGCTGAAATGAGTGTTGCAGAACATTGTATAATGACTGGTGAGAGAAAGTGTCACAAACTGGTAGAAGCCAAGTACGTTGTTTGTGGAAATTATTTACTTTGTCCCTGTTCTTACTCAGGCCACACACATTTAACAGAAGATTGCTTTATGAGCAAAAGCATTTGACTCTATAGTATAAATATAATCTGCTTATCAGGTAACCAAAAACTGCTGTTCTTATGCTGGAATAATGCTTGAATTGAAGTGTAATTATTTTATGTTTGCAGGAATGGAGATCTTAAACTTTCTGCTGGGAGGCAGACCATTTACCGGCCATCTTCTCATCGTAATTGTGACTTTCGTGAACGAAGAGTGATGAGATTAAGTGAAGTCACATGTACAGATTTCCGTCCACCATTTGGAGAGCTGGATGTTGTAGGAATGGTTGCATATATTGGTTCATCACTACCAGGAAATTCTGGCTTTCAGACAGTGTATTTGGCTGATACAGATTTTAACATCTTGGGGCTGGCTTTCTGGGGTGGTGTGAAGGTACTTGTAAATTGGAACTTGTCATGTGTATATTGGAGATGACAAGACATTAAAGGCTTTTATTTTAGTTATTTACATTAGTGACTTATACTAGGGCTGTTAATGCATGTGTCATTGTCATCCAACTGCTCACATACCATACTATCAGATTTGCACTATGGTTACTCTAAACAATTAGCTGTTTGTTTATACATATTGCAGGTTATCATTCTTAGTTGAGCACTGTGCCTCTTGTTTTGATTTGTGCACTGTACACTTCTT
>Ga0268261_10003085_pt1 | contig 12121 bp, 5 predicted proteins | sample TergutNc150P1_FD_190353 | JGI IMG/M metagenome (GOLD analysis project Ga0268261, IMG submission 190353) | Nasutitermes corniger P1 segment gut microbial community from laboratory colony in Florida, USA - Nc150 P1 (SPAdes) (version 2) | ecosystem: Host-associated > Arthropoda: Insects > Digestive... | reverse complement strand
TTTATGTGTGTGTGTGTGTGTGTGTGTGTGTGTGTGTGTGTGTGTGTGTGTGTGTGTTTATACATACACAACTTTTTTTTAGCATCCGATGTGGCAAGCATGGGACCTTGCACTGGATCTGTGTCTGGCTCAGCTACCAGCTATCTTGGAATCAGATGATCAATTTATTCATTCACCATTCTTTGAGGAGCAGCTTACAGCATTTCAAGTCTGGTTGACACTTGGGTCTGAGCAGCGGAATCCTCCAGAACAGCTGCCTATTGTTTTGCAGGTATAGTTGCCAATTGGAGATTTATATTGCAAGGTTTGCATCAGGTAAAGTGGAAGTGTTGCTGAAATGTTGAACTGCTGTTGGACAGAGGTGAAAGCAAAATTGTTTATGATTGCTTTGTTATTGTGTCCTGAAGACATTCCAGTGTATTTCAAACGTTTAGGAACAATTTATGTGATCGTACTGTAAAATTGCTATGTTCATTTTGAATACCCTGTGCCCTCAGAATAAGCACAACACTCCAGTTTTTAAGGTACATGTTGAATTCAAATGATTTCTGGGCTGACCATGACTGTAGATGGAATAGATTATGCTGTGTCATTGCTTGGGATATGGCCATAGTGTGTATGAGTGTTGAGTAATGCTAGTGTATGTTGTTCTATTTGCAATTTTGGCATACCTGGAAAATGACAGACTTGAAAAGAATTCAAAGAATAGTATGTCTTTCAGATTTATGTGAACTTTCAAAGTGCTGAGAGTAGCTTTTGGAGAGCAAACAGCAGGAAGAACACAGGTTTTTGAATGGTTTTCCTGAGTTCAAAGGTTGTGTGACCTGTGTTGAAGGTGCTGAACATTTAGGACATCATCAACAAGCAACACAGATGAAAATGTGCATCTAGTGAAGGAACTTGTACTCAGAACCAGAAGAATGATATCCATGAAGTTGTTAACATGTTGGGAATCTCATTTGGGTGAAAAGTTTTATTTGTGGGATTGGTTTCTGCACTGTGACAATGCGTCTGCTTTCTGTACTTCATCTTTGCATGAATTTCTAACAGCACAATGTCATTTCACACCCACCATACTCACAACATTTAGCACCAAGTGACGTCTTTCTTTTCCCAAAACCACAGATAGCCTAAAAGTGAAGGAGATTGAATGATATCATAATTCAAGGGAAGTCATGGGACACATTTGCCACATTTCAAGCACTACCTTTCACATAATGTTGTGAGCAGTGGTGTAATCACTGGGCTCACTGTTCATCCTAAGGAGACTACTTTGAAGGGGACAGCATTGATTAGAAGGTGAGGGGTTGTTGTTGTTGTTGTTTGTGCTGTTACTGCTACAGAGATACACATTCAGCCTGGAAACTATTTGATCACATCATGTTGGAAATATACAGAACATTTTATATGATTTTTTTTTCAAGTATTGACGTTTTTAAGACCTGTTGACAGCTTTAGTCACTACCATATGTAATTGTAATTGGCCCAATGTTGATTGAAGTCCATAAAATTTACTAGTTAGTGCAGTCTTGGCATTTAGCTCTGGGCCGCGAGAGTGTACTGGCTATTTAAAACTTGGTCCTTAGAAGATTAACCCTTTACAACCTAGTGGTTAATTTAGTTAATGCCTGGTATACAATTCAGAAATTTGGCACACTGCCGTCAGAGGGCATGTATGTGTTTTGTATGTGTCTCAGAACAAATGGCAGTTATTTCCCCATGTAGCGTCAATTTGTTGGTTTTTCTAACCTAAATGGAGTGTGTTTACTGCATGGTAGGAAGTGAATCTTTAAATATGACTCAGATTAATTTTAGTCTTTAAAGTGTTAAAGTATATATGTTGGATAAAGTGTAATCAGTGACATCCTGAAATGTAAATGTGCTATTTATTTTATTTTCCTAACTGCCACAAATTTCCCAAGTTTGATGTTTTGCTGCTGGGAGACATTTCTTTTCTTGGAAAAAAGTTTGTACTGGCAGATATCACGCATTTCACCATTCACTTTTTAGTTGCATGTTTACATTGTTTTTCTATTTCAGAAACCAGTATTTTATTTCCTACCTGCAGTATAGTTCAGTTTTCTTTGTTTTGAATTCTGTTCTGCTTATACTGCCTCAAATATGTATGCATGGAGACCATGGACTGCAGTTGCAAGTGGGGAGTGTGAAAAAGAGATAATGAGCATTAAGATGCTGCTGTGAAATGATTATTCTTGCCCGTCTGTCCACAAGGAAACTGTGCATTATTGGCAACCTTGTTATGAATAAGTCATATACCACAGCTTTTTCCCCCCACATTTGAAATAAGTATCTGGAATGTTGAAGCAAATGTAGTGTTACACAAATTAAAAATTAAATCTTCAATCTCCACTGATTTGTGCAAATATTTTATCGGCGTACTGTTTGCCCATGTTAGAAATTAAATCTTCACTCTCTGTTGAGCTGTGCAGATATTTTTTTCTTATGGAAAATTTCCTACTTCAATAAGATGCATCTGTACAGTCAATATGGTTTGTTGTATTCTCTGTTGCCGAATCATAGCACATTTACTTCAGTCAGTGGTACATATTGTATCTGTAAAGAACGCCTTCTTTAAACGGTTTGAACAGTGCATCTTCATAGTTTCAGTAAGACTGCATAGATGTAAGTTTCATTTTGGTTTTATAATGATAATAATAATAGTTGTCAGTTGGCAGAGAATAGAACCCTTACAGCTACCTGCTTACTAGGATACTGTTCTATCACTGACCCACCACTAAGTTCTGATCAAAAATAAATTTTTGCTGTGTGACTCCATGTGTTAGAGTTTATATTGAAATGCTAATAGTTGCTCAGCCTTTCAAAAAAATTCTGTTTATTTCATGGACCTTCCGGGATTCATCAACCTGCCATTCCTCAACTGTATAATTTCAGATCTCCCATGTCAATGAAGAATTCTACATTGGACATTTTGACCCACAACAGTGAGACCCCACATTGTCTTGAGATGTCAGACATGGCAACTGAACCACTGTGGAAGTCTCAAAATTAGCAGATGAATCCATTCTACATTCTCACAGTCTGTTTCTTTTGAGATTCATATGTTGACCAGTTTGTACGTAACTGATGGATGACAGGAAACTGGATAACACTGACATACTGTGATGCACTCTATACACAACCTAAGTAGTACCTTCTAAGTATGTGCTAGCTCAGCTTTTCACCTTAAGAGAGAATCAGATCCATTTTCCAACATGCATTCTGTTTAGAATAATAGACAGTGGACACAGTCAAATGCAGAAATGTAATAGTTTGTAGTGAATTTTTTTATTTCTTTAATATATTTAGAGCTATAAATACCTGCTTGGTTTAGTTTACTTTAAACCTGTTTTCCTAATTCAGAGTGTAATATTTTTTAATAATTGTTTACTTTCCTTGATATGTATTGCATGTTGTGACTGATTGTGGATCATGTACACTGTATGAAGATGGATTTCCTGGCCAAGAGAATTTATCTGATGATGAGTCTTATCAATTTACCAGTCACATATATGAATGTTATGCTGGATAACAGTTTCACTCAAAATAAAGCTGACCTTAATGATGATTCAGTACTGAATCTTCAAGTTGATTCTTTCAGGTGCTGATATTTTGGTTGTTAAGAAAGTGAACAAATGATACAAGACAAAATACAGAATTCTTGGGTAATACAATAAGGAGAATCTAGAGTATTGTACTTGTTTCTGGTATTGGGTGCCTCATCTCTGAAATGAAATTGAGCACAGTCCTTCTTGGAAAGCTAATGGTTCCTCAGCTTGTAAAGAAATTCCGAGCATTTTATGTACCTTGAAGGTTGATTGTCATATGCACATGACCTTGCCACTTGTCCCTGTTCTGAGCCAGATGAATGCAGTCTGTACCCTCCCATTCTGTTTATTCAAGTGTCATTTTATATTCTGCCATATACTCCTGAACTCAAAGCACTCTTTTTCTTCAAGTTTCCCCAACAAAATCCTGTAGGCATTTATTTTCTCTTCCATTCATGATATATGCTATGCTTATCTCATCTCCTTGCCTGAAAAAATTGAATTTGTAGTCTTATAATTACAGAGGGTTCTGAAATGAATGTTTTTTGATTTGAGGCTTTCCCTTGTTTGGCCTTACTGCATGGTATAGGTATTACTGAGTCAAGTGCACAGACTGAGGGCACTGGAGCTGCTGGGCAAGTTCCTGGATCTGGGTCCCTGGGCAGTGAACCTGGCACTGTCTGTTGGCATATTTCCCTACGTGCTGAAGTTACTACAGAGCTCTGCAAAGGAGCTTAGGCCACTCCTTGTTTTCATCTGGGCCAAAATTTTGGCTGTAGACAGTGTAAGTTCTTACATTTGTAAGCTCCTACCTATACAGCAGTGACTTCCTGTCCCTTTAACCCTTTAAACACTGAATTAAATCCCATCTGCCATTTGCTGGCATTATTAGGAGTTCACCATTTTCTCCACGTTAGCAGGATAAGGGTTAAAGTATTTTAATTCTTAATAAAAATATAACAAAATGGGAATGGTGTAACAGAAGAGATTGTTATGTGACCTTAAGGTTATAAAATTTGCAACTGTATCTAGTCAAAAGTTAACGTATGAAGTGTGCTTGTGTATGTGTAAATCAGTCATTGATTGCTGTGGGTTGATGCTTTGATTAGTAATTTTTCAATATTATGTTCAAAAAGCTTGCAATGTAATGCATTCTGTTTACTTCTAGACCTGTCAAGGTGATCTAGTCAGGGATAATGGTCACAAATACTTTCTCTCCATACTTCAAGATACTTCAATGCCTGTAAGTATGCAAGACAGACAGAATTTAATGGGACTTATACAGTTATCATGTCTATATTCAGAGGGAAGATGCATAATGGAGCATAACACTATTTAAGCTCTGTTTGTGACTTCAGTAGCTATCTTTTCTGTAGCCTATCTTCAAGACCACAGTCTTCCACCTTCTCTAATTAACCCTTCAATGCAGAGTATCAAGAATACTTGTGTGCTGCACACGTCGTATGCCACAGAGCATTGAGTACACCTGAAGTGCTTGGCATTATTTTCATTAGTTTGTATTATGAAGGGTTTTTAGTGTATTTTCATGATCTTTGTAATGTTTGTAGGTACTGGAATTGTCTTTATATGTAGGTAACAAGTTTTATTCTGTCACCATTACTTGAATTATTACATAAAATCATATTTTGCTGATAGTTTTCTGAACTTCACAAGGCTGCACTCTAGATACTCATCTGCTGTGCTATGATCTCTTAGGAGAAATGTATGGCTAATGTAGAGATCACTGTCCATCCTCACTGGCTTATATAAAAATCAGTCTTTTACATTGTCAGATTTGACTTCATTTATATTTGTAGTATATGATTGCTCTTTAGGGCACTCACTGTTCAACATATGACTTTTGTTCCCGTCTTATGCTTTATCTGAAACATCTTAATGACTATAACATATTGAAAAGAAGATATGTTTATTTCTGTGTCTCTGCATGTATATATGTCTGGGTAGGTATAATATCCTGCTGTGATGACAAGTAGGCATGTCACTGCAAACATGGCCCCAAATAGAAAGAAGTGATTAGGCTTCAGCGATTTTTCAAACATGTTACTTGGGGAGCCTGTAGAAAAACTTTAAGGTTCTGATAATATTCATTTGTCTGATACAGGTGAAAGCAGTGTTATTTATTTAAGTGTCTAGGAGGATGATGCGTTTATACTTGATGCTGGAAATGACAATGTAACTGACACTAATTTCTGTGGGAAGACATGGACAAGTACATCAGATACTGAGCAATTTTTTTTACTGGAATAATGCCAAGGATCTGTCTAACACTGCTAATATATTTGAACAGTTTTTTGATGGGGACATTGTACTGGAAATTTTGAATGAGACCAGTCATTATATACAGCATTTCAAATATTGTAAGGGATGTGTTGTTTACATGTGTTCAAGGGTAAATGAGTTGCAGTGTGACAGTAGAAGAAGTATGTATTTTACTGGCACTTTTTGACGTTTATGTGTATTGTACAGGAGTCAAATCTGAGATGGTATTTCTCATGAATCCAGCTAGTAGCTCTGCCTGTTTTTGGTTCCTTTGACAGGATCAGACCATCTACAGATTTCTGCATTTACCAACAGCACCTTCAGGACACGTGAAGTACCACAAAAACTAGTACTTACCCCAACAGGACATTAGAACTAATGAATTGCTCACATTATGAAAGGGCCACCTGTTTTTGAAATGGTACCTTGCACTGAAGTTGTCACAGTTCAGAATAAAGACATTTGAATTGTGCAAATCAAACTGTTGGTTATCTGTGGTCCTTAATAGTTTATACTGGAAAAGGGACAATTTTTTGAGTCACTGCTCATTTCAAAAGACGCTGAAAACAACAGCAATAGTTCTGAAGCCCTCTGAACCCATAGTCCACAAAGATATACCTTGTGGATGGATAATTATTGTAATTCTTTGGCTTTGGCAAAGTTTCTGAAATCATGTAATACTGGTGGCTTGAGGTCAACACAATAAACAAGTAGGCAGTGCTGAAGAAAATTGAAGACAGCAAAACGCAGGAGGTTGAGGACATTGTGTGCATTGTTAGGTGGAGTGATGAGAAACTGGTGATAGTGATCTACGTCACCATACTGCTGCAGTCCAGATAGCAGGAAAGAGGAGAAAAGAGAAATGATATCTTGCATGCCTGATACATTATAATAAACACGTTGGTTATGCTGTTAAGTAAAAATTTATCTAGTGGAGAGGAAAACAATGCATATAATAGTTCAGAAGGCCACTGAGTGCCAGTTATCAGTTGTCTAGTCATATATAGGAAAATATAGGACAAAGTTGATGATCTGAAATGTAGGATAAATTTGGTTGAGGGTTTGTTAGTAAAATATTCAATGCAGCCTGAAGTATCAGGGCAGTATGGTGGATGCAAGGTCATACAGAGGCTAACATAGTGCCATTTTACAAGAAAAGTACATCCCACAGAAGAGAGATGTAAACCAACAAGACAGTGTAAGGTTTGTGGCAAGCATTACAAAAGAAGTGAAACTTTTGACAGTGTTAGGACTGTGATGTTGCTCTGTGTGTCAGTGGGTGTGTTAGGCCTGCCATACAAGGAAAAATTGTTGCAATAATGTAAGACATATTTATTATCTACACTCTGTATGAAACTGCCATTCAAAGTTTCATTGAAACAGAACAAAAAAGTGCAGAAGTTATTTCATGTCAAAATGCAGACAATTTACAGCTTATTTTAGTAAAATTTAAATCCTTAATAAATACTGCTCCTACATTGTTGTTTGGATTGGAGTTTAAAAGTCCCCAAATTTAAGGGTCAAAGTACAGTTTTCCAGTTAGTATGGGCTTAGGACTTTATCAGCCGGTGGGTTGTGAGCTTTCGTACTAGTGATGCTGTACCTGTTTCAGTTTATTGCCAGGTACTGTACTTAATGAGAGGCTGTAATTTTTTTTCATGTCATTAGTTTCTGTTTCCAGCTACATTAAACCTTTTGGAGTAAATGGTGTTCCACAGCATTTACATTGTCGTCATGTACATTTTAACAAACATTGTGCAGTTTTTTGTTTCATAAGTTTTAGGGTGTGCATCACTGGCAAAGTTTGATATTTGTGTCTTAGATTCTCATATTAGCTGGTTATAAAACAGTACCCCGCTCCTTTCACAGCAGAATATTTTAAGGCACAATAATTCTCTTGCTTTCTGTGATTAAATTCCTACACGTTTTCCTAATCGCTTCAGGGTGGCCTGCTTTAGGTACAGTCTGCACATGGTATTTCTCATTCCTCCATGCTGTATATTGGTGCTGAAATATTGTGTGTCCTAGTTACCATGTAGTTACTAGTGTCACTTATATACTTGATAATAATAAATTCGAAAGTGGCATTGTTTGCAAGTTACAGTAATGAAAGAACTGTCTGTGAAAAAGTCTGTCCTTCTGTATGGTTATGTGTGTGTGTGTGTGTGACTTTAAGGTTTTGTTAAATTTGTTAAAACTATTGAATGTCAAGTACATTCATTGTTAGTACTTATATTCATTCATTAGTATTCAGCCCTTAGGCCAGTTTTAGCAGGAACCAGAACCCAGTCAGGCGACCGGTATGGCTCTGGCACACTGCATCCTGGGCATATTCTTAGGGGTAGGTTGCCATTGCTTTCCCCCGCCTTTAGACGTTCCCACCTTCTCCGCTAGGTGCCTTCATGTCCAACGACGTGAGAGACCCCTAGCAGCGGAAGGTGAAACTCTTCGTGGGCGATAAATGTTCCGACAAATTTCGTCTAGAATTCGACTTCCACGTAATTCTAGAGATCTTTTACATGCCACAAGTCTGCGACATGGGACAGACGGCTTTACTTCCCCTCCGAATGAAGGCGTGCTGAGGATTTTTTTGCCCTTAAAAATCCGACTGCTTCAGCCGGGTTTGAACCTGCGAACTTGGGTACCAAAGGCCAGCACGCTACCTCTAGACCACCGAAGCCGATCAGTACTTATATACCATACAAAATATGAATGCCTAACATTCACAATACAAGATCATTGCTTGTGCATAGACTGCCATCTGGTAAGCTTGACACACCTCAGAAATCTGTACAATTCTGATTTAAGAATACTTTTGTGCTTTATGCCTAATTCTCTGTGGTTAAAGGATGGGAAAGATGTTGGGTATGCAGATTTATGTTTGATGTCTGTTGTATCGTTACTGAATGTACTTCAATAACAGTGCAGTGGCTCCAGAAATGTAGGTTTTTGTAAATTTTGCAAGTGTGGTGGCAATGGAAGTGAAATTGATGTGTCTTAATATCAGTACGATATCCAGTTAAGCACACAATTTTGAGATATGCCACAGTTGTGTGGAAGCCCAGGTTTGATTTCAGGGCAGTCCATATGGGATTTTTGGTGTACAGAGTGGTTTTGGGACAAGTTTCTCTACAGGTGCTTCAATTTTCTCTTGTCAGCTGTCATTCTACCAGTTTTCCATATTTGTTTTAATTCATCTGCCTTCAGTGCTATACAGTATAAATCCTGACAGTGTCTCTGAATAAACTACATGCTACCACAGATACCAGATATTTATTTACCCAGAAATCATCATAATATATTTCCTTTTTAATAAATATAATATTACTGTTTAGGGTTGAAAGTTATAGTAATAAGAACCTCATCTTACAAGTAGAAAATTGTGGCACTGAAAATCTGTGGCATGAGTTGTGTTGTGAACTTACTCAGTGGCAGTCAATTTGCTCCTGTGTGTAGTGACAACAGCAGTGAACTGATCATGGTACTTGTGCAGAAGTGCTTACATATTAGTGAGACAATATGAGATAGGCCAGAAATATGCTGGACAAGTTTATATACAAAGTTGGAGAATTTCCTGCTGTAGTGCATGGAATTTCACTGTATGAACTTTTTAATCTTTCCTGTTTTCATTTAGTAATATGGATATTGTATTTGCATTGGAATATCTGCCATTCTACTCTTGTAACCAGCAATAGCTGCTTAATAATGTGTCATTCAGATCTGTCACTTTTCAGGGCGAAGACAGGACATTGGCTGCATTTGTGCTAGCAAGCATTGTTCACAACTACTCACAAGGACAGGAGGTAGCACTGCAAGGAAGCCTTGTGTCCATCTGTTTAGAGCAGCTGGGAGATTCAAATCCACTTCTACGTCAGTGGCTAGCTATTTGTCTTGGTAGACTTTGGACGAATTATGATAAAGCCCGGTGGTGTGGTGTACGAGATATTGCGCATGAAAAGCTGTATACTCTCCTGTCAGATCCAGTACCAGAGGTAAGCTATGCCTTATGAAATATTTATTACCATCATCTACAGTAAAGCTTAACTTTAGTTGAAATATTGTTACTGGCTGATCTGGAGGTTGTTAAGGCGCAAGGCTCATTGTGAAGTTTGTTCTTAGTTGGCAGAAACATTGCTGATATCTTACACAGAAAGGAGAACTTAAATTATAGCTTTTAAAAACTAAGTTAGCAGGAGAATATTCTAACCAAAGAAGGGTTAAGTAATTAGGGTTTTTTGGGTGTTACTTTGTGGTGTATGAGATCTGTTCAGAAACTTTGGACTGACTAAATTAAATACAAATTCATTCCAAATCAATTTAATTAAATATTGTCCTGTTTGAATAGTCCCCACCAGCATTAAAATTGATTGAAATAAACCTCATTTTACACTTACTTTCAAATTTGGGAACAGAAAAAATTCTGCTGGAGAGTGATAAGGGCTGTAGGGTGGCTGTGGAACCACTGGAGTTTTATTTTTCTTCCGCATGGAGAATACCATGTGCTTGGGGCCATTATTGTGGTGAAGAAACCAGCTGTGTTTCTGCCAAAGTTGTGGTTGCTTTTGCACTGCTTCTTGTACACCCCATAAAAGAGTCAGGTAGAACTCTTAATTCATTGTTTGTCCTCTAGGAACACACCCATAATACACAAAACCTTGACAGTCAAAGAAAATGAACATGGTCTTCACATTCGGTCTACTCTGCTATGCTTTTTTTTGTTATGGGGAGGATTTTGACTTCTGTTATGAAAACTGCTACTTTGTTTGCTTAGAAGTTTTCCCCAATTTGTAATAAAATTTCACATAAATATGCTGTTCCTTTAACAGCATTTTTAATAAATTGCTGATGTACACCACCTTGAAATTATAACTTGTCTTTACTTGACAGCAAAGCATGTTAGGACTGAATGGAAGACAGTGTTAGGATCCACACAGTCTAGTATACCATGACCAGTCATCTTGCAGCTGCCACATGGTTTTGAAGTGAGGTACATACACATTTCAAGAATTTTTAAATAGACCTTATATGTGACTCAACTGTTGTTATAGTAATGACATCTGTGAGGTTACAATGGGCTGAACATGCATAGAAGATAAGAGAAATGAGATATTCATGGAATTTTGATGGGGGAAACCCATTAGCAAGTGCCCTGTTGGAAGACCAGGAAGGAGACTAGTGGATAAACACTAAGATGAATCTTTGGAAATAAAAGGGATATTTAATAAGTAAGATTCCCTAGGTTTTAAAAACTGAAAGAGAAGTCATTTGCAGGGTTAAATGTAACTCATTTATGCCACTGAAGTACCACAATTTTTCAAAATAATCCCTGAGGATACTGATACACTTGTCACATCTTGGCATGAGTTTAAAAATTTTTCATAATAAAATGGGGCAGCTGCATTCGCAAACATTTACAAACAGCCCCTCTCCATTTCCTCAGTATTATGTATTCAACAGCCTACCAAGTTTTTCTTGAGTGGCCCAAGTAAATGATAGTCCGATGCGTCACATTCATAGCTACAGAGTGGATGGTCCAGATGTGTCCAGCACAAGTGAAACAAATCTTATGTGTAACATGTGCAGTAGGAGGGGTGAAGCCTTACATCATGTGACAAATATTCAGGTTTCTACATACAAATAGTTGTGGATTTAGGTGGGGGAATTATGAATCACCCATTAAAACCAATTCACACAGTGAACTCCTTTGTAGGACCAAGTCCCCAGTGTTGTTGCCCTTGCACATCACCATATCCCATGAATAGGACCAGACTGACAGAATCTTTTGCCACCTGTTATATAATATCTTCACTGCAAGGGTTACATTGTACTGGAAAATAAAATGCTTTATTATCACACAAGGGAACCTTACTTATTGAACATTTTTTAAAGGTTATTAGGAGGGGAGATATAGGGAACTAACTTTGGACTGTGTCCGATAAGGGGATTTGATATTAGTGATGTTGAAAGTTAGATTCTGCTTCCAGAAAATTGTTTGGTTAGTTTAAGATTGTTGTCTACATTGGGTGTGCTGGAAAAGGGTTAGGTTCATTGGCTTACAATAAATAATGAAGACAGATATTAACAATTTAATTTTTATCCATTAGGAAGGGAAATGAATACATTTAATAACAGCAATATTTTAACAAAAATATATATATCTGAAATATTTCACTAAAATCTAATTTGCTGCAATAAAACTTAAAATCAGAATTTCAGAGAAAAATACTGCTTATATGCCTTTTTTCATGTCAGTGGAATTTTGGTAGTGGTGAAAT
>Ga0268261_10003084_pt1 | contig 12123 bp, 9 predicted proteins | sample TergutNc150P1_FD_190353 | JGI IMG/M metagenome (GOLD analysis project Ga0268261, IMG submission 190353) | Nasutitermes corniger P1 segment gut microbial community from laboratory colony in Florida, USA - Nc150 P1 (SPAdes) (version 2) | ecosystem: Host-associated > Arthropoda: Insects > Digestive... | reverse complement strand
GGGGGGGGCTATTTTCAAGATATAATTCTTGCAGCTGTGTTTCCTTAAAAAAACTCATTAGTTTTCCCACACTTCTCTTTTCCAATCCACACCCAAAGCAACACAGAATCTTATCAGCATATTTGTGTGATGCATCATAATCAATAACAACAATTAAAAAGACCATCCACTGCACACTACGATAATTCTATGGGGTGACGGTTTGTAAAACACATATCTTAACTGGGAACAGTAAAATAATAACTAAAAGATTTCAAATTTTTTTTCAAGAATGTGTACGAATAATTATATCATTTACAAAGAAAAGCTACGTACTGGATGTAAATCAATGTCCTCATCAAACTACACAATACAAATTAACGATGCACTATGTGAAGAGTGGTGACAAGAGAAGAAGAGGGTAACTGGAACATCTGGCACGAAAAAATGCAGGAACTAAATCCAAACACCTCAGAAAATTACCTGCTAAACAATATTTGTGTGTGTGTGTGTGTGTGTGTGTCACCACTCATCTCCTTCTATGGTAATGGTCAGTAAACAGTGCAGCTATACATTCACTCCTGCATTTTCATTCATGGCATGCACAGGGACAGTTTGAATTTCATCATCCTTGGACTACAGAAATTTTAACTGCAGAAGAGTACAAAAATATGGCAAATACGTATTTACTTTGATATAAAAATATCTTAAAATGAAACTTCGAAGTACTTTAATACTTTATGCATTTATACCACGTTCACACTACAATTAATATTCCATCACTTAAGAATGAAGATTAACGTCCAAGACAGCAACATCACGTCACTGTAATCAGTCTCTTAATAAAGAGAGATGCAGTTATTTTAGCAGAATAACACAGGCAGTTTCAATGTACAATGAACTGATATTTTTGAGGAAAAACTGGCAAATGTCCTTTCACTTGCTGTCTGTTCAGTTCTGTAATTATGCAGTTTTGTGTCGAAACACAAATTTTTAACTCAGACTGGGTTGTGTTCGCAAAGAATTTCATACATGAAGTGGTCAGAATAATGGTAGTAATGGCAGGTGATTATTCAATACTGTGTGGACCTTGCATGAACATAAACATTCTCCTCTTTAGTGGCAACAAAAATAATGTAATTGCTTGTCACCTGTTATTCGTGTTGGACTGTAGGTGGTCTCACAGTCACTGTTACAGATTTATTCCTATGAAAAATTAGTGTCTGCAAAGTGTACTTCATGAAAAAAATGGCACTGAAATTTGGGTATGAAATACACTAAATCAACAATACCCTGAAAAGAACATAAAGAATAGTGAAAAAAATACTGGATAACTTTCTATCAACGGGACATTTTTACTCGGAAAAACAATGAATTTTGACATTTACGTTCCATTCACTCTGGTGAATTATTTTATTAATAACATTCCATAACTTGAGGATTAAGGCCAACTACACTTCCCTTCCTGAACTTATGCACAGATACCCTTGGAGTATATTAAAGATACAAATCATATGAAAATTGCACCTTCTTTCCAAGAACTGAAAGACATTATCTGAGCAGAAATTAATAATATTTTGAGATGAGATATCTACTGTGTATCAAGATAAATTTCCAGAATTTGCCAGGTGTCCATAGAAACTTCAATATAAAATAGAGGAAAATGAACTACATAGGAAAAACAGATCCAAAATTCACAACAGAAGTAGGCTTTGTATGTAATAATGCTTAATGACAGCTGCATGAAAAACAAAGTACACTGTACTTTGCTAGAAACGCAACCATTGATTACTCACCAAACTGGTGTTGAGGGCAGGAAATATATCTTCAGCTCGATGAAGTACAACCTTTGGCACTCTAGTTGCTAGAGAATGAAGTATCTTTTGTAATCGTGATGAAATACGTCTCATGTTCATATTGTTTCCCCTTAATAATACTGCTTAATTCAGAACACAGAATGTACGTCACTTCAGGTATCTACCTATAACAAGAAAATAAGCAAGTTAGTCTTATTCACAAAATATATCACCAGTTAAGTATTTAAAGTGTACAATACCATATCTGAATGTGAAAATAATGGTTAGACAGCTTTCAACACAAATACAATCATTTATTATAACATGATAAAACACAAATTATACACAAGGAGAATAAAACATTTGTCAACACACCAAACAATAACCTGATCAAATCAAGGTTACAAAACACAGATTTTTTACTACTATTTGGTGTAAAATAAAATGTTATATAGGCAAAATATAACACACAAAATAATTATAATCATATTACCGCATAATTAATATATTAATAATAAAACCCCAACACATAATATGAGGAAATAATGCCATCAAAAGCACGGAATTTCAAAACAGGTAAAACTGACATAATACACACTATATAGTTTCACTGAAAGTCTTATACCTAATCAGATTAAAAAAAGAAAAAGAATAAATTAACACTGTATACTAGTATACAATGGTGATGTATGAAAATCAGGCAATTTATCTGGCAAAAAACTGTTTACATTAAGTATAACCTGGTATTTTAACATGCATATATATATATATATATATATATATATATGCCATACACTTGAAAACAAGAATTATACATAAATTTTAACCGTACAGACAATAGTAATGCTCTAAAAACATAGAACTTGCAATGGCAATTGCGAGGCATGATATATGACCTTTCCTGATGAGGGTAGGAATGAAACATATCAAGAAGAAAGAAAGCAGTAGTGTTTAATATACATAATGACAATACATCTTCTGAATCATTTGTTATAGTAAATCCATCATACTATGTAATATAGCCAAGATAAGTGGAAACCTGACGCCACAGCATGGCACATCTTCAGGTTGTGGATGGAGACATGGCCTCCAATATGAAGGGTAGCTGTGAATATATTGAATAAGCAGCCACGGACAGCCGACAAGGGGTAGTATTGTAGATTAGTGGTTGGGTGAGGTGCAAACAATTGCTCATCGTAAAAACGTATCATTTTATGAAAGATAAACTGGTGCCTCAGACCTGGATTGATCCACTGGTACGGGCTCAGGATAGGGACAGGTGGCAGGCACTTGTGAATGCTGTTATGAAACTTTGGGTTCCATAAAATTGGGCTAGCTGGAAACCAGTTAGTCTCTCAAGAAGGATTCTGCTCCATGGAGCCAGTAAGTATGTATGCGATATGGTGTAAAACATAAAGCAAAATACTATTAACATTTGTCCCTACATATTTTGGACAATACAGGCAATCCTCAAGGTATATGAATTTATACACCCTGGAATTTACAGAAGCCTTTTATTTCTAATCATAATTATATATCATCACGATAAAATATTTACAATTCTAGTATATAGCTCCTATAGCAAATTGTTCATTTTTGAAACATTTTATCATAATAAAATACAAATATGACTAGCAATGTAAAGGCTTGTACGCCTTCTGACGTATATAAACTGTTACCCTGAGGATGGCCTGGTCTGGCCAAAACATGCAAAAAAAGTCTCATTTTTAAAAAAGATGGTTGTAAATCGGTATGCCAATCACATGTTAAGTATTTTTAATTGTATGCCCCAGCACAATATTCATACTACGTACTGTTATAAAACTTTCCACTACAAACCATATATGAAATAAATAAATTCTGTTTATAACTTCGCTGCCTTACAGAATAACCCCAAAGGTCGTAATTACTCTGAAAGTGAAGTGTTCCAACATGGAAAACGGAAGCATGTAAATTTCGAATCCAACATAAAACTTACATGTATTTTGACAACTATGAGAACTGTTTCAAGACAACGTAAATCAAAATAAAACTTTCTTGTTGTGCAGCATCTACTTAAATCGACTTCGTAAACCAACGCTACCTTCGGAAACTGCGTAACAAATCTTCGGTTAAACACGTCCACATTGACAGAAATGTCACTCTTAATACTGAGCCCTTTCCACTGGGTTTGATCGCAGTTCTGTGTGGACAGTGTCACTTCTGTGATCTATTCTGATTCAACGTATCCAACCCCTTGTTTTGCTTTACAATGCTGCACAAAGTACACACACCAACTATATATGATCTGTAACAACTACCAACATATTGTAGGCCGCCAAGTGTGGCGCTCACAGTTCATGTGACGCTATGTCCCCACCCCCCTCTTGCTTATGAACAACGCTGTACTCTTGGTCGTCTGTACTAAACACCAACAACTAAAATACTACTTTCACAGTCTGCCGAGGGTGGCGATACTGTCCCACGCAACACACATTCATGCACATACTACCCTTCACACCCAAATTTTTAAAAAATTGCTAAGGTGGCAGTTGGAGTATGTAGGTCAGTACTAAATCTGGTGTAAATATTATGATTTTCCGAATTGGATTCTTGAATAACTGACGACAAGACTCTCTATTTCTAGCATTCATATTTATTCTAATTATCCTTTATTGAATTTACAAAATATTAGAGCTATATGCAGAACTGCCACAGAAAATTATGCCATTAATTTATAGTATCATTTATATTGTTAAAATGTTCTTTAAATTTTGAGGGACTAAGATTTGTAATTATTATGCTTGTGTCATCTGCAAATAAAATCGGTTTCCATGGTTCAGCTATTATATTCGGAGGACCATTCATATAGATTAAGAAGAACAAATGACCAAGTATTGAACCTTGAGGAACACCATATTTTATTCTGAAAAAGTAGTATTACTAGAAAAGCATTATTTATTAGTACTCTCTGATATCTATCACTGAGGTATGATCATAGCAGTGCATTGGTTATGTCCCTGAATCCATAAAATTCACATTTAGACAATGGTTTATCATGATTTACGGAGTCAAATGCTTTTTCTAAGTCACAAAATATTCCACCCACTGTTAATTGATTATTTAGTGCTAGTAATTTTTCATTTATTAGTTTGAAGGAGGCTTTTTCAGTTGAGGAATTATTTTTGAAGCCATATTGTTCAATTGCTAATATGTTATTGTGGTTAATGTGTTGGTACAATATGTATACTATATATATATATATATATATATATATATATATATATATATAATTTATAACATTTTCCAGATTATTTGAAAAAGATGTAAGTAAAGACATAGGTCTAAAATTTTGAAGAATATGTCAAAATTTCATCACCATCATCACCATATTCAGGAAGGATTAAGTGTTTTTCCTGTTCCTTGATCCTCAAAATGAAATTGGCCCTCCATCACTTCCTCAGTCGTCCTATGTGCATTTGTCTTTTTGGTTTATATTGTAATGCTTGTTTAGGTATTCTGTTTGTGTCCATCCTCTGTATGTGTTGTAGCCACTTTTACTTGTACTGTTTTATTTCCTTTACTATATTCTGTGCTTCCATTTTTTCCCTAATACATTGATTCGTTTCTTTATCTAGTTTTGTTATTCCAAGTAAGTGTTTCAAAAATTTCATCTGTGTTGCTTTTAAACATTGTTCCTCTCTTTTCTTCAGTACCCAGCCTTCACTTCCAAATTTCAATGCTGCTTTAGCTGTAATGTTGTGAATTCTTAACTTAATTTCTTTATTTATTTGTTTTCCAAAATGTCTCCACATTGCTACGTTTATTTTGTTGTAAGTTTGCAATTTACCTTCTAAATCACTTTTGTATTCTGATATATGGTACCCCATGTATTTAAAATCTGTGATCTGTTCAATAACATTGTCGTTTATCACAATTTGTACCATCTGTATGTAGTTCCTCCACATTGCCATTGATTTAGTTTTTGTGCTGGATATGGTCATTTTGTGTTTTCTTGCTATAATGTTCAGGTGGTATGCCGTTGTTTGTAGGTCATCTTCTGATGTGGCCATTAAAATCTGGTCGCCTACATATAGTATTGTGTTCACTAATTTCCTGTTATTTAGTTGTATACCCCTCTTTATCACTATTTTAAATTCCTGTCTAATTTTATTAATGTATATATTAAATAATACCGGTGTAAAATCCCAGTCTTACTCCCTTGTTTATGTGTATTGGTTAATATTACCATCATCAAATTTAATTCTAACATTCGTATTCCTGTAGATACATTTTATTGCATTTAGTAAATAATTTGAGATTTTATTATCCATCATTTCCCACAGTTTGTCCCTGTTCACGGTATCGTATGTCTGTTCAAAATCTATAAGTAAAAGAAATAGTGTTAAGTTGCGTTCTTTTTTCTTTTCAATTATCTGTTGCATCGTGAATATAGCATAGGTACAACTACGTCCCTCTCTAAAACCACACTGCTCCTCTACCATTTCTTCTTCCACATGTTCATTCAGTCTGTTTTTTATTATATTTGCAAATAATTTGTAGGCTGTGGGCAATAAAGTAATTCCTCTGTAATTTTCACATTTGCTTTTCATTCCTCTTTTTGTGTATGTTTGTCACCATTTCTATCTCCCATTCTTGTGGCATTTGATTTTTGTCTATTATTTTATTAAACAGCTCTAGTAAGTGTATCTTTAATTTGTTTCCCCCAAATTTCCACAGTTCCATTGGTAGGTTATCTGATCCGCAACTTTTCATGTTTAAGTACCTCATTTAGCTCTTCTATTGTTATCGTGTCTCCGTTGTCGTCTGTCCCTTCACTTCTCCTCTCCTCTTCTGTTCCTTCTTCACCTTTGCTACCTTGCTCACTCCAAAGTTTTCCATAGCATTCTTTACATTTCGTTTTTGGTACCGGGTAAATTTTGAGTTTATCTCTTTCATGCAGTTGTAGCTGTTTAAATATTTTAAAGCCTCGCCTTTGTGTTCCTGTTATGTCTCTTTCCAGTGTCTTAACAAATTTGTCCCAATCATCTCTTCTTTGCCTTCGTGTCATTTTCCTTACTATTGCCCGATGTCTTTTATATTCTATATAGTGCTCCACTGTTTTGTGTTGTATATATTTTCTGTAACTAGATTTCTTTTCTTCTATTGCCTGCTGTATCACATCATTCCATGTCCGAAGCTATTTCCGGTTCTTCCACTTCTTCTATCCTATACTCTCTTCTGCTGCTTTGGTGATGGCCTCTTTGATTTTCAGCCAGTCTGCATCTATCTCTCCTGTTATTGGTGTGAGTTTGCCTTTCAGTCTGTTTCTATATAGAGTTCTTATTGATTCTTGTTCCAGCAAATTTACTTTAAATGCTGGGGGTTTTTGTATATTGTTTTGTCCATTTTACTGTAGCTAAGTTTTGCATGTGTAAAAAATTTAAATTTGCTTTCCACTAACTTGTTTTCACTATCAATTTCACTTCCTCTAAAGACTCTTGTATCTTCAATGTTGCTTTTTAATCTGTCATTTATAATTATGTAGTCTATTAGTGACTTGGTCCCTCTTGCCTCCCAGGTAAATTTGTGTATATCTTTGGGTCTGTAAAATGATTTTGTTATTTTAAGTTTATTGAATGCACAAAAATCTCTCAAAGCTGCTCCATTGTGGTTCGTTATTTGTTCTCCATATGTTCCTATACATTCTGGAATTGATTGATTGCCTATCCTTCCATTAACATCTCCTGCTAAAATAATATTTTCCTTTTTAGGAATTTTGTCCATACTTTGTTGAAGTTCCCTGTAAAATTCTCCTGTGTCTTGTTCTTTTCCCTGTACCGGCGCATATGCTCCCACTATTGTAAAATTTACATTTAGTACTTTTACTCTAGTTTCAATTATTCTGTCCGAAATCCAAGTATAGTCTTGTATCTTGTTTTTCCAATCTTTCCTAACTACATTTGCTACTCCAGATGATGCCCATTTGTTGACTGGCACCTCACAGTAAATCATTACGTAATTACATATGTCTTCTGATCCTTTGTTTTTCTTTTTTGTTTATATTATAATGGCTAAGTCAGTTTTCCTTTTCAGCAGTTCTGTTTGTAATTCCTCAGTCTTCTTTGCAATTCCCCTTACATTCCACGTGGCTACTGTTAGTTTCCCAATTCTTTGTCCGTCAGACCTAGCCTTGTTGTCATTTTGCGTGTTGGTCCACTTTTTTCTTTTGAAGATTTTATGAATATTTTGATGTCCCCTGGATAGGTTACCAGCCCGTCACAGGTTGCGTCTAGTGGTGGGGCTGCCACCTTGATGCCTTTAGACCTGCATGCTTTTCCGTAGGGGTGTGCTCCCTTAGCTGAATGGGTCCAGTTTTAAGGCGCTGAACTTTCACCTGCACCCTTTCCCATCTGCTGCAGTTTCAGCTGCATTGCCCAGGGGTCAGACGGCAAAGCCTTCGTAGACGTGGGAGTAGGATTTGCCGACAGAGCCGCTGTTGTTGCGGTTGGTTTTACTCAGGATTTATAGGTTTTGCATATCAGCATCTGTATAACCCCTGAGACCCTTTGACCTTTGACACTCTATGTCAAAATTTAAAATTTAAATATTAATTTTGAAACTGTGCCTTTCATTGGTTAATGTTACGTAATTATATTACAATGCATTATGCAAAGAAACATGAGAGTTGTAGTGCCCCGGGAGTTGTGGAACTACTGGTGCCACCAATTGTAGTGCCTGGGTAGGAGTGGGAAAGCTCACCGCCTATCCTGACACAGGCACTGGGGTTAACCAAAGGGGACAAGGGAAATGGTAGTACGTAGACGCCACCAGCCAGGCGAACCTGGCAAGAATCGAACCTGGGATCGTAGGGAGGCTAGTGACAACACAACGACAAACTGTAGTAATAGAGATATAATCTAAATAAAGTGACTAGAAGAGATAATATATAACACTAACAGATAGAACAGATACGACAGCTGTCACACCTCCGTACTGTCACGCGGTCAGGGGGTGGGTCGAATTTAGAAACGTAATTTAGTTGTGTAAATTAACCGTGGATCTGGCAGATGTCTCAGCCTGACTTACCTCTGAACAGAGGAAGTGCTATGAAGAGAACGTTAATCTCGTGCTGTCTGTCGGCGTAACTTCGAGGAGCGCTGCCGTCGGATTTGTGGTGAACCAGATACGAGGAATTGCACTAAAGCCTGAGTCACGATGTGGCCTATACTGGTGATCTTAGGCCGGAAGGAAGGTTCAGACCGGAATGATTTCGAGTAATTACTCCCCAGAATTTATAGTAGAGAAAGTGCTGAGACTTGCATACTTTAGTGTATGACCAAAATAACCTTTGTTGTAACGCCGCTGCGGAACAACCTTGGAGGCGTGACAAATCGTCAGACATGTGCTGACTCGGTATGTTACCAAACAGTTAACAAATATGTGAAGGTTAGAACTAATGAACACATGAAATGACGCAAGTGTTTCCATGGTCATTACAGAATGAAGGCCTCACCTACACACAGTCTAGGTCTGTATGAAATGAAGCAGCATAAACCATGGTTTCATGAAGAATATTTATAACCTTTAGTTTGAAGAAAGCAAGCTAAAATACAGTTGTTTACAGGATCCCAACCAAAGCAGGGTAGAGAATCTAAACAATGTAGGGCATTAAGCTTATTGACAGTTCAGGAGAAATATCTGCAAGCTAAAATGAATGGAAGTGAAACTAAAAATTACATTAAAAATATCAGGGAATGAATGACTTCAATCCTAGAACTAATATAGTAAAGGATGAGGAGGGTGATTTTGTTACAGAGTTCCTCCATATTTTGTTTATGTGGTGGAAATATTTCTCTCAGCACTTTTGTGTACATGGGGTTAGTGATCTTAGGCAGACAGAAATATATACAGCACAGTCAATAGCGCCTGAGCTGAGTGCCTTTGAGTTTGAGATGGCTATTGAAAAGGTAAAAAGTCACATCACAAGGTACTTGTATTGATCAAATTCCAGCAGCATTGTTTAAGGCATGGGTGTAGAGCAATTTGTAATAAGGTCCATAAACTTACCTATTCTATTTGGAATAAGAATGAATTGCTGGAGGAATGGAAGGAGTCAATCATTGTGCCTATTATAAAAAGGCTGATAAAACAGACTGTAGTAACTATAGAGGCATATCACTTTTGTCGGCTACTTACAAAATTCTTTCCTCCATCCTGCTATCAAGGTTAACTCCAAATACGGAGAAAATTAATTGAGATCAACAGTGAGGATTTGGATGCAACAGGTTAACTGCTGATCATATATTCTGCATTCATCAAATACTTCAGAAAAAATGAGAATACAATGAAGTAGTGTCTCAGCTATTTATAGACTTCAACAAACTTGCATATGATTCATTTAGGAGGGAGGTCTTGTATAATATTCTCATTGAGATTGGTATCCCCATGACTTTAGTAAGGCTAATACAAATGTGTCTAAATGAAAACTATAGCTGAGTCAGTGTAGGCAAACATATGTATTACATGCTTCATATTTAGAGTGGAATGAAACAAGATGCTTTCTCACCATTGTTTGTCAATTTTGCTCTAGAATATGCCATAGGGAGAGTTCAGATAAACCAGGATGGCTTGAAATTAAATTGTACTCATCAGCTTCTAGTTTATGTTGATGACATAAATGTATGGGCCGGAAGCGTACATACTCTAAAGAAAAACATAGAAGCTAAGTAGTCTATAGTAAGTAGAATGAAGTACAATCAAATGTTGATAAAAATAAGTACATGGTCAGGTCTCAAAATAAGAATGCAGAATGAAGGCACTGTATAAAGATTTATAATAATTCCTTTGAAAGGGTGGAAGAGTTCAAATTTTGGGGAAGGACATTAACAAATCAAAATTTTATGCATGAAGAAACTCACAGCACACTGCAGTCAGGGAATGTTTGTTGTCATTCGGTGAAGAATCTATTGTCTTCCAGTTTGCTGCCATAAACTATAAAGATCATGACACTAAGAACTGTAATTTTGTCTACTGTTTTTATGGGTACAAAATTTGGTCTCTCAAATTGAAGGGGGAACATATGCTGAGTGTGTTTCAGGGTAAGGTGCTGAGGAGAATATTTGGGCCTAAGAGGGACAAAGTAAAAGAAGAGTGGATATATATATATATATATATATATATATATATATATATATATATATATAATGAGGAGCTGAATGATTTGTACTCCTCACCAAATATTATTCGGGTGATCAAATCGAGAAGAATAAGATGGGGGTGGCTTCAGCAGATGTAGGTAAGAGGAGGAGTGCATACAGGGTTTAGGTGAAAAAACCTGAGGGAAAGAGACCACTTGGAAGACCCAGGCATAGATGGGAGGATAATATTAAGATGGATCTTCACTAAGTGTGAAGTGGACGTATGGTCTGCATCGATCTGGCTCAGGATAGGGACAGGTGGCTGGCACTTGTTAATGTGGTAATGAACCCTCGGGTTCCATAAAATATGGGAATTTCTTGACTAGCTGAGAACTGGTTAACTTTTCAAGAAGGATTCTGCTCCATGCATTTGGTTAGGTACTAGCTTCAAATACTCTGTAGTAAAACAATTACAAAAAATGTGTGAGAAATAGCATTTCTAACTACTTACAAGTATCTCAAATGATTTCATTTTCAATAGTCTTTGAAAAAATTATGTACACTCTACTAACCAGACACATAAATAATAGCAACTTATAAGATGCATGAAAGTTTTGATTTAGAAAAATTCTAACATCTGAAGAAGCAAGCTATGAATTACGTAATGAAATCGTTAGTGCTCTAAATAACGAATCAGTTCAGGGAGAGATTTTATGTGATTTAAATAAAGTCTTTGTGTTCACCATGAAACGTCACTGTCCAAATTAGATTTCTGTTAAAAAAACTGGCAAAGCTAATGAATGAATCAAATCGTACTTTAGGGGTAGATACCAAAGTGTGAAAGTAAACATAAAAATGTCAATAACAATGCATTTTTATACTGGAGAGTTACAAAACACTATGTTCCACAAGGAACAAATTCAAAGTTTCTTATGTTTTTCTTATCTACATAAGTGATTGCTCAAAAACTATTCATGGAAAATATAAACAAATGTTACTTGCAAATGATACTGAATAATATTTAACAATTATAATTTCAAAGATTTTAAAAACGTTATAAAAACACAATTTGAATTCTTAAATAAAAGGTTTAACCCTTTAAACCCCGAATTAAATCCCATCTGCTATTTGCTGGCATTATTAGGAGCTCACCATTTTCTCCACGTTAGCAGGATAAGGGTTAAATCATTAACCTTTAGGTGACTAATGTCATATATATATGGAGCACC
>Ga0268261_10003083_pt1 | contig 12124 bp, 2 predicted proteins | sample TergutNc150P1_FD_190353 | JGI IMG/M metagenome (GOLD analysis project Ga0268261, IMG submission 190353) | Nasutitermes corniger P1 segment gut microbial community from laboratory colony in Florida, USA - Nc150 P1 (SPAdes) (version 2) | ecosystem: Host-associated > Arthropoda: Insects > Digestive... | reverse complement strand
TGTCGTGTGTTGTCAGGTAGAGGTCTCTGCGACGAGCTGATCACTCGTCCAGAGGAGTCCTACCGACTGTGCTGCGTCGTTGTGTGTGATCTAGAAACATCAAGAATGGGTGCTCCATATATATATATGACATTAGTCACCTAAGGGTTAATGTTAATAACTCTGTGGAGGAGTATATGCAAGGTTGAGTTTACCTAATTTGGGGCTTATATAAGCCAGTGGGTGCCTGTGCTTCTCTATCACTTTCATCTCACTGTTTTTGTTCCCACAATTAAAAATTTGTTTTGGGTCTCAACAATTTTATTTTAATAACTTATTATTTTTGGAAATCCGCTTTAATCTGAACATTACATAACTTCATATTGTGTAAGGACGGGTGTGTCTGTATGAGTGAAATAGCCATGACTGAGTTTAAAGGCTTGAATTTGTTGGTCTGCATGTACTGTGACAGCAATACCACTAATCATATATATATGTTTTACCTGATCATTCTTTTTACCTTAATTGTCGTGACATTACTCAGTCTGGTAGGTGGTCCTGTTTCGGGAAACAGGTGTGGTTCACCGAATCACATATATTTGTTATTTCTTTTTACTTGTTGCTTTATTAACTCAATTTATTCTTGATAAATTAAACGCAGGCTTCCCGAATCAAGTTAAACAAACTAAATCATATTTTTATTAACTTATCACCGTTGCTGGCACTCCCACACTTACATCTCTCTCGTACGCGACTGACTCCCTCAGCGGACGCAAGTGTCCGTTGACCGCTGCTAACGTATTTCCATATAAACGTCCTCCCATACTACCCCTCCTACCTATCTCCAACGGTTCCTGAACGTACGTTATCATACCATGTGTATAACTGGTGCCAGCAAACCTAATGAACGACTGTATCAAAATGATCGGCTACAATGTATTGACTGTTAATGACCAAGTAATAGAGCTGGCAATATTTGCTGCAGATATCAGAGCATGTAGAGTATGTACTTAACTTCTTATTAACCTTGAATCACAAGTTAGGCCCTGTTTTATCCGCTATGGGTATCACTAAAAGACTCATCCTAAATGCATCTTATTTACTTATATCTTTGAAATACTGCTATCATTTCAGATTTTTCCCATGTTAGGATAAAGACGGTGGGAAATGACAGTGTGTTCAGAACTCGAGTCTGTAAGCAGAGCAGCTGGTCTCATGGTCCTGCAAATTTATGGTGCAGCGGCTGGCGGATGGTGACAAGTCAATCTTGTACTTGGCAAGCGTGTCTTCATTCTCGGCAACCCAGTAGCCTAGGGTATCTGTGTCATATGTAGGAATGATAGTTACCTCTGTAACAACAATAGAACTTTATTTAAAAAAAACTGTTTGTATGTACTACTACTACTACTATTACTACTACTACTGCTACTGCGGAGTCAACATACAAATAAACAAGAATTGATTTACCTAATTCTTTATCTTCCCAGGTTTGCTTGGCATCAAGTAATGCATTGTACACTTCACGACTAGGCTCGGTACCGCTGAACACATAGTACCTTGCTCGCACCTTCTTGAAGAACTCGAGTGTGGTGTAATATGAATTGCCATGATGGGGCACGTATGTGAGGTCAATATAAATAGGACTCCCAAAAGCTTTTCCTACACCTGTATTCCTTCCACCTTCTTTATTTGAACTGCCTTTTCTTTCTGAGCTTGGCTGCTTAATAGGTGATTCTGGTCTCTTGGTCTTGCCATCCTTTCCTGATGCAGCTTTGTTACTTTCATTCATCATCAGTGTCTTTTTACTTTGCATCACCTTCTTCTCTTTTTTAGGGGTGCCTGGTGAAACTTCGTTAACAGTATTGATGTTATTAGTGGGTGGTGGGGCTGGGGCCGGCAATCCAAGTGGTTTCCCCCAGTCTGCAATTGGATCTTTCTTCTTATCATCTCTCTCTCCTACTGAGGACTGTGTAAATCCCTGTGGAGGGTCTGGGAAACTTAAAGCAGATGTAGCTGGGGCAGAACCTTGGCTCTGGAACATGGGATCATGTTCTGTATCCATTCTTGATGTGTCTTTCTTGTCTTTCGAGATATCGGCTGATATGTGTTCAGTTTCTTTCCTTTTAACTTCTTGGTGAAATTCAGACTCTGGTAGATCCACAAGCCCTACTTCTGTTTTTCCATTGTATTCTTTTTCCTTACTTTCATGGCTCTGGTTCAGGAAGTCCTCCTTCTTTCTTCCAGCAATAATACTACCATTCCCATGGTCCTCAGTGAACTCTTGATATGCATTGTCATCTTTTTGCTTCTGCCCATTTATTCCAGACATATGATGTTGTTCATATTTGCTTGTTATATGCCTGGATGAAGATGTACTTTCAGAATGGTATGAAGGTCCGGTGCAAGTAAGATCTGTTCCACGTGCCGCTCGGTGTTCATGCTTTGCTCTCTCAAAATCAACTAGCTCATCCTCTTGTAGTTGTTCTTCAAAATGCTCAACACCAATGGGTTCCATGCCCTTTTGACCCTCTTCTAGGGACCCATAAAAACTGCTCATCATGACACTTTCCCCAGATGAAATATCTGCACTGTATCTAACTGGAGTTTCACGTATATGGGATGATGACATATGTGATTCTGTTTCTTTTTCTTCCTTAGTAAGTTCTTGCAGTGGATCTGGTGGGAGACTTCCATAAAGGGAACTTGTCATTGCAGAAGAAACTACTTCTTTGTGTTTCACAGAAGTATGATCGTAGTCAGACATGTTTCTATCACTCATTTCAAAATAAAAATTGGATGGGGGAGAAGGTGCCAGCTGAGAGGTGACACTGAGAGGTGACCCTGGCTCATCATCATCATCGTCATCATCACTATCACAGTGTTGTGACTCTGGCCGGCCCTCACTGCTTTCCCACGTGTTCATGGCTGCCCTTGACACCTGCCCACTGCTGATGTCACTGTGAGGAGTAGATGGGCCGCAGCCTATATCTACGTCATGGTCACTCAGTGCATCTGAACCTGGTGTAGCACTACGCATTAGTTCAGAGAAACTGCTTGCGATCTCCTTCTTTACTGAAACATGCACTCCAGAAACAAATGAGGCTTCCTCCACATCCCCCATTGCACTTTTCCCTATCACACTGGTTAAATCTCCTGTCCTTGATTCCTCATCACCTTCTGTTCCATTTACCACTCCCTTCTCTTCCTCTTTCATGGTTCCATCTGCTATATGGGACACACTTTTTTCAGTGTCTGTTTCAGCTGGAACAGAATGGCTTATATTAGTGGTGGCAACCTTCAGTGGAGAAGACTCTTTTGATAATTCTGCTAGTTTACCGCTGTCAGTGGAGCTTGTTTGTGAGAAGTCCTCTTGTTTGCTGGGTAACTCGACATCTTTGTTATCGTGAGTTGTGGTTTTAACCTCTGGAATCATTTCCTTTGTAGTAGTTGCAGTTGCCATCTCATTGGCTTCATCATCAGACAATATTGTAGCAGTGGTTGTGATGCTAGCAGTGGTTACTTTCATTACAATTTCTGGATCCATACTGCCAGTTCTAGCAGTGCTGTCTACTGAGAGGCATCTGACACCATTATCATCTCTCCTAGTTACAGCTGTAAACGATGCAGTTATTTTGCTTATTCGACTGGAGTCTGAGCCATCTTCTGCTGCTGTAGATTCTATATTGTCTTCATCTTCAAAATCAGAATCATCTGATTCTTCTCCTTCTACATGTGCAAACGTTCTTGCAGTTCTAACGGTTTTTGTTACAATTTTACCATCTTCTCCAATTTCTTGAGTAGTGAACTCTTCCACAATTTCTTTCTCACCAGGCTGAATATCATCATCTAGCTCCTTCACTTCCTTTGTAATTTTTGTAACTGATTTACTGCTTTCTTCTCTATCGCCAGTAGAATCAACATATTCGTGGCCATCTACGTGCATATCACCATTTCCAGTACCAGTACTGAAAGTTTTTGATATGCTTTCTTTGCTGGTTATGGATGTAGTAATATTAGATGTTGCCATGTGAGTTGGATCTGGGCCACTTGTAGTTGAGGCAACTGTTATTTCTTGTGTTGCAGTGACACTTGACTGCTCCATGTCTTTGCTGTGTGTATCTTCTGACTTCGCAGGTTTTAGTGCGTCTATTTCAGATGTTACAGAAGGAGACACTTCCTCTGAAATCACAGTGGGTGGTATGGAAGAGTCATATATTCCATGTAAATCACTGCTTTTCAATGCCTCATGATCCGAACATACTTCTTCCTTTGTAACACTGGTTTCAGCAAAATCATCTTTTGATGACTTTTCTTCTGTTGGTTGTTGTTTGTTCTCTAGACTTCCACATGCTTTCTCTAAATCATCTGCTTCTGTTAAAGCTAATGTTGCTTCATGCCTAAATTCTTCAAAGGTCTTGTGTGTCACTTCATCATCTTCAGTTACACATGTAAGTGACGATTTTGCTTCTCTTTTGTCTTTAGTTTCTGCTGATGCTCTTACCACTTCCTCCTCTGACAGTTGAGATATTCCTGTCAAGTCTTTGTCAACAGTGCAGCTTGTTGTGTCAGACAGCACCTCAGATTCACTTTCTTGGATCTGCATTTTTGTTTCAAACTTTTCTTCGCTTGGTGCTGTGAGAATCTCTTCTACTTGGGTAGAAATTTTACTCTCAATCTCAGCAATAGCATTTTTACTTGCACTCACAAGATCATCCAATACATTAGCTTCACCAATCTCCTGCATTTTTGAAATACTTAGACCCAATTTTTGATTTGCTTCATCACTGCTTGGAATTATGCTGATGTCATGTTCTTCTTTAGAGACTGTAGTGGTGATAGGTATCTGAATAGGCAAATCTGCTGTTGCAACAATGTGAGTTTTTTCCTCGTCCATGTCAACCACCAAATCCTGCGTCTCCTCCGTGGCGTTGGTAGTTCCATCACGTTTGTCAGAAACAAGATCTACGTCTGGTGATTCATGTTTTGCTTCACCAATATCTTTGTGAATTGTACTACTTCCCATCTGCTGACCTTCATGATGGCCAAATTTTTCAACATCTTCAAGTGCAGCCTTAACTGCATCAAATTGCTCTTCTTGTAATGCAGCGTCCTGAATCCCTGGGGGCGATTTCTTATCTTTCTGCAACTGTGGTGATGGGGGTGGCGAGTCTGGAGTAACTGTGACATACTCTGCTACCTCTGCAGCTTCCATTTTTCCATATATTGGCTCCTCTTCAAGCCCTGAGTCAACATATGCTTCACAAGGAGAAATACTTCCATCACCATAACTATCATCTTTATCATCAGTTTGTTTCATTTCAGCAAGTATGTCAGTTTTGTCCACATTCAGGTTGCTTGCCTCCACTTCTGCAATGCTGTCATCTGTAGCTCTCTTCTGTGCATCATCTTTAACCAATTCATGTGTTAACTGAGGTAGTTGAGCAGTAGACTCCTCCAGTTTGCAGGCATCTGACACTTGATCAGATTTTGTTTCAGTGATTGCTTTTGTGGAAGACTTTTCTGAGTCAGTTTTTGTTTCTGAATATTCTTCCTTTGATATGCCAGGAATACATTCAGTACTATCTTGGATTTGTTTCAAGTCACATGGTGCAATCAGTGGTTCTTCCTTTACAGTTTCATCAGTATCTACTTTGTCTGCCTCTTGAACATCTTGATTCAATTGTCCTTCAGCTTTGTCATGTACTGCCTCACTAGTTGTCTGAATTGAGTCTGTGCTCTTCATGTCAGTATCCTCAGAGCTATGAATCTCTGTTACACATTCTTTTAACTCTCTCTTTGCCTTCTCATCAGTCTTATAATCATCTGTGCTTAAAATATCTAAACCTTGCTCAGCAAAGTCTTTTTCTTTATGTTCTACTTCACTGACATCTTTTTTATGTTCCATCAGTGGTAATGATTTTTCAGCTGAAGTGACTGTAGAATCTTCCATCTTTTGAGAATCTCTCTGTAATTTGTCTATTATTTCAAGGTAAGTCATAGACAACGTCCCTGGGGATGGCTTTTCTTCTGATTCACCTTCAGCTATCAAGACAGGAACTTCTATTCCTGAATAATCAGTATGTTTGTGTGCTTCAACACTTAACTTTGAAGTATCAGTCTGATCTTCTTCAGGGGAACCTGATTTTAAAGACAAATCTTTGCTTGGTTTATCTTTCTCATCTATGTCTTTTTCCTCATCAAATGTGGTTCCTTCCTTTGTCAATGCCGTTTCCTTCATAGTCACTGTTTCTTTGACTTTCTCTTCTGTATGACCACCATCAAAACCTGACTCTCCTGATTCTATTATATCTGTTTTTGAGGGCTCACTTGTTTCTTTTGCCTCAGAAGATTTGGTATGAATTTCAGATTGTTCGACCACATCATGCATATCGACTCTGGAATGTTCACATACTTCAGCAACTGACTCAGTCCTTGAAAATTCTTCAGATTTTAAAGTAAAATCTTCTGTCTTTTCTGACCTGGGTTCTTTTGTTACAGATTTCCCTTCGTCCAGTTTCTGAGAGTCTTTTTCTAATTCTTTATCTTCCAATTGATCCTGCTGAACATCTGTCTTTTTTAATTCCTTATCTTCCAATTGATCCTGCTGAACATCTGTCTTCCCCTCTTCTGGTTTTGCCTTGATGGCAGATTCTTCAGATCTTACATCAGAAAGAACCTCTCTTTCTGGAGCAAGAACTTTCTCTTTGTCTAAAGAACCCATGGAAGTTTTCTCCGACTGATTTGCTTCTTCAGGGTGCCGTATTAATTCTGTCTTTATAACGCCTTCTTCTAAATCTTTCTGTTCCTTCCCTTCCATTTTGAGTTCCATATACTCCAACTCAAATTTTTCTACTTCAGATGCCTCTAATGCCAATTTTCCCAAAGTTTGGTCTCTTTCTTTTGACTCTTCTGGTATTGTTTCCTCAAGAACAGTTTTCTCTGCTGTTATAGCCTCCTGTTCAGAAACACCAAGTTTTTCTTCTTGTCTGTCAGTTTGTAAAGTCTCAGCCTTAACTGCATGACTTTCTTTTTCAATAAATTGTTCTGTTAGGTGTTTTACTTCGTCTTTACTATCAAGAATTTGTGTTTCATCTCTGGAGACTTCTGCAGATTTAAATTCAGGAATACTCGTTTCTTTTTCTTCTTCTTCTTGGCATACAGGCTCGTCTTTGGTTTCTAATACCATTTTAACACTTTCTTTTAACTCACTGGTAATTTCTGGTTTGACTGCATCATGTATGTCATCTTTTACAACTGAGGTTGAGCCATCTATTTCTTTCTCTAGGAGGCCTTCAGCTTTTCCATTTTCTGTATCCAATTTAATAAAAGTTTCAGACATTTGTTCAGGTACTGCTTTATGCACTTCAGTCTTATCATCATTGATTACATCAGACTTTGGAACTGCTTCTATTGCAGTTGATAATTTATGTATTTCTTCAGTTTTCACAGCCTCTTCTGTGGTAAGTATGTGATATTCAGTGTCTTTCTCATCTCTTAAGTCATCTGCATCTTCTTTCACATCATGTGTCTTTTCAATACTTCCAATCATATTTGCATCCTTTAGAATGTCAGTAACAGGAGTTTCTGATTCTTCTGTCTTCTGCCTAGACTCAGTCTCAGTAATTCTTTTAGTTTCATCTTTATCTGTAACTGGTATCTGTGCTTTCTCTTGGTCCAAAGACTCTGAGTCCTGAAATACAGTTGGCTTTTCTATATTATCACCATACTTCATTTGCAGTTTTCCCTTGTTGTCAAATTCTGGAGACTCTTGTTTTGATTCTTGCAGCTCTTGCTGTGAAGAATGTTTCTTAGCGCTGTCATCCTTACTTTTAAAATCCCGGCTAAATTCATCAGTCTCATACATGCCTGGATCCACCTCTTCATGAACTGGCAAGTCAGCAACCTCATCCGGAGTTTTCACTATGTCACGCTGAAGATGGACCATAGACTGAGGTACCATTGGGTCAAACATACCAAAACCAGCAGCAACTACTACTTGAGGAAGTGTCGTGGGTTGTTCAAGTCGCTGTGGAACAGTGGCAGTAGCAGTTTGTTTCTCTTCTTTAGTTTCCTCTTTCACATACTTTTCTTCCACGATCTCTTTTATCTCATCTAGTGGTATACGTTCATCTTCCGGTAGTGTGGGTGCAGTAGTCGCTGCAGACTCCACAGTCATTGAGAATCGTTCATCTGGCTGACTTTCTTCAGCTGGATACCTCTGGTCAGCTGCTCTAACTTCTGCACCTTCCTCTTCATTTAATTTCTGATCTGTGTCTCTAGTGTCATCTGTCACTTCTCTATTCTTCTCTGACGAGATATCCAATTTCTCTTCAGGACTGATTGATGATGCTTCTTTTATTTCTTCTTCTTCTTCTTCAGTGTCCTTCTTTTCATCTACACTTAGTTTTGCTGAAAGAGAATTTTTGTCCTCTATCATACCTCCCTCTCCAGTTTCCTGAAGTTTGATTTCACTATCCTGTTTTGTTTTGGTGACTATTTCTTTTGCAGATGTGATAATATCTTGTACTTCTTCCTGAATTTGTTCCTTTGTCTCTGCAGAGATTTCTTTGGATACTGCCACTTCATCTTGATTTCTGGTAGAAATTTCTTTTGCAGCCTCATCATGTTTGTTTACTTCTTCTGTGGTTTGAAGGGCTTCCAATTTTTCTGGTTCTGCTGTCTCTGTTGGTTTTTCTTCTGGCTTCTTATTTATTTCTTCTTCTTTTTCTTCAGTCACAAGTGGGCCATATTCCTTGTCTTTAATACATGCCATTCCTTCTTCCTGAATAACATCCTGGGATTCTTCATGAAAGCCATTGACTTCAAGATCATGCTTTTTCTCTTTCTCAGACTCAGTCTCATCACGTAAGTGTTTGTGAAGCTCTCCTTCATCTTCTTCTTCCTCATCTCTCCTATCCTTCACTTCAGGTTCTTCTGGAACATGTGATTCAACACTTTCTTGATCTTGTAATGAGTCTTCTATGTACTGTTCAACCTCCTCTTTTTCTATAATCAAGTATTCATCCTCCTCATCCTCTTCTTCTTCTTCCTCCTCCTCTTCTTCTTCTTGTACCTTGATTTCTTTATGTTCTTTGCCTTCAAGCTCTAGCTCATCTGCAAGGGATTTTGTTCCATCAATATGTTGTAGCTCTTCTTCACCTTCTTCTTCTTCCACATCTTCTGTTTTTTCTTCCTCTTTAGCTTCACTGTCATATGTTTTAATTACATCTTGCTTAACTAGCTGTATTTCTTCAGCAACTTCTGACTCTTTGTCTTCTTCCATTTCTTTTTGTACTTCTTCCTCTGCCACTGGACCTTCCACTTCTGTAGGCAACATAACTTTTTCTGTTTGACTTTCAATTTTAACATCTTCTTTATGAACTTGAACTTCACCTACTGGAAGCTCAGCAGCTGCCATCTGTGGTCTTTCACATACTACAACTGACTCTCCTTGCTCAGGCTGTACTTTATCCATCTCATTCTCATTATCAGTGGGGACTTCCTCCTCTTTTTCTTTCCTTAATTTTTCAGATTCTGATATTGCTGTTGTTGCTTCAGAGACTTCTGCAGCTTTCACTTTCAAAGCTGCTGTATCTGGATCTACTGTTGAAGGTGTTGAAACAGCAGACGAATCAGTCATTATCCTATCCGCCTCTCCTTTAACTTTGCGGATAACACCATCTTTGTCTGATTTCACTGAGGGTGTTGGTGTACTTTTTGCAGAGGAAGACTTTGCTGGAGAACCAGAACTGGTTGCCTTACTGGGAGATCCTGTCTTTGGCCTCCTACTGATTGGCTTTCTTTCAGCCTTTGTTGAAGTTGGAGTCTCTTGCTGTTCTTTCCCTCTCATCTTGGTTGTAGAACCTCGAGATGTTGACGACATTCGTGAAACATGTTGATATTTAGATTCTACTACTTTTCGGTTGTTGGCTTCTTTTGTGCTCTTAGCTGGAGTTGCAATTGGTGATGGTTGACTCTTACCTGATGCTCTTGAGAGTTTTGCTGTTTCAGCTTTAGATGCAACACCATTCATCTTTCCTTCAACAGATTTCTTAGGTGTTGTGGGTGACGATTTGGCTGATTCACTCTTCTTTTCGATGGGAGGCTTTTGACTCTTCCTTTCCACTGATCTTGTGGCCTTAGCTTCAGTTTTTGACTTACTGATGGAAGTCTTAGTTTCGGATTTGGGTTTAGGTTCGACTCTAGATTTGGACATTTCAGTCACAGTCAATTTTGTCGCCTTCTCAGTTTTGGCACTGCTTTTCTCCACTTCTAGAGATTTATTAAGTTCAGTCTTCATCTTTGGTGGCTCTGTTTTGGAAGTCAGTTTGTCGACCTTTTGTTTGGTCTGGGACAGTTGCTTCATGGGCGGTGGCGCTGGGGCAGAAATGGGGGTTGTGGTGGCCACAGGCTTAGTTTGCTTTGTATCTGGCATATGTCCAGCTACTGGTATAGTTGCTGTTTTAATTACTTGCTTATTTGTCTCTGTGGTGGATCCAATGGTCTTAGATACTGCCTTGACTCCTTCTCCAGGTAGCAACTTGTCGATGACAGCTGGGGCAGACCTCTGCTTGCTACTTGCACGACTCGTGATACCTACAGTTGAAGCGGACGGTGAAATGGACCTAGCTGTGCACACTGGATATTTTAAGAATTCTAGATGTTTCAATTTGTCCAAGCCTTCAAAGATTTTATGTTGAGGTGTACTTCCAGGAAACAGAATTCGGGTGATGGTGTCATTAGGATTCGCTGGCTGCCACACTAAAAGAGCACAGATAGACACGAGATTCTGCAAAGGGAAATGGAAGTCTTTAAGGCTTCCACTTTCCTTCCTCCCAGCAAAAAGCCGAGGGTCATTGTTGTTCCACTTAGACAGGAATTCCTTGATCTCACGGCTGTCCTTTGCAGGGCTGATGATATACATGTCCAGTTTGCCATGGCCCACTTTGTGGTAGAGATTGACTGGTTCTACATGGTTCCCATCACGAAAACATGGGTGTGGGCGTAGCTGCAGATGCCGCAAGTTGAGCACGATCTCTTGACCCTCATCCAATAGATCCACCAGCAACGCATCTCGATCCTTGTCCCCATCTGGAGATGTAGCATGGTGTCTTTCCTATTCACACATAGCACAAGAGTAAATATATGGTAAGACACAGTAGGTGACTCCAAATTTGAATAAAAACAGTTCTATTTTAAAGAACAGGCCTGTAATCAGGGCTGGTGTACATTAACCATGCTGCCCCATACGTTGGAAAATTTCAAAATTACAAGATAGTTAGGAATGTTAATAATCCATCTTCATAAAAAATTTAGTATTTCTACTTCTTGTATTCTGTAAGATATTTGTCATATGGAATGAAAACCAACTGATGTCAATATTTTATTCGTATATTGCCGGATCTGTACATGTTTCGGGCCCACAGGCCCATCTTCAGGAGAGTTCGTACACCTGTTCACACAACCATTGTTTCAGTATCTGTACCGCTCTGGTCGCGTGCTCTGTATGTTGTCATACAGAGCATGCGACCAGAGCGGTACAGATACCGTGAGAACCAATGGTTGTGTGAACAGCTGTACGAACTCTCCTGAAGATGGGCCTGTGGGCCCGAAACATGTAGAGATCCAGCAATGTACGAATAAAATAGTGACATCAGTTGGTTTTCATTCCATATGTTGAAAAGATGCACGGTACAAAAAGCTTAAAATCTGTAAGATATTGTCAGACAAACAGCTACTGAGTGGACACATTTACAAGGCTAAGACTATTGTCGGTTACTGGTATAGGTAATAAAATAAGAAAATCAGCACATGTGTAGAAAATGTTATACCATAAATTGTTCCACACCTTTAAGAAATTAAATTAGGCTAAAAATAAATTACACTGTCTTCAGAGTTTTATTTCAAACTGCATTGTCTGCAATGTATCATTGTTGCAGCTCCTTTTCCTGCAATGAGCTGTGTTGTGCCGTATGTACAGACAGTCTGCAGCAGAAGGTAGGGAACGTGAACCACACAGGTGCAACCACCTAATCATGAACTCACAAATGCATGTACACTCACTTACTGATTCACTGTCTAATGTACACATGCACATGCACAGAGAGAGAGAGAGAGAGAGAGAGAGAGAGAGAGTTCTTGGTGA
>Ga0268261_10003082_pt1 | contig 12137 bp, 9 predicted proteins | sample TergutNc150P1_FD_190353 | JGI IMG/M metagenome (GOLD analysis project Ga0268261, IMG submission 190353) | Nasutitermes corniger P1 segment gut microbial community from laboratory colony in Florida, USA - Nc150 P1 (SPAdes) (version 2) | ecosystem: Host-associated > Arthropoda: Insects > Digestive... | reverse complement strand
TATATATATATATATATATATATATATTGACCCGGATGGTGTTCACTGTACCTCACCAGTGAACATTACCCTGAGACAGATGAATTAGATATCCTTATGTCCCATTTCTTTAACGCGCATTTTAATATTGTCCTCACGTTGCACCTAGGCCACCCAATGGTGTTTTTTTTTTCAAGTTTCTCAGCTAGTGTGTTTACAGGCCGATGCATTTCTCATAACCTCAAATCTCATTGTCCTTGGATTTGATCATAATGTTTGTTGAAACTAACATGTTGTGACCTTTTGTAGTACGCCTTTGCAGTTTCCCACCCGTCTGTTACTCTCTTCAACGTGGAAATGCAGTGCAATCTCCTATCCCTCTCCTTAGCACCACAGCTGTTAGGGAATATCTAGTTGGATGCACGCCTCGCATGCGATAAAGCTGCCATACTCGATGTATCGGTAAAAGAAAGGCCCTGTACTATCCACTGCTCCCTATGCACAGATGCCCATGTTCTCTGCGTGTATTCATCCTCTAAAGAGATGAAGTTTAGGGTGCGTACAAAACAACGGATGGAATTGTATTGTCCGTGACGTATCCCAGTTATGAAATGCTAGTGCACTTCTATCAGACTACATGGCGTCACATCCCAGAAGCCAGTGGTCGTCATTGTAGTATTAGCCCAGGGGTGCACAAATTTTCCAAAACTCTAGGCGTCAGAATGTTGACGCGGGGCAAGTTCATGATGATTCACAAATATTAGGGGACCCGGTGCCCGAGATTTGTGCACCCCTATATTAGCCTGTATAGTACATGCCAAATGTCGTTATATTATTGGCCCTTCGTAATGGTCTGGTCAAACGCAAAAGACGTGTAATAAGGCACTTTAGATACTACATTTCACTTACCTTGATATCTGATTAAATTCTGCACAGTGACAATGCAGTTAGCGATGAATTGGCATTAGTAATTGGTACATAAGCATAGCTGTATCAACAGGACATTTTTGCAGTAATTTGACATTTATCATTTTAAAAATGGCTGTAGAATAGATTAGTATATATGTAAGAGTTTGGTTGTCACCGGCCTTTCACCAAGGGGGCCTGGATTCATTCCCAGCGCCAGCCCATACGAGATTTGTGGTGCACAAAGTGGCACAGGGACTTCGGTGTTCCGCTGTCAGTATCATTCTGCAAGTGCTTCATACCCGTGCATTCATCTATCACCGACGCTGTAGAATCTTAGCAATTAACAGTATCATTAAATAACACACTTCTGAGAGTCCACAGTAGGCCTGTTCTGGTGCTTGTAACTGTAAATTGTTGCAATAAATGGTTCTCAGCAATATCTGAAAGATTAAGTAAACGTTTTCTATAATAGTCTTCTTTATTACTTTATACTGGGCTTCTGCACACAGAAATGTGGTATGCATCGTTTTGAAAACATGGCGTACTGTGGATAGAATACTTTGACGAGCACATAGCACTGTTTGATGCGTTTAAACAATTAGGTCTGTAACTATAAATATTAAAAACTGCACTTCAGAATTATAACTATAAATAAGTTATCAGTGTTTCAACTTTCACAAGACATAGGCCCACGGTACAAAAACGTAAGCTACTAAAAGGGTACAAATTCCAACAACCCAAAGTCAAAACGGCGAAGGAGACCAGTGCCAACATGTTTGAGCAAATTATGCCGAGGGCACCTTTGGTAACAATGTGACGCAATACATAACGCGCGGTGATTCGGAATGTGATGGAGTGCAATGAAGTGAATTACGTTATTACTCGGACTGTTATGATGGCCCTTGTAAAAGACAAACAGCTATGCAGCTTACGTACGGCCATGGTCGAACAGTTGTGTAGCTGGCATTACCTACCTGTTGAAATTTTCTTGCAGCTCAGTAATTTTACACTTCCTAACAAAACACACATTTCGCAATAATTACGTGTATTTTGGCAATTGGTCAGGCCATATTTAAGAAAGACAAACTCCGCTGCGAAATATATTTTTACAAATGTTTACTCGAACTTCTGCACCTACCTCTGCAGTGAAGCCGCCACGTCTTGGAAGAGAATCGAAATTTGGGTATCGAATTAGGATTTGGTTGTATATTATTTCCAAGTATCTTCTAATTTTTATGTCATGATTATCTTGCCAGAAATATTTAAATAATGTCATAAAAAACAAAAATCTTTATAAGTAATTAGTATTTTTCAGCAGGGACGGCAAGAAGTTCACCCCCTCCCACCCCTTCACGTAAGTTTATTTACCGCCACTTCGACATTAAAAGAACACATGCCGCCAAGCCGAGCCATCAATCGATCTACCGAACACAAATCGCTATCGAAGTTAGGCTATGTTTAATTATGAAAATGTCCTGACTGTTCTATATAGGAGACATTCCCGTTTGAGTATCAAATCATATGTATTTGTTTACTCATTGTCAGTCCGTCACAGTGATATTAAAATTTTTATTTTACGGACGACTAGTTTCGGTTGTGATTATAAGCTACCATCAGGCCTTATCCAAGAACAGGGATACAGTACCAAAAAAACTTTAAACTGAAATTTAGAATAGAGATCTCCCCATAGCATTAAAATGCATTACAAATTTATACAAATATATAGAGGGTTGTCAGATACAAGGAACTTATATACGTACATATTTGTGTGTGTGTGCGTGCGCGCGCGCGCGCGCGCGTGTGTGCGTGCGTGTGAAGCTCTATAGATTGGAATTAAGAATTGAAAACCAGAGCCAAAACTAGTCAACTGTAAAATAAAAATGTTAATTTTATTGTGTGTGACTGATATTGAGTTTTTTTTATTATTACTTAATGATATTCTGATCCACTGACATGACCAACAGTGCCAGTTTAAGGCTATTACAGTTTGTCATTATTTGGGATCACCAGAAATTCTGGTTGTGATTCAGATTTTTATAGTTTTATTCACATTTTGAGCATTTTCTGTTTATGACTGTGCATATAGGTAGGTTCCCCAAACTTATTTTTACATTGGGCCTAGAAATGTCTTGAACTGGCTGTGAAGAGTGGAATGTGGGTAGTGGAATGGACAGATACTTGGAGGGTAAGCAGTGCATTGACCTGCAGCCTAGGATTCGAGCCTGTTTGCTGTGGTGGGAAGGAACATTGAGATTATGATGTGAAGTGTCCACAGCAGGGTTCTTGTGAATTACACAGTACATTGCAGTCTAGCATGCTGATACTGTTCTTTCTTAGGGACACAATGCAACCATAGGTGTGCTGGATGTGCATCAGCAGTTTCCAGTGTCTCAAAATTCAAGCCTCATTTTAAGTAGAGTTTAGTTGTTCATGTCAAAAACATTAGTTCTGTTTCTTTGGTTTGGTGAATTAAAATAATGTTCTTTATTACTGAATATGTAATAAATGTTTGCTTTAAGAAATGCAGAATAAAATTCTATAGTTGCACACATATATCTGCAACCAACACCTCAAATATCCTGGCAGGTACAGAAGCACCATTGTAAGAGACTTTTAACATGCATTGTGACCAAGCATCAGACTTAGTCATTACACTACTTCAAAACCTGTAAAATGATGAATTGGTGTTTGTCAATTAGGATAGCAAAGGTGTAAGTAGGTATGTAACTATGAACTGTGAAATGATGCAGCTCCATGACCATAATTGTTGTGATTTGTGGCCATGAGTGAAAATAATGGTGGTTGCATGTTATGGTTACACATGTACCTCTACAGTGTGATATTTGTCATCTGGTTCAGTCATGGATTCTACAACACGAAGATCTGTAAATTATTGAATTAGTTTCACGCTGTTGTTTACTCCATGCATCTTTATCACATTATTGTCTAAATATACACCCAACCATGCCAGTACACACACAACTGGCATTACATAAAACACACAGACTAATCCTGACTTCGGGTGTTGTTATGAAATTACAAGCTACAGTATAATTACAGGGTTACCATAGTGCCAGCTTTTTTTAGAATGACTTCAACCCTACTGTCATAATGGGAAATCTATAGTGTTCAACAGCTGCAGCAGTACTACACGTCTGTGCTCACCATGTTCTACAATGATAGATGATGTGAAGTGGATCCAAATGGGTATGCATAATAAGACGGTTTTCACAGTAGCAGTGTTTTAGCTTATGAAGTGGACTTTCCCGAATGATGGTGGCAGCCTTTGAAACATGGTGGAATAGAGTTTGATTTTATAAGAAATTTTTCAAATAATTTTATAGTGCATATTTTTGGAACAGTTTTTGGACACTATATTGAATTACTGAGTACTGAGTCAGGCTAGGTATAGGTTGGACATAACTGTCAGGTTTTAAAATGTGAATGGTAGCTAAAACTTTTGATTTCCAGTGTTGTTATGAAAGAAATGACTTTTGAGATTTTATAGTTACATCTATACCACATAGTACTGGTAATATGTGGATGTAAAATTATTGTTCAAGGTTAATTGCTGGTGGTGGTAATGTAGGGTGTGCAAAATATGCAGGAGAAGGTGGAAAAGGAGAAAATATTAGTGTAGTCACTAAAGAAGATCGGATTTGTAAGTGGGTTTTGTCACTGGATCTGATTATGTAATTCTACACTGATATATTTGTTGGCACCCTGATTACTAATTTATGATGACTTTAAATGTTTGCTAAAGTCCAGAACTGTGATGGACAATATAAAAAGTATTGTTTTCATAGTGATATTTGAATTCTTCACATTTTAATAGGTTGACTTGTAAAATGAGTTTATTTTTGGCAGGGAAGAGCCCACACAAAATGGTCGTGAATGTGGAAGAACGGAGGACAGATAATCCAGCATGGGGCTTGACTTAAATACTGGAAAGTAATTGGTTATTTATTTTGTGTAAGCTGAAGTGATGAAAAGTTCATGAATAGCATATCCAAAGTTTGATTTTGAAATGTTTTGCTGTCACAGGTTGATGCTGAAGTCATAGCTAGTGAAAGAGTTGACTACTGAACATGAAAAGAAGGGAGATCTTGTGCTGACATTATGACACGTGTTATATTGTGTTATACAGGATTATTGAGTCTTGACCGTGAAGTAGGTATGATTGTGACTTAGTTGATAGAAACAAAGTTAGATCCTTGACAATGGGTGTTTAACCCTGCATAGATTCTGAAGTTTAAATTCTAACTGCTGCTCAGAATGGTGGAGTTTTAAATTTAAATTATCTCAGAATGCTCCCACATTGTACGGTGCACAAAGGCCAATGTTGAATTACTAGTAATGCCCTTAGATATACATCTCACAGTGACACATACCATACTGCCTATACATGCATTTATCTTGTAATAAGAATACACAAATATAGACAGCCATGGCAGCGTAGATGGTTGACATCTTGGTAACAGCAAATCAAGTTGATCCTACAGTGTAGTGTTGTTTCATAGATAAATACAGCGTCGGAGGTTCACACTCTTTCTTTGTCCATTTAACTTTCCCTTTTGTTTGCCATCCATGTGCAGTACAAGCCTAAAATAGCATGTGTCAATAGGATCTGGTCATGTTCTTCCAGCCATATCGGTATCTGAAAATTAGATACGGATAAAAAACATGCCATAGAAACAAGAATGGCCTTGTTAAATGCTATGAAGCAAGTACAAACATGCACATGCATTGAATAATTTTAACCTGTGTTTTAATTGTGATAAGTGCCATAATAAAACAATTGGTAACTGGCAAATTAACATAGTAGTCAGTGGTTAAAACTTTGGCGTCTTGTCCCTGGTCACAGTCAGAATTAGCACCCATGCCAGAACATATCTAACCAGTCAAACCATTCTGTGGTGCAGAGATCTTGAGAAGCTTATAGACACTTATCTACATAATAAATTTCTCATCTTTTTTGGAATTTGCCTGTGCAAAAAAGACTACCATTGTTCCCTGTACTCAACTAGATAAATCAAGTTCAGACCCCAAACAATCTTTTTTCTTTAAATGTTATTCTGACTGTGCGTGTTCTTACAATCAGTATGTCATCCAACACATGCACTCTGTGATACACCATTTGTAACATACATCTACTCCTACATGTTTCAGCACAAAGGTTCCATTTTTAGGGAGTCATTGTAACAAATGTATCTAAGCCAACATGCCAATGCATGTTGGCATATATTGGCATGTAGCTATGCTACTGCTGATATAACTGGGTGGATCATTGAAACACACAAGCCCTGCCACCATTTGTTGGGAACCTAGGCAGAAGACTAATCTGAAAATTGAGGCAATGATTTCCTCCGTAACATTTATGCCCACCTACCAGACTACACAATGCCGCAAACCAGAAGATCACATTATGAATGTTTCACCCTGTTCATATTATTGCTTTTACAGCATTCCTCTTCTGCATCGTCACACACATCTGATGGCGAGTATGATTTCCAGGACACTGATTCCTGATTAAGATATTATTTTCAAGTGTGGCTTTCAAAAGTGGACAAAACCATCTCTACAGATGAAGCTTCATTATCTGGCAGTGTAGTGAATAAGACTGGCCATTAAATTCATTCTGTAAATAGTGGCAATGTTGCTGAGATACAGCCACAAACATTTTCCTCAGTTTTGGGACTCCAGAGCAGTTTGTGTTCATTGCAACACAGCGACTTCCATAATTTCTAGTCTTATGTTATGTTCGTAGGTGTAAGTACACAATATACAAACAGTAACTTGAATGTTATATTCCTAATTCGTCCAGGACATACAAATTTAAGTTTGAAGCTTATTTGTTTTAAATATGCGAGTCACAATTAGGTACTCAACATGCACATGTGTGTTCATCCATGACAAGTGAAAAATCTAGGCTGAAATGTGGAAAAGTACTTAATTCGTTAATTAATATTCCCTCTCATTCTTATTTTCAGTTTCTCCATGGATGTTGTATATATATATATATATATATATATATATTTACACACACACACACACACACACACACACCTATATTCCATGAATCCATATGTCACAAAGACAATTGAATGTGGAACAAGAAATAATATGGAAGAATAAACACACAAATATCCACAATTTTTATAGTGTAAAATACTACAAACATTTTATAAAATAGTATTATATATCATTTTATCATTAAAATTTATCTAGAGTAAAGGAGTGTGTATTTAAGTATTTTCATACTGCTACTTTAAATTTTGCCATTTCATTCTTAAGGACTGTTGGACTATGTGGTGAATTGAAAATTTTCTTCATTATTGACAGTGAAGTTCATTACTGAATTAATGGCATGGAAAAGGTGAAATCACTAATTGTTTAAATAGACTTTTAGATGAAGTTCTGGATTATGCACCAACCATAATTCTGACAATTTTGTTTTGTAAAGTGAAATTCTTACTGTTGGGAGAGTTACCCACGAAAAATATTCCATATTTTATACTAGAAAGAAAGTGTGCATAATAAATTGATTTGAAAGTGTTAATGTTACTGGTATGGACCATTGACCTAATGGCATAACATGCTCCACTTAGTTTAGGAAGCATTTGTTCAATATGGTTCTTCTAGTTTAGGTGGTTATCAATTTGTAAACCAAGAAGTTTTGTGTCTACCATCTTCTCTATACACTTTTCTTTAAAACCAACAGGTACTGTAGAATGTGATGAATTATTTGTTATAAATTTCGTTATATTTGTTTTCTCTCGATTTAGCAGTAACTTATTAGCACCCAACGATTTAATCATAAGAGAGAGAACTAAATTTGACACTGAACAGATATCTTTTAAATTTCTGCTTGAAATTAGGACACTAGTGTCATTAGCAAACAATGTTCATTTTATATCGAATTTATTTTCAACAGAAGGTAATTTATGTGTATTATGAATAACTAGGCCCTTAGAATTGATTGTTTGGGAACTCCATGTTTCACTGTACCTCGGAGAAATAATGCTTAGTTGTATAAGGTGATTTTCCTCAAACTTTCTATCTTATATTAAGGAGGACCTGAACCAATCTACAGATACTTTTCAAATTCCATAGAAATATAATTTAGCTAACAAAATTACATAATTCACACAATTACAAGCCTTTGCCAAATCACAGAAAATTCCTCCAGCATATATGTTTCGGTTAATAGATGTAAATACATTATCTGTTGCACTGAAGGCAGCATTTTCAGTAGATATCCCTTGCCTAAAATCATGCTGTTTTGTGGCCAGTATGTGGCTAATATGCAGATGATGACTTAATCTACTGTATTTAGTTGTCTCAAATAATTTAAAAAAAAAATTATCCGTGAAATAGGCCTATAATTTTTCATACTGCTTCTGTCTCCTTGTAAAGTGGTATTACTAAGTCAGTTCGAAGGCAGTCACAGAAAAGGCCTGCATATAGCAAGTGATTATAAATGTAGCTTAATATGTGAGTGTTGAGAGATGCACAGGTTTTCAAGACTTGTTATTTCCTAAATAATCTGATTGTTTTTGTTTTATTTTAGGGAATGTATTATACTTTTTATCTCAGCTTCAGTGATTGGGATTATTTTTATACCGGGGAAGTTTCCAGGAAATGAATCATTTATGAACTGAGATCGCACCTCCTTTCTCTTTGTTGACTGTGTAATTTTTCAGTAATTGTTATAAAGGAATTATTGTCGGCATTAGCCGGTTTTTGGATCTTCTAATTTTTCTTCATTTAGTTGTAAGTTGGGAACCTGCCACACCGAATGTACTTTTTGTCCCCCCTGCCTCTTTCTTTAGGACATTACATGTTTTTGTTTCAATACACTTTGCTATAAGTCTACTGTAGAGTTGCAACAGTAATTGGAGCTTTTAATGCTATGAGGGTTGGTATTGTATACATAATGGCAAAGTGTTGATACATGATAGTTTTCAAAAAAATCCGTGGTGAAACCCACAACAGCATTGGACTGCCAGTGTACTGCACAGAAAGATGTGTGACCTTACTGCCCTCTATGCGTGTTTACAGGCATTACGGCATACGATGTTGATGGTTCAATGTATGAAAAACGACACGGTGGGTGTCACGGATCGTGTGTATTCCACTATTGGATGTTACCCATCCATCGATCGAATTGTAAATGAAAAATAAATAATAAACAGTAGCCTGTATTTCTGTACGACAAAATATATGTTGTCTTTGGAAGCCTATCATTTTTCCTCCATTGAGCTGGACACAATGGGAAGCGGTTCCTTCAATACGGAAGGTTGTAGGTAATTCGTGAAGGAGTTACCGCAACACTGGTTTACTAGTATAGTACATACATAATCAACGTCCAGAAGCTGCGTGTGTCTTTTCCTAGGTTAGGTACCGTCATATTTACCACGCGTTAAGTATTTGCACGTGTCTTCAGTTTTTCTGTTGTGTGGAAGAAGAGTGTAACAAAGTTGACATTGTGAATAATGGTGCGCCACAACAACCAGCTTCCCGATAACTTGCCACAACTTCAGAATTTGATCAAGCGAGATCCAGCGTCTTACAAGGATGAAGTGAGATTCTGGTGTATTTAAATAGCTTTAGTATGAAATCTGAGATTCATTACGAATTTATATTGATTTGAAAAACCATGAAGCATCCACGTAAAATTGATACGTTGGGGAATGTACTGTTAAACATTGTATTAGGGAATTACAGTTGTAGTTTCACATATGGACTATTCCAACCACAAAATGGAATTCTAAACAGCTTTACAAACGGCATTCGTTTAGAGCCGTGTTTGTTGTCACCGTTGTTTTTCTAATCTCCAAACCTCCGAATTTATCACTGAATTTAAGTCCATGGAGGCGAGTGCTTGTTCAGAAGCTGGTAGTCTATCTTGTAGTCTTGACATTCCCTACCTCTCGTGTCAGACACGAAGATCACATTTTTTGGTATGTGGCACTTTAAGATGCTAAATAGGTACTAGCGTTTCCAAGGAACATGTCTTCATCTTTAAGATCATCCACCTTATACCATATCTTAATATTCATGGCCATGAGAACAGCCCAATATGTTATGCATATTAGCTTTTATTGGACGGTACCATGAGCTATATGCTGGATTTTTCACTGAATTGTATATTTGTTACATGCCCAAACAAGTGAAAGATCACGGTAATGTAAAGGTGTACCTAACATTCTCAGAGTAGATTCACTGCTGTCAAGTCCAATTATAGCATCTCCGCATTTAGATTACTTGGAAATAATGTTACGGACAGATTTGTCTTATTTTATACCCGTATTTCCAAATGAACATTGTTAGGGAGTGCCACCATTCGAGGAACAGCCAAAAAATGGAATTAATAATGACTAACAGTTTTAATATAGAACCACTTTACTACAATACAAAGTACATTTATATTTTGTAGTCATTTAATATTTCTCAAATATTATTTTTTAACCATCTGTTTATTGTAGCATGATTTCATTGGGGAACCTTTAACCCATATATGTAACAAATCTATATCTTCAGGAACTTTACCAGACCGCTTGAAATATGCAGTAGTTAAACCCTTATTTTAAAAAGGTGATAAAACTAAATGTCTTAATTATAGACCTATATCTATGTTAAGTTCTTTTTCAAAAGTACTAGAAAAAGTTATGTATAAACAGCTTCAGGACCATTTGAATAATCATAGTATTTTGGCACAAGAACAGTTTGGGTTCAGATCTGATTCCACTACAAACAAAGCCATATATAAGTTAATTAATGAAACTCTGAATGCCCTAAATAGCAAACTTATAGTAGGTGGTATCTTTTTCGATCTCGAAAAAGCTTTTGACTGTTTAAATCGTGATATTTTACTGTCAAAATTACAATTTTATGGTGCAAATGGCATAGCCAGATCATGGTTTGTATCCTATCTTCAAAACAGGCGTATGAGAGTTCAAATTACAGATGAAGGATCGAATCAAACAAGTTTTTCTGCATGGAAAAAAATAACTGATGGGGTTCCCCAAGGTTCAGTCTTAGGCCCACTATTGTTTCTTATATACATTAACGATTTGCCTAAAACCGTAAATGATAATAATATACCTGTATTATTTGCTGATGACACAAGTATAATAGTAAAAAGCCCTAATCCAAAAGATTTCCAAGCTAATATGGTCGAAGCATTTGACCATGTAAATAAATGGTTTAAAATAAATTCCCTTTCTATAAACGTCAAAAAAACTTACTACATCCAATTTAAAACCAAAAATAAACCCACGTTCGATATAAACATTGTTTGTGATGATAATTCAATAACACCTGTAACTGATATTAAATTTTTGGGCATGTATTTACAAGATTCTGTAAACTGGAGTTGTCATATTGAATATATTATCCCAAAACTGAGTTCAGCATGTTACGTAATGAGGAGTATCAAACCAATTATGCCAATTAACACTCTGAAAACTGTTTACTATTCCCATTTCAATGCAATTATAACTTATGGCCTACCTTTTTGGGGTAACTAACCCCATAGCACAGAAATATTTAAAATGCAGAAAAGAATGGTCAGAATCATGATGGGCTAAAGAAATAAAGTCTCATGCAGGAGTCTGTTTAAAAAATTAGAAATTTTACCTCTTATGTCACAATACATCCTTTTGCTAATGCTTTTTGTAGTCAAAAACAAACATTTTTTTATATTGAATACAGAGAACCATACTAAAAGTACAAGACAACTAAATAACCTTTATTATCCTATTACTAATCTTACTGTATATCAAAGGGGGGTACACTATAGGGGTATTAGAATCTTTAATAATCTCCCCCCATACATCAAAGATACATCTAATAATGTCAAGAAATTTGAAAATTGTTTAAAACGATTCCTACACATACATTCCTTTTATTCCCTAGAAGAATACTTCAACACAATCTCTCTACAAGCTGAAAATATTTTCACTTCTCAACCATTATTATAATAATGTTAGTCAAATGTGTAATCTGTGTTCTGTGTTTCACTCACTAGATGTTTGACATTCGTATCTGACAAGTTCCTCTGTAGCTATGTTTGTGACTGTCAGTTTTGCAACTATGGCTGTCCTATGTATCTTGTTATACAAAGTTTTGTTCCTCGACTGTATCCAATAACACTTATGTATGACTTGGAATCAGTTTGATTCCAAAGACTAATGTAATTTATGTATCCTATGGTATACTCTGGACATGTTCTATATCCTAAACTT
>Ga0268261_10003081_pt1 | contig 12139 bp, 6 predicted proteins | sample TergutNc150P1_FD_190353 | JGI IMG/M metagenome (GOLD analysis project Ga0268261, IMG submission 190353) | Nasutitermes corniger P1 segment gut microbial community from laboratory colony in Florida, USA - Nc150 P1 (SPAdes) (version 2) | ecosystem: Host-associated > Arthropoda: Insects > Digestive... | reverse complement strand
AGAGCCATCCAAAACAAACGAAGAGGAATGCTCTCGTCAGGCGTTGTTTTGATCCATGACAATGCCCGACCACACTGTGCCAACGTCACAAAGACCTTCTGAAAAAGTTCACCTGGGAAGTTTTCGACCATCCACCGTATAGTCCGGACCTAGCACCAAGTGACTTTCATCTGTTCCGAGAATTGAAAGCATGGTTGGGCGGACAACGCTTCGCCGCCAACGACGAACTTCAGGATGCCGTCAAGACGTATCTCTCCTCGTTGGCGGCTAACTTCTTTGCAGAAGGCATTGAGAAGCTTGTGTCACGATATGACAAATGCCTCAACCGTTTTGGCGATTATGTAGAAAAATAAGTAAAACCCTGCTGTATTTTTGGTAATAAAATTATTATGTTATGTCAATTTGTCTTTTTTTATAGCCCATCGGAAGTTGAAAAAAACAGCCCTCGTACTTTGGCTGTAAAGTGGGGGATCAAGATAAGAAATGGGACCTCATATCTGCTCTTCGACCTGTGTGAATCGTCTGACAGTTTGGGCTAAGGGCACTCGGGACACGAACTTTGCTATACACATTGTGTTGCGGCAAACACATGATTATTCATCGGACTGTTATTTTTCTATTACGCAGATAAAAGGAGTAAGTAGTAAATCCAAACACACAGAAAAATATACAAATGTGCCATCTGCTATGAGGCTAGTACCTCAGAGTGAGGGCTTACCTATACCACATCTTCCTACACATCTAACTCTAGTTATGAATCGGAACATGAGGCTGCTACCGAAGTTCCAAATGAGGAGCAAGATGATCCTACTTTTGAAACAAGTACATCTTCCTGTGAACCTCATCTGTTAACTCAAGGCGAATTAAACGACCTTGTTTGAGATTTGAAATTGTCCAAAACACAAATGTTATGAATTATACTTTGGCTGTAACCTCCTTCAGAGAGACACTAAATTGTGCTTCTTTCGTAACAGCCAAAAAGATTTTCAAGATTTCTATTCTGAACAAAATAATTTAGTGTATTGTAACAATATTTTTGCTGTGATGGTTATACTTGATCATGAACAAAAAACAACAGAGTGGAGACCGTTCTTTGACTCTTCGAAAACTAGTTTGAAGGCTGTGGTTTTGCACAATGGAAACAAGTATCCTTCTGTGCCTTTAGCGTATGCAACTAACATGAAGGAAATATATGAAAATTTGAAAATTCTGTTAGAAAAAATTCAGTATGACAAGTATTGTTGGACCATATGCTTGCGATTTAAAAAATAAGAGCTTTGATTTGAGATGGAAAATTCGAAGATCTGCTAAACCAAACTGAAAAATCAGCGTGGAGGTCATTTAAAGTTTTTGTGAAAAATGTTTTAGGAAATCGTAAAGCCCCGAACTACCGTGAAATTGTGGGTGAACTGTTAGAGTCATACCAAGATATGGGGTGTAGTATGTCCCTCAAGATACATTTCTTGGACTCCCACCTGTATTTCGTCCCTGACAATATTGTGGCCGTCAGTGACGAACACGGGGAGCATTTCCACCAAGACATTTCTGCCTTGTAAAAGACGTACGAGGGACAAGGTGTGCAAGAATGCTTTCTGATTATTGTTGGACACTAAAGAGGGATATTCCAGATGCCAAGCACAAAATGAAGTCAACAGCTCTTACAATTTAGGTAAGGTGAATTATATATATATGTATGTAAATATACACTAATTTTTATGCTTGTACCGATCATTTCTAATATTAAAACGCTTTTATTAAAATCCAACTAATGCAAATTACTTGTTGCGTCAAACCTAAATAAAATTAAAGTTACAATAAACACTCCAACATGTTTCGATTCACGCAGGAACCATCTTCAGGGAGTCTCCCAGTACTTGGCTAAAACTATGTATATGGTTTTTTTGTGTGCACGTCGATGGTGACGTAGTCAATGGTATGGTGGCATATCAGCCTGTTGTGTCGGTGTGTATACCCTGGGGAGGCCGGATGAGGACTCCTCATCCGGCAGTGATATTCACCCACGCTTGCTGAACTTTTACGGAGAACAACCAGTGGATGTTACCGCAGAGAGGCGGTGGGTGGCGCGTTTCTGCAGTGGCGACGGCGACGTGAAAGACAAGCCACGCTCCGGACGGACATGCACAGCTGTCACACCACGAAACGAAGAGCGTCTTGATCAGCTCATCCCCGTGAATCGGCGGATTACGACTAGGCAACTGTGTACGGAGCTGAATATCGGCTGCAATGCGTTGGAAGCAATGGTGGCAACGTTGGAATATCGCAAAGTTTGCGCCAGATGGGTCCCACGAATGCTCACACAGGAACATAAAGAACACCGTATGCAAGTTTGTCAGGAACTACTGAACCAATACGAGGCTGAAGGTGACAGTTTCCTGGATCGCATCATCACCGGTGACGAGACGTGGTGTCACCACTACGAACCGGAGTCAAAACGACAGTCCATGGAGTGACGACACGTGAATTTCGCATCGAAGAAAAAGTACAAGACGCTGCCCTCAGCGGGTAAAGTGATGTGCACTGTCTTTTGTGATAGGAAAGGAGTGTTCCTTCTGGATTTCCTTGAAACCGGACAAACCATCAACTCCGGCCGCTACATCGCGACGCTGACTAAGCTGAAGGCTCGAATTTCCAGAGTCAGGCCAGAGAAGAAGACAACCTTTCTCTTGTAACACGACAACGCCATGCCCCATACCAGTTTGAAGACCGTGGAGCACATTGCCTATCTTTGGTGGACTGTCTTACCACACCCACGGTATAGTCCGGATTTGGACCCTTCTGACTTATATCTCTTCGGGTCGATGAAAGATGGACTGCGTGGACAACATTTTCCAAGCAAAGACGCCGCCGTACGGGCTGTGAAACAGTGGACCAACTCCGCTGGTGCAGATTTATACGAGTGCGGCCTGCAGGCTCTTGTTCATCGCTGGAGAAAGTTCATAGCCAATGGTGGTGACTATGTCGAAAAATAGTGTTTTGTAGCTAAGAATTTTCTTTATCAAATAGTGTTATTGTGCTCTTTGTACCTATTGTAGTTTCTATGGAAATAAATAAGAGGCATTAATTTCGGAGCGGCCCACGTATATTACTTACTGCTTGTAAAGAGCAACAGTGGTTATGCAAACGCGACTTAGTATTTCGTTCTACGTGTATTGCAGGTCTAGTTATAACTGAGATAGTTTACTGCGCGTTACGGGCCGAATCGTGAAATATAATTGAGGTTAGGTTAGGTTAGGTTAGGTTAGGTTAGGTTAGGTTAGGTTAGGTTAGATTAGTTTTTAAAATGTTGAGACATGCTTGACTTCAGGATTCCTCCGCAGTTTCAATAGGAAATACGCAATTATGATGTGAAAGAAATGTTATTCAGTCGCTAAAATAAAGACAAAAGAATACTGACTGACAGGCAGCAAAATGTTCAAAAATTGGTTTGCTGTTAACTGCTTCCTTAAATATGCGTTCCTGTCGTAAAATCTTAAGTAATGTAATTCGTATACATTGTGACACAGGGAACGTTCAATTGTGCCTAATGCCTGCTGCCAAATTTGGGTATTTCTTACAAAATAACAAAAGAAACGCCCTTCTTGCAGACCAATTCCTTCCCTCCGTAACACTGTCAGGTACATAGTATCAGTTACTAAACCTTTGGGTGGCTTTTCATTAAATTTGGTGTAGGTATTCTTTACAGAGTACTATCAAGAGAGCATTAGTTTGGCAAACTATGAACGCTTGAGAGGGCATTCTGTTGTAATGACATGCACAGTAAAACCCCGTCATATTTTGGAAGTAAAGAACGCCTACACAAATTGACGAATTGAGCCACCAGCAATTCTGCTCGCTAACCTAAATGCGTTCTGCGCTGCGGGCTGCAAGGCAGGGGTTCCGTTTCTGGCAGGGTATAAATTTTGAGGCGCTTTCGCAAAATTACAAATAGCCACCATTTGTTTCGTCATGTCTGCCTGCCTGTTCGTTCGAATGGAACAACTCGTCTTCCACTAGACGGATTTTCAATAAATTTGATATTTTAAAATTTTTCAAAAATCTGTGAAGGAAATTCGATTTCCTTTAAAATCAGAAACGAAAAACATTGGCAAAGGCAGCAGCAGTCGGACGAGTTGTGTTGTGCGAGTCTGCGATGACGGAAGCAAAAGGAGCATTGGTAGATGGCAGTCGAAATGTTTGGAGGAACAACTAGATGGTCTACGCTAATATTCAAACTCTACATCTGCTGTGAGAAATCTCAGACTGTCCCCTCTATATGTAACAGCATTTTTCATGACCTGTCTTTTCTGTGCATAAAACCCCTCAATATTTTCCTGCTTCAAAAAGATTATCCCACAAAGTGCAAGTGTGTTATTCAAAGTTATATTGAAACGCAGCATCAAAACCCACTGTAAACTAGATATTCCGCCTACTTTATCTCTCTTACTACACCTGTCTGTTCAATTTATGTGGTTTGTATACAGGTGGGTGGAGAATTTATCCTAATTCATCATCTTATGAGGTGCCTCACGCTGACTTTTCTTCGGTCCAGTAACTTGAGGGATGGTCAAGGAATTCACCTCTACTCTTATGCTCCGACGATTCACAAGATAGTTGCCCAGAGACACAGCGCAATCCACAAATACCAAATAATTCAGAATTCTCAGCAGTGCAGCGTCACTTCATACAGTGTAAGTTATATGTATACTGTCTTTTATGTATTATGTTTTGTTTAATTAGAAGCACCTATAATGGGCCAAATAATATTTCATAGGAGTCCTATCAGCTGTGTGTGTTTACTTATATATAGATTGTGTGTCTCAGATTGTATGTATCTAATTTAAGTATCAATTATGTTTCAATTCCGTCGAATTTTTGTGTTAAATATAGGTGTGTTATTGCATGCGTCATGTATTTATTTCTAAAAATATGTTTTTATTTATGTGTGTCTAATTGTGTATTTTAATTTGTATATCCTTCTTATGTTGCAGTATTTTGGACACTGGTGATTTGGGACCAGCAGATTTGTTAGGTTCTGAGGTTTCTGGTACTCATATTGGTAAAATGTTAGTTAATTACAGTCTCATGGGATGTGAAGTAGCTCGCTTTTTTAGGTTGGGCAGACCAGCGTTCCGGATTATCATGCCTTTAATTTCAGGGCTGTAGGAAGTTCTTGCTCTTAATTTCGAGCACAGGACGCCGGTAATAAATTAGAAAGCCACTAACGATACGTTCTGTTGGAAAAGTTTTATTTAATGCAAAAAGTAAAATATTTAAGGAGGATTTTTTCTTGTGTCTTACATGACGTGAACAAAAATTGAAGACTTCTATACATAAATCCATTGAATATCAGTCTTAATTCAAGTGCTTATTTTATTAAGTGTATTGTTTATTTCAATAATATGAAGAAGACATAACCTAAGTAATTTTATATTAATGCATTATATAATGTATATCTCATAATAAATATATTGACAAATAATTGTTTTAAAGGAATATTGAGACGACGTTCTTAAATAAATATGTATTGCCTCATGTTGTTTTAAAGTTTTTAGGAGAATGAAGATGTCATTTTTTATGTCTAAACATGTTGGCCAGTCAGATGTAATTCTAATTAAAATAAAACTGTGTTCGGAATAATATCAAATTCATTCATTCATATCACTGACACAAGACGGAATAACAAAGTTAATGTCGGAAATGCTGTTCAGTATGAGTATGAGTACATCAAGGGTAATTAACCTCAAGGTCCCGATGCACCTAGGCCTTAAAGCCGGCCCTTTGTGCCCCGTGTCTAGTCAAGGGAGCCCTGAAGCTTTACTGAAAATACAGATGGCCCCAGGTTTATACTTTGAATGTCCTTAGGCTCCAAGGAAAAGGAGCTCAGATATGCATGTCTGAGTGAAGCCAAAGCCTCACATTTACAAAGAATATGGATCGAGGTTTCCTCCATCACCCCCCATTTCCAACACAATGGACTGACTTGCAGTCCTACTAGGTAGACAGGCAAGCTGTTACAAGAAATACACAGTTTATAAGTGCAGTGTTTACATTGGAATTACGACCTGCACAATAGCTACAATAACAACAGCTTTACACGACTTGTCTCAAGTCCTATAAGAAATATACCCGAAATGGAACAGGATTTTTGTACAGCTTATTTCAAGCTGTTTTATTATGAACCAACATTATATTTGACAAACTGTGACGTTTGCCACTAATAGCGTCTTTAAATAAATTTCAGAGAAATAAAATAAAATACTATATCAATCCTCACAAACCACTCTTACTTTGGGAAATACTTTGCTGCCCATGTCCCAAACTAAGAGTCTGCAAATTTTATGTTAAGGAACAACCAAACAAAACAAATGACTCTGCTGTAAAAATCTAAGATCGGTTCATGAGGTTTGCTAAGATTTTTCTATCTACTCGCAAGATTATTATATCGAAATTAAAATTTAAAAGGTCGATTGTTACGACGGAGTGACACTGTGTACAGACAAGTGTTTGCCCTCTTACTGCAGTAACAGAGGTGGCAAGGTTAAAATCGAACTGAACATTGACTGATCGACTCTCACATCAAACGCTCCTACAAAGTACAATTCTGCCTTACCAAATCAGGATGTAAAGATTATTCTATTACGCTTTTATTATTTAATGATATCCATTTTAGTAACATCTTCCAATCCTTGTTCTCCACACTGTCAATGTTTAAACTAAACAGAGTCGCATTGATATTACATATAAGACTAAGCTTGATTGATAACTACAGACGTTTCACTTTAACGTACTGTCTACTTCTTAGTTGTTTGAATTTAACGGTCAGGCAAAGAAAGCAAAGATTACAATCTCCAAACCTAACGACGGCATGGATAATCGTTTCTTGCTAGCACCTTCACAAAACTGCGATCAGTGACATTTAATTCAAAATGTTTGTCTGTCCGTCCGTCTACCCATTTAACAAATCGTCTGCCACCGCACGGATATCCGTGTAACTTGATACTGTGTTAATTTTCGAACATCAAACCAGAAAATTTCAAATGTAATTCAATAATGGCAAATACCAGGTTCTTTACATGAATACCATTATAAATGTTTTATCATATCTCGCTCGGTTCTACTCAGAACTTGAAAAAAAACTTTAGATTTATTTTTAGAGAATTGCAAAATACATAATTCACGTTATTTCATCTAGTTCAGAAATTTGTGTTGCATATGAGATAATGTGCAATAAATGATACTGAAAATCTAAATGGGCCACAGACGACAGTACGGCATATGCGCATCGAATGCTGGCCAAAAGAATGTTGTAATCACACATTCAGTATGTATAATATTATTCACTTTATACTGCAACAATGGTTGATTGAACACGCCTCATTATTATGTTATATACACAATATCTGCCTTTGGTTTATTATGTATTGTGTAGGTAGTAAACTCTATAACGGGACGATTGCTCTTTCGTAGGATTTACAACGGTTATGTGTGTCTATTTGTGTGTGCCTAGTTGTATGTGTCTATATTTTGTGTATAATTTTGCGTTTCAAACTTGTGTGTGCCCAAATGTGTGTGTAATAATGTGTGTCTAATTGTGTTATGCAGAAACTCAACAATGTTTCGGCATATGCGTGATATGTAATGCATAGATCAATTTCATTAATTTTTGTAAGAATATTTTATATTTCTCTATGTAGGTAATTTAACAATAACTTTTTATTCCTTAATGATTTCACTAAAATAATTTTTCTCTTCTTTACTGTTTCATTGTGTACCCTTCCTTATATTACATAACCTTATGTGCCCTTATATTCCCAGATAGATTTCTGTCGGTAACATGCACATTAGTAACAACATTTAGGTATTAGAAAAATAAAAAGAAAACTGAATAGAATAAATTATCTTTTCGTGAATGCTTATACTTATATGAATGCTAGATACTCATATATATGCAATTAAATTGTACCTAATATAAATTGCTGTGTAATAAATCAGAAATGTCACTATATACACTGGCTTGCCCTGTATGCTCCTACGCGTCCATTCCTTTGTGTTCAACATTTTTGTAGCGATTTTGTGTGGGCGCTGGTGAATTGAGGCCAGCAGACATGTTACGTTCTGAGGTTTCAGGTACTGACATTGGAGAATGTTATGTAGTTACAGTCTTGTGGGATGTGACGTAGCTCACGATTGTAGGTATGGCTGAGCAGCTTTCCAGATGTATATGGAACATTTGATTTCATACTTAGAGGAAATCCGTGTTTTTTAATTTCAAACTCAGAACGCAAGAAATTAAACAGAGAGCAACTAAACGCCAAGTTCTGTTGTGGAATAAAGTTTTATGTAGTGTAAGACTGTGAAACATTTAATACAAATCACAGCATTTCGCACTGTGTGGTACACGTCGTTATCAAAGTTTCAATACATCTATACATAAATGAAGTGGATATCAGTCTGAACACAAGGAAATATATAGAAAGGGATTTTTCTTATATTAATAACATAAATAAGAAGAAATCTACATAATTTTATATTAATGCAGGACATAATGTAGGTTTATAATAAATATAATTTATAATAATTATTTTAAAATAAATTTGGAACGACGTTTGTATTTAACTATTTACAGTCTAATATTGTTTGAAAATTGTTAAGGGGGGAAAAAAGTCAAAATTTAGGATTAAACAGGTTTCTTAATTAGACAGATTGACATTGACGTCCCATAAAAACGCAAATGTATAGAGAATGATATTAAATTAATTCATTCATATCACTGAAACAGAACGGAATATCACACTTAAGTTCTCGAAAACTCTTATAAGAAATACACAGTTCATCGGTGCAGTGGTGACATTGGAAATACGTCCAGTACAATAAATACAGTTATAAAAATTTTATACTAATTTTCTCAGGCATTCTAAGAATTATACTTGAAAAGAAACACGATTTGTTTCCTACAGATTATTGAAAAATATTATTTATAAACACAAAAACCATTTTTCACAATTATGTTTGCTACTAAGCCCGCCATTAAATAAACAACGTTGACATAAAGTCAAATATTACACGAATACCAATAATACAGCTTTTTGTTGGGAAAAAACTGAGCTATCCACTTCTCAAATTCTAAGTGCGCCCAACACAATTTGTATGCAGTGTGTTCACTGAGTGCATAAATGCGTGCGAAGACGATGAGAATTTCAGTAATAAAAAGAAAACCGACAATCTTTCTGTTACTAGAATATCAGTACCGAAATAATACCAAATTTCGTGTAATAGAATTTCTGTGGAAAGTTCCGAAAAAGAAATGTGCGAATAAACAGGTTAAACGAAGTGATAATTCAGTCACAAAAACCCTTCAATTCACACAGCACTGCATCACACATAACTGTTTTACACGCTACTGTACTTGGAGTTTACTATTTGATTTTATGTTTTCCTTTAATCATTTTAAAAAAGAATAATTTCGATGGCGACTTAATACAAGAAAGTGATTTTGAAATCAGTATAATATTACTTGTTATCCCATGGAGAGTTTACAATTCCACAAGCAAATTCTCTCAGTGTACATAATCCCCCAAGTAAGTAACATGTGATATGGAATTAAATTCTTCAGTTCATATCTAAATTGAGAAAATATTTAGAAAATAATTGTGTAGCTACTTAATTCGTAGGCTCTACGGTCATGGCTACTTCATTAGTTGGCAGATGGCAAGAGATTTCTCTGAAGAGTTGTGGGTGACGTAGTTCTGTGTAACCATTGCCATACTTAAGAATACATAGCAGCTCATTATCATTTGCAAATTCTTTTGCTTAATACGCGATTAAAAAGTATTTCGGTCAAAAAACAGAGGGTACTTAGACACAAGCCAATCAAAAGGAGATAGAAGGCAGGATGCATGTGGTGCAGGTTGAAGCTGTAATATCTACCAAGAGGGTGAACCATAGTTATATTCCGGAAAATTAATTTTGAAGAGTGCATGCGCAGCGAATTCCAGTAATTGTATATTCCTGCTGCAACCACACGATCAATAATTTCAGTAACTCGCCTCAACAGTGGGTCTCCATGCAACATTATCATTGTTAGGCCGGTCTGACGAAATACGCCGTCTTTTATCCCACACAACAAGGGTTTAGAGTTCTCGCCAAGATAAAAACCAAGAGCTATATTTTCTTCAACTCTATCATCATCCAATAAAACCGACGCATTCTTCTGATATATTACCCAGTCTATACAACCATTATCCGATGGACAAATCACACGATTTTTTTGTACTTTGAATGTTTCAGTTTTGTCACCATTCTCGAAAATGTAACTCTTTTCTAGAGAGTAGGCAAGCTTAATACCTGAGGCGTAGAGCTCTTCCATATTTTGAATTGGTGTTTTGTAACCGGAATCAATAAGAAACGTTGTGAGAAATGCCTGGAACACTGTGCTGAAAGCCACAGAGAAACACAACCAGGCAAGAAACAGCGAACGTAGTGACTGTGTGCGAGGCATCGTTGACACTGACACCCCTAGAATTACAGCCCAGAGGCTGGTCAACGAACTTGTCAGTGTCTTGTACCTTTGCCACTCTGACGTGCAGGTGTATCGCCCAACAAGTGTAGTCGAAATGGCCGCAATCACAATCGATGTGATCAGAACTAACCACATTTCCACAGACAGTATTCTAAAGATGCTGCTCCATCTTGGATGTTTGACAAAACACGGTACATACCAGCGAACACTAAAGATGTAGTAGGTATTGGTGCCGGTCAAATATGAGTACAAGATAGTACCCACCTGCAAATCACCTAATGCTATATCTGCTTCCTTTGCAGTTATAGTCCAAAAGAAATCACCTGACCAATTTCTGTTCACATTGTTAATATTTTCTGGTGTAGGTACATGAAAAAACGTCATATTCATCTGTTGCAAAACAAGACTTAATAAATCCATCTCCATACCAACTATTTTTGTGACAACATTCCCATTTGAATCCGTTTGGTTAATATAATTCGTAGTTAAATTCCATTCACCGTCTCGAACAATTGCTTTCATAGGACATCCGTTAAGTTTGTTTCTTACCTTTCGTGGAAACAAGTCAGTGTTTCTAGTGAAATGCCCTTGTGCAGAATTAAACCAACTGTCCAGTAGGGTGATATCTTTCACCTCAGTACAACAGTCTAAATTCTGATATGGAAACCAAGTGTACACCCCTAATTTCACGTATTTATCCATACTATTATCCTTTATCTGTCTGTCATATTCTTCGTCTATTACATCTTGCTTTGGGCTTACAATAATGCAGTTATATATTCTAAATTTTGAGAAAAAATCGAATATGTCCTTTTGTTGCGAGATGGAGAATTCATTTGCTCCAGCCACAACAAACCGAGCTTCAGAATTCCAGAATCTTATAAATTTATTTCGTACTAAAGGTAGGCCTATATTTTCATTCTTTAAACTCTTTATATTCTCAACTGATATTAATATAATGTAACTGCCGTCTCCATCTATGAAGTCTGTATTATCTGTTTTGCTAATATTACCATCAACAGTAACAACGACAGGCCAGATAGCAGATCGGTGGATCTCTTCTATCAGTTCCTGTTGCACATCTCGGTAGGTAGCCGGCGATGATATCAGCAGAGATCGCCCTGGAGCAAAATATTTGTGGCTGATGTATGTTAGACAGTGCACCAAGTGGATTTCCTGTAACGTAAGGGTCGTAGATGGTAGGAGTGTTCCATTTGTAGTAAGGCTAAGGAGAAGTGTTGCCAACAGGTTAACCTCAAAATGTTCTTTCTGCAAAAGACAAAAATCATTTTTAGTTGCTAATTACTCTAAATTCCTCTATTTCTTTGATGATTTGTTATTCCTTTCCATGAAACACGAATATGACACTGAGATTGTGATTATTGCACGAAGGTTTGTTTCTCTACTATATTAGTAGTAGTGTATTATTAACACTTTAAACCCCGAATTAAATCCCATCGGCTATTTGCTGGCATTATTAGCTCATCATTTTCTCCACGTTAGCAGGATAAGGGTTAAATCATTAACTCTTAGGCTACTAATGTCATATATGTATATGGAGCACCTATTCTTGATGTTTCTAGATCACACACAACGATGCATCTCAGTCGGTAGGACTCC
>Ga0268261_10003080_pt1 | contig 12139 bp, 6 predicted proteins | sample TergutNc150P1_FD_190353 | JGI IMG/M metagenome (GOLD analysis project Ga0268261, IMG submission 190353) | Nasutitermes corniger P1 segment gut microbial community from laboratory colony in Florida, USA - Nc150 P1 (SPAdes) (version 2) | ecosystem: Host-associated > Arthropoda: Insects > Digestive... | reverse complement strand
CAGAGAATTTTAAACGACAAATTAGAAATAATCTTATAAATGATAGTAAAAATTTATTGATAATCATACTCATTTTATGGAACAAGATTTTAATAAATCTCACCTAAAGTATAGAACGTAAATGCACAACCCCGTAAGAAACAGAACAAACTATAAAATCCCACAAAACAGTAAACTCATATGGCTACGACGATTTATCATCATAGATATTGAAAATAAAATCCGCTTTCATACGTTCTCCATTAAATTGCATATTTAATAAAATATTATTTTGAGGTGTATTCCCAGAAAGTTTAATATAGGCAGTAATAAAGTCACTACATAAGAATGGTGATAGTTCTGATGTGTCTAATTATAGAACTGTATCAATCTTTATATCGTTCTCAAAAATATATGAAACGGTAATGCAGACAAGGATTTTAAAACACCACACCAAATACAATATATTAAGTACTGAAAAGTATGGCTTCAGGCTAAGATTGAAGACAGATAATGCAATTCATAAACTAACAATTGAAATTTCAAATGCTATGAACAAAAGACTACTAGTGGGAGGAATTTTATGCGATTTGGAGAAAGGATTTGATTGTATTTATCATGGTATCCTATTATCTAAGATTATAGTTTTTGGAATCGAAGGTAAGAATCTTGAGTTTTATAAATTTTACCTGCACGACAGGTATATTAGAACAGCAATATATACTGACAGCGATAAGAGTGCTACATTTTCAAGCCGGGGAAAAATTAGACATGGAGGGCGTCAAGGCTCTAGTTTTTCTTCTATAAATAAATAACTTACCCAAGATAAATAAAATTTCAATACATATATTCTTTGCTGATTATACCAGTAACCCATTAGCTCATTGTAATCTAATAGATTTTAAAAAATAAATTTATAAGTAATTGGTAATTTTAAATAAATGGTTCAAACAAATCCAATTATCTCTAAATGTTAATAAGACAAATTTTCTACACTTTGCAACTAAGAGAAATATGTCAGTCAAAATTAAAATAGACCAAACAATAATTTAATCACCAATAGCTCCTACACACTACACACCAGGAGGGCCTCAAGACTCTAGTTTTTCTTCTATAAATAAATAACTTACCCAAGATAAATAAAATTTCAATGCATATAATATTTGTTAATTATACCAGTATTCCATTTGCACATTCTAATCTAATAGATTTTAACAAATACATTCACAAGTACTTGGTAATTTTAAATAAATGGTTCAAGCTAAGCCAATTATCACTAAATTTTAATAAGACAAATTGTCTACACTTTGTAACTAGGAGAAATATGTGAGCCAAAATTAAAATAGGCCAAACAATAATTTAATCACCAATAGCTCCTACGCACAATTCCTGGTGGTGACGATGAATATTACTTTGTCTTGGAACAATCATTTACATTTTCTGTACTGTAGTGAAACCTTTCACAGTTTCAAGTCATTGCGAAAGAAACGTTTATCTTTCAAGTTATCTAAATGTATTATGATTATTTGCATGATTGATGAGTTTGACAGGTGCACTTTAATTGTTTAACATACTTCGGTTTTCCCTGTACGATGATCTGTCACATCGTTAAGAATAGCGTCGACTATACTGTGTGAAATTCCACAATTCGTCATCAGTTATCACTCCTGCGATTAATTCTAATCTTTCTAAAGAATCTCCATTTACTCTCATTTTCCTACACATTTCACCATCTAAACATTCTGTATCCACACAATCCCCCCTCACCACTCTGTTTTTCCCTCGGTACATTCTGCCAAATTTACATTCATTATAATTGTTCAAAATACCAAACCCAACTGTTTGTAAACGCGGACCGCCATGTTTGTCATTGCTGTCAACGTCACTACTGGAAGAAGGATAATTTTTATAGCCGTAAATGATTTGTATGAAGCTTAGATATTTCATGTACTGTTTATTTTATTTACACCAATTAATTCACATTATTTTAATTGATCTATGCATTTAGCACCAAGATGCGAGTAAACAACTCCGTCAGTAACTGGGTCTATACTACGTATATAGAACTAGTGGTTGACGGATTAGTTATATATATATATAAATATATATATATAATATGAAAGACGTAATGACTGGTCAATTATGCGCTAGACAGGATACTGAAGAGAACAGTCATGTGCTATTACAGACAATCTGGAGGCTTTAACATAAATATACAGATGAAACCCACGGCAAATCTACAGTAAACTTGACCTTATTTTCGTAGTAAATTTGCACTTCGACCCTCCCTGAAACGACCCATTTTTTTAATTATTTGCTGTACGATGTTTTTGTTGGGTAAAATTGGAATTGAACTGTACATGTAGTGTAACGTTTTGTTCAACTGTGCTAAAGAAAATTAGAAATTCAAGCGAGTCTATTTCAAAAGTAATTTAACAATGTTAGAACAATGTACCTATCGCAATTTAAGTTTCCTCTCAGGAAAAATTGAACTTATAAGCCACATTTTCTTGTCTGCTGTAAATTTCCTAACTTGTTTTCTGATGTTCTTTCAGTGTGTCACGTCAGTGCTCTTCCCGCATTTTTGTAACAATTTAAAAGTTAATGTAAAAATTGAATTAAATTGCATCCTCATTTAATAATGTAAAAATAAAAATTGATAAGAATTTTGATTTCAAATTTTCTCTTTCCTCGTAGGCAACTGTGTGGATTGGTAATGTATACTTACTTACTTACTCCATGGAGCAGAGTCCTTCTTGAGAAGCCAACCAGTAAACTTTGCAGCTAGTCAAGAAATTCACCGTATTTATGGAACCCGAAAGTCCCTCACCGTACCCACAAGTGCCCGCCACCTGTCCCTATCCTGAGCCAACTCCATCCAGTCCCCACGCCCCCCTCCAACTTCCTGAAAATCTATTTTAATATTATCCTCCCATCTACGTCTTGGTCTACCCAATTGCCTCTTTCCCTCAGGCTTCCCCACCAACACCCTTTGCACACATCTATCCTCCCCCATACGTGCTACATGCCATGCCCATCTCATTCGTCTCGAATTTACCATCCACACAATATTGGGTAAGGAGTACAGATCATTCAGCTCCTCGTTATGCAGCTTTCTCCATTCCCCTGTCACCTCGTCCCTCTTAGGTGCATATACTTTCCTCAACACCCTCTTCTCAAACACCCTCAGCCTGCGTTCCTCCGTGGATTGGTAATGTATATATAATGTAAAAGAGAATCGTCGAGCAAGTGTACAACACAAGTAACACAAACAGACACTACAGTATTTTTTAATATTCTTGGATTCGTGCATCGCAGTATGACTTAGTAGAAATAACCAGCAAGATGCAACCTTGTATTAGAATTTATTATTCCACCATTTATTGAAGGTTCTGCATGTTTCGAGCGGCATACCGCTCATCATCAGGAACTCTAACTGTATTTGCAGCCTCTGGTTTACATATGCATTTGGTGACGGGTTGTAGTTAGGCCTGAGTGGGAAGTCAGACCTGACTACGGACGGTCACCTCGTGCGTATGTAAACCAGAGGCTGCAAATAAAGTTAGAGCTCCTGATGATGAGCGGTATGCCGTTCGAAACATGTTGAGCTTTCTATGAACGGTGGAATAAAAAATTCTAATACAAGGTTGCATCTTGTAGGTTATTTCTACTAAGTACTACAGCACAGGTACCACAAAATAGGTACAACACTAGTATAAGCACTAAAACAGAACAGGTACAACACTAGTATAAGTACTAAAACAGAATCACAATACCAGTACTACAGCACAGGTATTACAAAATAGGTACAAAACTAGTATAAAACACAAGTACTAAAACAGAATCACAACACCAGTACTACAGCACAGGTACTACAAAATAGGTACAAAACTAGTATAAAACACAAGCACTAAAACAGAATCACAACACCAGTACTATTCCACAACATTTTTTTGAACAATTCAAAATCTATTTAATTTTAAATATTGTTGTATCGTCCTTTAATCAATTAAACATACGTTGATGTTGCGATATCAGTCAGTTCCGTAATAACGTGTTGTGTGCAATTGTTATTTGATGGAAAATTCTTGCGTTTACCTGACTATGGCCAATTATTAAAGCCGAAACATGTTGCACATTATACAAAAAGTATTTTCCAATTACAGTTTCAAAGGACGTTTTTTCTAATCCTGTCAATCTGTTTTCCAATTACAGTTTTAACGGACGTTTTTTCTAATCCCGTCATTTATTTTCCAATTATAGTTTTAACGGAAGCTTTTTCTAATCCCGTCATCAACTTTGCAGATCACAACTCGCTATCTCTCCCACAGATCACTAACAGTTTGGTTTCTTATGTTCTGAGTCTCCAGGTTCAAACATCTTTACTAATTGACTGTGTTCAGTCACATTCTTCGTGGTTCCTCTCAGTCTCTACGGACACATTCCGCAATAGCAAATCAAATAAGTTCACGGCGGAACCTTTCTGATCCTTCCCATTCACGATTCACTAACCATTCTGTCGCACGGTGCTGCACAGCAGAAAATGATGATAAACGTCATTAACTTTTAAGAACCGTGCGTCCTATATATAGGACGGGCGTACAGCTACCCTCCAGATGTTGCATTATATATATTTTTTTCAACAAATATAAGTACTGAGTATTTTAAACATGCTGCACACTCTCCGTTTTTCTCTTCAAAATGCCGTTTATTTCATAATGCTACCTTTTTTGGTTCCTGTATTATTCACATTTTACATACAGGGTTTGCTAAAATTTAAATGTAAAGCTCCGTTGCCAAAAGGTTAAGTGTGCCACAGGTAAAAGATTTGTTTCGTACTGGAAACGGATCTTCTTTATAGTGATCTACAAACTGGAGAGAATGTATGAACGCGTGCGAGTGTGTAAAGTTTCAGTGTATTTTGTTCGCATTGCAAAATTATTACGAACACTTGCAGGAACAAGTCCAACAAATATATGCATATCTGTATAATTGGCCTTTTGAAACATGAAATTTAACGGAGCAACCAAAAATACAGTTCTTAACTTATGTTAAACATGCTGCATATCAATTACACTTTCTAGTTGGTTAATTCTGTTTAGGAAAATAATCACACAATCTGTCAGCACAATAATTGGTACATGTACGTAATTGCTAATTAGCATTAAAAACATCGACTTTTGTTCTTAACTGTTGGCAGTAAAATTAACTGCCAGTAAACTGCCCATAATGTGTTGAGCATATTGAATGAACAGTTTTTCCTCCTCTTCTTCTTCTTAAACAGGAACTTAAACTTCGCTGTTTAAAGACTGTGACCTTCTCAACTACTTCCATCAGTCGTGGAAACTGATACCTGTACATAGCAGGAAGACCAGAAATTAGATGGGTAAATGATATGGAAATAGTTTTAAAATACTTTAAAACAAATAATTGGACAAAATTGGTTCCAAGATAGAGTTAAATGGAAGGAAGAAGCTGAGAAGGGAAAAACTTCCATACATGAAGTTTTAGCGCCTAATGTTGAAGAATAAGAAAAAGAAAAAAAAAAGGAAGGAGAAGAATATTGGTCATAGTGTTTGAAATAATGTCTCTAAATGGTCCATTTTTTTAGATTGTGTTTTTGTGGACAGAAGACGGCTGTGATGGTTATCTCATGTGGAAATCCTTTCACTTTTATTGACGTAGCCTGAATGGATGCTTGATCACAATTCGTAGTTTTCGATTGTTCCTTTTTTAAGTATCGTAGTACCTCCGTGCGCTGTATCATCAAGCAAATTGGTGTAGTATATTTTGTATCTTGGTATTCTAAATTAATTTTTTTTTTGTAAAATGTGTTTCACTCTTGTGCATTTATTATTTTTCGGACATTCTATTCTAGTTCAAATAGTTCAAATAGTTCCTGATATATATAGTATTTGTTGAGTGGTGTAGATATTTAATGACAGTTCTGTAGACTCTTCCCTCTTTTGTTTGGTATGTATGGTAGAATATGTTATTGTGGTGGCAGTACCTAACCTAACCTAACCCAACCTAACCTAACACAAGCTAACCTAAATGGTTTTCTCTATGTTCCTGGTGTCAGGCAGTTTATTTTAATAACATTTTTTGCCAGACATTTTGTGCAATGCTGTTTATCTTCTGCTATGGCTTTTATTCGTTTTAGAATTACTCCGTAGTTTATAACACCATGTACGAATAATAGAGGAGGTTTATGGATTTTCGTTGAACTTGGATTTCCGACAATGGAATCTTTATTTATTTCGTTTGTTAACAGGCCATATCGGTTATTAATTTCTATTTTTGTTTCTGGAGTGTTGTGTTGTGATCAGGAAATGTCGGCAGAACATTACTTACTGAAGCAGCGTCACGTTCCAGACGAAATAAACATTTTTATATGTGTTTGAAAGTAGCGAATTTTGATGTTCAGTAAATTACACTCTTCCCGATCTGCTGATATAATTGTCATTATTCTAGTGCAGAAACTGTAAAAGACCACGAAAACTCGTGACCAATGAACACCAGGTCTGATACTTTTTGACAGTCGATGATTATCTTCAAAATGACATGTACTGAGCTTCAGGTGGGATCTGCATGAGAATTTACGAGTTGTTACGAAGAGGTAAGTCTGATAATGTCAAGAGTAACGAGACAATTGGCAGGATAACATAATGTGTGAACTGTATATTGGAATGTAATTCATACAGAGTAAAATAAACAGGGTCTTCCAAAAAATGTGTAAGTGAAGTGAAAAAATTAATTAACTACAAGAAGAGAAAACCGCTACAAAACATGCAATATATATATATATATATATATATATATATATATATATATATATATATATATGTGTGTGTGTGTAAGCGTCATTTCTGTATTACACAAAAACGAATTAAATAATCCGCAAATTACTTTTCCAATGACATTTTTACGTGTCAAAGTGAAAAAATACTGTATGTAGTATTGTTAACTTAATTTCGGTTAAAATCTGAAGGTATGTGCAGTTCTGTACATTCTTTCAAAATCCACTGCCCTGTGAAATTCCAGCACTCAGTGTTCATTGATAGTGCTTATATGGTGCCTTAAGTACGTGCAATTGTTATCTGGATATTTCACATTGAAAGCATTTCAACTGTGTTTGTGTTACGTTCTGTAACGTCTCAACCATAATAATGGCTCGTATGATCACGTGACACAGACCCTGGTGAACATTACTGATAAATTTGTTAATGGGTATACGGGATATTTAGAAATTGTGTATCAACTGCTAAGTTCATACTTTAGTGTACCAGACAGGCAATGTTAGTATAAAGTAATATTGAGTCGCGTTCCGGTAACCGTTAATGACTTTGTAAATGAATATGTATTGCATATTATTACTGTGTGTCCGAAGCTTTTGTTATCCAACATACAAAGCGCGTGTTTCTTCTTTCAATTTGTGGCATGTCTTGTTCTGTCATATGTTCCACTTTATCTGATACATGGCACACATTTGGGAAGAGATTTATTGAATACAAAATATATGTTTAGATGTTCTCTATAATCTATGTTTGAAATGCTTTCAATTCTAAAAATAATTCAGCCAGATATTCTTACATATGTACATCTGTCCTACAATAATGTATCGGTATTTTTGTGAGATTTAATTGGCAATTGATTTATGTTGAAAGATATTCGGAAAATATTCAAATACTGAATTTCATAGAAATTCCAAATTGGTAGGCGAATATTTTCTTACAGACAGACAGACGGACTGACATGAAGAAACAAATTGTGACTTCTAGCAAATTTGAAAAGAGCACCTAAACCGATGTTACATATAGAGAGGTAAGAACAAGGGGCCACGAGCTGTAGACGTAAGCTACAGTTCACTGCAGACACTGACACGAATCACAAAATGCAGTTTTGAGCAGAAGAAAGGAAATCCAACCCAGCATCATTAGGAATATTAATCAGAAATTTTACCATAAAAACCGCAGAACATTTTAGCACTGTAACTCAATTACTTTCGACCTCTAAGACAATTTTGAGGCCCAACACACAGGATAATATTAAACTGCATATATTTCAATGCAACGCCTCTTCCGCTATATGAACAACGAAAGTGCTAATAAAGGGAGCCGACAGAGCACAATCAGTATAGTGACAAGGCTACAGGTTGTAAAACCGAAGGACCTTGATTTGACTTCTAGAAACGTGACGAATATTTCCTTTGTACAACGAATGCCAATAGAATATGGAACGCATACCGGCTACTTTTAAATGGGTGCCGGGAATAAGGGCCTGGGACTTGAAACTGCAATAAACGTCCTGTCTCCAAGATGAAGGACGAGCAGTATATACCGCCATTCCCTCTACCTTTTGTACATTTTACGTACATTGTACGTTTTATATTTACTTATTGCTACTAGAAGATGTGGCAGGTGTGTCAATACGTGGGTACATTAAAGATATAAATTGGTGTGTCATACTTGACCTTCAAGTGACATTGAAGTTTGCAACAAAATGGATTTATCAAGTATTTGTCTTATTTATCACTCTGATAAACACTAATCAATAAAGATTAACCGTTTGGGTGAACACGCGGAGAACTTAAATGCTAATTCATTTAAAAGCAAATATCAGACGCAAGTGTTCTGTAAAGTTTCAGTTTGTAAGGTAATCCAATTTATTTTGTAACAATGATAAAAACAATTATAAAGTATGAAGTCAAAGTAATTGTAACTTGATCTTTAATATTGCAGAAAAACAAAGTCCAAAATAATTTTCATCCTGTCTAACGCGAGTAATTCTTTATCGCTTCAAGAGCTACTGCAATATTTCGCTGCCATTCATACCACGTAAAGACATTCAATCTACATTCTTCCTTAAATATGCCAATCGCGATTTTCCCTGCCCTACGAAACCAACTTTTTGTGTTGTTTTCAAAGATACAAGTTACAAAATTTCGGTAGGGAGGTAAACTTTAAATATTACTACACTTTACATGCAAAATATATTTCTAGAATTATTTAAAATATGTTATTTTATTAATTCAGTATTTGTGATTTTTATATTTTCTGGTCCAATGTCATGGAATTAGATCTGAACATATTTCCTCTTTACCTCTTTCCGTAGGCACAAGTTGACTAGCCAACTGGCTGGACAGTCTAGACAGAAGCTCCGGAGCAAACCCACCTCAATGTTCACTTTATACAGGGGTGCATTTCCGGGATAAAGTGGGCGGGGCCAGACGTTAACTCATATCCTGCTAACGTGGAGAACAGGGTGAGCTAATAACGCCAGCAGATGGCAGATTGGATTTATCTCGGTGTTTAAAGTGTTAAACACTTACCTCCTTCCAGTGCAGAAGTTATGAACTGGTGTAGTTAGACCTCCACATAAGACGTGCTTATCAATTAAGCAGTAGCACCGTACAGTTACTGTAGTTGCTGTATTCAAGCTTACAGACAGAAGGGAAGGAACAAATGCAACTGCAGATTTTTCATTATCAGTAACATGTAGCTGGGAACAACTGTGTTCTATAAACCTCAAAAATGTGGCTTACTGAAATGTCAAAGAGATGAATACAACTGTTAATTTACCGTGTTAGTGTTTCTTATACAATGTGGCGTTACTTAATATTATACCTCATAATGGTGACTGCTGATTGTGTGTTGTGGACAGCATAAGATTTGTACTGTAAGTCTGTGTCAAATTTTATTGGAGAGGTATAAGGTAAAAAATGAGAAGACGCAAATTAAGAAATTGTGTAAATCGGTGACGTGGGTTAAAGCAAAACTGAGAAGGTGCAAGTTAAGAATTTGTATAAAATGGTGACGTGGGCTACAGCAAAAATTAGAAGGCGCAAATTAAGAAGTTGTATACATTGGTGTTGTGGGTTACAGCAAAAATTATAAGGAGCAAATTAACTAGTGGTATAAAGTAGTGATGTGGGTTAAATTAAAAATGAGAAGGCTCAAATTAAGTAGTGGTATAAATAGGTGACGTGGGTTACAGCAAATATGAGAAGGCGTAAATGAAGAAGTGGTATAAATTGTTGATGTGGGTTACAGGAAAAATGAGAAGGTGCAAATTAAGAAGTTGTATAAATTGGTGATTTGGGTTACAACATAAATGAGAAGTCGCAAATTAAGAATTGTTATAAATTGGTGACCTAGTTTACAGCAAATACGAGAAGGCATATATTAAGAAGTGGTATAAATAGTTGACGTGGGTTACAGCAAATATGAGAAGTCGCAAATTAAGAAGTTGTATAAATTGGTGATGTGGGTTAAAGCAAAAATGAGAAGGCGCAAATGAAGAAGTGGTATAAATTGTTTATGTGGGTTAAAGCAAAAATGAGAAGGCGTAGTATAAGGAGTGGTATAAATTTGTGATGTGGGTTACTGCAAAAATGAGAAGGGGTAAATTAAGAAGTTGTATAAATTGGTGATGTGGGTTAAAGCAAAAATGAGAAGGCGCAAATGAAGAAGTGGTATAAATTGTTTATGTGGGTTAAAGCAAAAATGAGAAGGCGTAATATAAGGAGTGGTATAAATTTGTGATGTGGGTTACTGCAAAAATGAGAAGGGGCAAATTAAGAAGTGGTATAAATTGGTGACGTGGGTTACAGCAAAAATTAAGTTTGTTTAGAACAAACCGCCTTCGCAGCGGAATGATGAGTTTGTAAGCCGTGTGTCTCCTTCAGAACTGCAGACCAACAGAGATGGACAGACAATCTGCATGTCCTTGATAGCTGTAAATTGCTGGCGTGGGGCCCTCCCGTACTCTGCAAGGTACTGACTTTCGGTCCAGTTTACAGGAGAATAAAATCAACGGAAATCCTTGGTTATTTTGTAGACACTTACCAACTTAACTTATTTACTTACTGACTAACTAACTTTCTTACTTACTTACTTACATATTCCATGGAACAGAGTCATTTTTGAGAATCTAACCGGTTTGCAGGTAGTCAAGAAATTACCCGCATTTTATGGAACCAGAAAGTTCATTACCACATTCACAAGTGCCCACAACCTGTCCCTATCCTGAGCCATCTCGATCCTGTCCATAAACCCCATCCCACTTCTTGAAGATCCATATTAATATTATCCTCCCTTCTATGCCTGGGTCTTTTGAGACCCTTAAAAAAGGAACTCCTCTGCCAGGTTTCGCTAAGAACGTGCCACAAATAATGAAATTAACTCATCGGTTGTAACCGTTTGCATTACAAAACTATAACAATTCATGTGGATTGCATCAGTCTATAGACAATTAACCTTTAAGAATCGTGCGTTCTATATATGAGACGGACGTACCGCTACCCTCCAGATGTTGCATTTTATATATTTTTTCAACAAATATAAGTACTAAGTATTTTAAACATGATGCACACTCTCCGTTTTTCTCTTCAAAATGCCGTTTAGTTCATAATGCTACCTTTTTTGGTTCAAGTATTATTCACATTTTACATACAAGGTGTGCTAAAATTTAAATGTAAAATTTAAGGATTGTAAGTCCATGCATGATCGTACAATTCGTATAAATAGCCAACCTGATGCAACACTTTTTCAGTTTATTATTCTGACATTTGTTTACAGCTCAACATGTTTCGGGCGTTTTCCCGCACATCATCAGGAACTCAATGACTGCAGTGGCAGCCTCTGGTTTTACCTTCGCATCGTGGTGATAGTCGTGCTGTGTTCGTGGTCGTTCCGGCCCGACCACGAACACAGCACGACTATCACCACGATACGAAAGTAAAAACAGAGGCTGACACTGCAGTTATTGAGCTCCTGATGATGGGCGGGAAAACGCCCAAACATGTTGAGCTGTAAACATATGTCAGGATAATAAACTGAAGAACTGTTGCATCAAGTTGGTGATTTATTTGAATTAAATGTAAAACTCCGGTGCCAAAATGTTAAAGGTCAATAGCAACACTTAGCAAAGAGAAGCCTGAAGAAAACCAGCACCAAACAGTCCAAAATAACATTTCCATTTGCGCATGAATTTGGGGAATTTTAGAGCACAAAGCGCTGTTGAATTTATATTCGATATTGTTCCGTTAACGGTTAATTAATAACGTGGTACTTAATTTCTGTACGACTGTGTGGATTAGAGCTGTTAAAGGGAAGCCAACAGTCCGTCTGGCGGGCAACAAATCTTCAGAAATTTAAAA